>Ga0256845_1001071_pt1 | contig 23204 bp, 24 predicted proteins | sample RiftiametaG_FD_189101 | JGI IMG/M metagenome (GOLD analysis project Ga0256845, IMG submission 189101) | Tube worm associated microbial communities from hydrothermal vent at the East Pacific Rise, Pacific Ocean - Riftia | ecosystem: Host-associated > Annelida > Integument > Unclassified ... | reverse complement strand
CGCGCCTAAAAAGCGCCTCGAAAAAAACAGCACTCCACGCGAAAAAACCGCGTCTGGAGATTTTTTTCAAAACCCTAACGAATCGCGTCTCGAAAATCGCCCCCAGCCCTTGAAAACGCAACAGGGAGCGAGGGCCTACAGCTACAAAATCGTGTCGGGTCGCCCTGTCTGGCCATCTAGAGATCCTATCATGGAATTAGGCGGTGAAAATTTGTATAGTTTTGTAGGAAATAGTGCGGTTGAATACATAGATATACTTGGTAGAGAGCCTAAGAAATGGCCGTTGCCTGGAAGGCCTGTCTCGGGTCCTGGGACAGGGCGACCAAACCCTCCTGGTAATTGTTTTGGGACTTCTTGTAAAAAGCCAGACCATGCGACCAGAAAGGATGGGGAGAGTGACGATGATATGATGAAGCGAGTAGGCAATTGTAAGCCAATTGATTGTGCTCAAAAATGTGAGAAACCTTATTGGAAAGTCGCTCTTTGGGTTACTGATAAAGGAGACGCTTTTCACGCAGCGGGCCAATTAGGCAATGGTGATTGGATGTCTCAAACTGGTCTTGGAAGCACACTATGGTTGGTTCCAGGAGATCAAATTGATGATCACGTTAATAAATATTTTGAGAAACGAAGAAAAAAGAAGCCGAAATTAACAAAAAAATGTTATTGCTGTTGTAAGGATGCTGATGTGCCAAAAGACTCTCCAGGAACAAAAGAATAATGAAAAATCCCTATGTGAAATGTATTGTAATTCTTTTAATTTTTTTTGGTGAGCTGATGGGGGCCGAGAAAAAAGCTTCGTTGAAGCTAGATGCGTTCCATGATCGCTGGTTGCAAGAGGTTGAAGATGCTGGTTTACAGGTGGTTGATCTGGAGGAAGATGGTGTGAAGTTTGGACCATTGTTGCAGGATGTCCCTAAAGTTATGGAACTAAAAAGCACTAGAAACTTTGGCAAATACGATACAAAAATCGTATCACAGTTTCTATTGAGCAAATTTAAAAAGAAAGAAGGGGCTTATGTGGTATACATAGAGATTTTAAATCGAATCAATAAATTGAAAGTGCTCTGGAAAGGTGATTACGCATCATATGTTGAAGCGGTGATCGATGCAGGAGTAATCAGAGGATTATGGAATAGAAACTAAAATAAAAAATGGGGTCAGCACGCCTGTGTGTTACCTGTTACCGACCGGCTTAAAATGAAAAATCGACGCACTGCCATTGTAATTGTTTTGTTTATAGTTCTTGTTGGTTCAATATTTCTGACATGGGATTTTGAAGATCGTATGACCTTTAAGCAGACAAATAATCCGTTGTGGGATGAACAAGATCAAGCTCTGGATACGCCGCTCATCCGAGATCTTCGATCAGAAGGTTTTGAGTTCTACACAGATCGTGGAGCAGAAGCTGATCCAAGTGGTATCTGCTTTGGAGATTTCGGAAGCGATGTGTATTGGGTTGTTTTGTATGATGAAGAGCAGCAGGAAATTGTAGTTAGTTCTTGGATAGTTGGAGTGAATTGGATTGGGCAACTTTATGCGCGATCACGTTTTTCTCGGGTGAAAAAGATATTGGAAAAGCACACAAAATAACAGATACCTGAATCCGTAAGTTAAGTGCTCAAAAAAGTCGGCAACCCGCCCAGAATATGGTAAGGAATGGTTAGCAATAATCACCCAACGGGTTACCAATGACACAACTATCACTCACCAACGAAAAAATCAATTCTTATGAGTGGGGGCCAGTCCTTGATTTTTGATTTTTCATTTTGTTAGCTTGGCAAAATCCTACTCTGCAAAGACTAGCCGCTATCGCGGATGCTGTTTAAACTCGCCCCTCGTTCCTCGCCCCGAACCCTGGGCCGCAGCCCAGGCGGGGGGGATGAGCAATTAAAGCCCTAAATGGTAGGGTGGACAACTGTTCTGACAGCTAGGGATAACTTGATTGGGGATGGTGTAGAATGAGTGGGTTTTATGTTTTTGTCGCAGGTGTGGGATCTACGACGTTCACGACTACAGATGAGAAGGCTGAGAAAATTATGGCGGATGGTTTTTTTGAGAGGTGAGTCGACACGTGTTGCGGCATTGAAAGATAACGCCGAAGGGGCGACATGACTATCCTACGTTGATGTCTGGACATTACCTCGGCATTGTAGCATTCTGTTGGCATGAGTCACACGGATGAGCTGCTTCGCATGCTGGATGATACGGATCTCCATACCCGGATGTTGCTGGATGATCTCAGTGACACGCAGCTTGCCGTGCCGTATCACCGGGGGATTAATCCGCCGGTTTGGGAGCTGGGGCACTCGGCTTTTTTCTACGAATATTTTTTGCTGCGTGGGCTTGAAGATCCTGATGCGCGGATGCCGGGATACGACTGCATGTGGGATTCGTTAGAAATTCAGCATCGTGACCGCTGGCGTGATGGCGTGGTGCCTGACCGGAAGACGACGACGGAATACTACCATCGGATCCTTGATGAAATGCGGAATTTTTTGAAAACCGGGCAGCTGTCACCTCATCAGCAATACCTTTGTAAGTATGTTATTTTTCATCACAATATGCATATTGAATCGTTGCTCTACGCGCGGCAAACTTTGTCTTATCCCAAGCCTGTGTTTATGGATGGGCTCGGTGAATCATCGCAGGGGGACGAGACGGACTACTTGCTGGGCGATGCCGATGTGCCGGCGGGTGCTTACTCGATTGGGCTACCTGCAGCGGAGCCATCGGCAGAGGATTTTTGTTTTGATAATGAGAAGCCGGGATTCATCAAAAAGCTCGAGGCCTTTTCTATTTCTAAGACGCTGGTTTCCTGTGGTGAGTTTCTTAAGTTTGTGGAAGATGGGGGATATCAAAAAATGGAGTTGTGGAGTTTTGGCGGGCGTCATTGGTTGCGGGAAGGTGGAGCTGAGATGCCATCGTCTTGGAGGAATAAGGACGGGCGATGGTGGTTGCGCCGATTTGATACCTGGCAGCCCTTGCCGCTGAGTCACCCGGTAATCGGTGTGAGTTATTGGGAGGCTGAGGCCTATTGCCAGTGGGCGGACCGGAGGTTACCTACGGAATTCGAGTGGGAAGCTGCGGCGCGGGGAGCCGAGGGCAGCCTTTATCCCTGGGGTGATGCGATGGATGCTCGCCGTGTGGATATGGATGGGAAGTGCATGGGGCAGGTGCCGGTGAATGATCTTCCAGATGGCGCTAGCTCATTTGGATGTTTGCAGATGTTAGGATCGGCATGGGAGTGGACCAGTAACCAGTATTTGCCTTACGATGGATTTTGTGTCGATATGTATGCTTATATGTCGACGCTGCAATTTGGGGATCATAAGGTGACCCGTGGGGGTGGCTGCGCGACTTCATCGTGTCTGATCCGCAGCACCTATCGGCAGGCGTATTTGCCGGGGAGAAATGATGTGTTTACCGGGTTTCGAACTTGTGCGAAATAAAGCGATCTTACCTGTTGCGCTGCGGCAGTTGGGTCTGCATTATCGTTGTCATGGATGATCTGAAAATACGCGCCTTTGAAAAATTTGATGTCGCCAATGCCGAGGACCCCAATGGTATCGAGGTCGATGGGGCGAAGCTGCCGAAGGAGTTGGTTTTTGCGAAACGACTGACCAACAGCGTGCTAGCTTTGGATCCAGAGGCATCGGAGGCTTTGCAGTTAGCATCGCGCTGTCAGCATATTTGCCGATGGGAGGTGCCCCGGAGCACGGAGCCGATGGGTCGGGCGGGGTATCTGAAATGGCGCGCTGGGTTGAAAAAATTTCATGCGACGAAATCGGCTGGGATTTTGCGTGATGTCGGGTATCCAGAAGAGACGATTCAGCGGGTGCAGGAGTTGAATTTGAAAAAAGATCTTCGATCTAACCCAGACTGCCAGACGCTGGAGGATGCCTTGTGTCTAGTGTTCCTCAAGTATCAGTTCGATGCTCTGATCGCAGGCACGGACCGTGAAAAGATGATTAGAATCACTCAGAAAACCTGGGCGAAGATGAGTGGCCAGGGGCAGGAGGAAGCGCTGAAGCTTGATTACTCAGCTGAGGCTCAAGCTATTTTAGCTGAGTGTGGAGTGTAAGAATGGTTTGCGCCGAGCTGGGGCTCGGCGCTCCTGACCTTACTTCGTGAAAAATGGGGCGAGGGCTTGGTTCACAGCGTTGTTGATGCGCTGGGAGCGGGCGGAGTCAGAGCCTCCTTGGACGAGTGGTCCCACGTATTTGTTGCGGTAAACCAGTTTGTTGGTCTTGGCATCAATGACGTCGACGAGTAGTCCGGCACGCTTGAAGTAGTCCGGGGAGGTGCTGTTGATGACTCCACGAGTGTGGGCGATGTCCGTGATGCCGTCGGCATCACGATTAAATCCAAAGTATTCACTGTAAGAGGTGGTCATGGCGCTGTCCTGGGCGACGACGAGATAAGCAACGACGAGGTCTGAGTTTGCCTGACCGTAGGATTTTCCATGGCTGGTGAATTGGTTTTTAATCGAGCCCTGAATCATGTTATGCACCCTTCTTTCTTTGGCGGTGATGACGATGGCGGAGTTCGGAGCGCGGTTGACGAGTCGGGCTGAGTTGTATCCTTTGCTGTTACCCTTGGGCATATCAATGGTGGGGGAGCAGGCATTCAGCGCGAGTGCGATGGCGGCAACGGAGAGTAGGGATAGTGTTTTCATGAGTATGATTGAGTGTTGTGGTTTTGTTGAGAGTTAGAATTTATTTGAAGAAGGGGGTGAGTGCTTGTTTGATAGCGGCTTGGATGCGCTGGTTACGCACGGCATCTGTGGGCACGTCCACGATGTCGTTGAGGTAGTGGTTCCGGAAAACCAGTTTGCCGGTTTTGGTATCGATCACATCCACGAGGATAATGACGCGCTCGAAGAACTCATTACGTTTGGTATTAGTCACTCCTCTGAGGTGGGCGTATTCGGCAATGGCATCGGCATCGCGGCCTTGGCCAAAATAATCATTGTAGTGGAAGGTGATGGCATTGTTCTGGATCATGACCAGATAAGCGACCTTGAGACCCGCATCCGCTTTACCATAGCTCATGCCGTGGCTGGTGAACTCACTTTTAATCGCCTTCTGGAGCATGCCGTGGATTTTTTTTTCCTTGGCTACCGCTGTGGCATCATCCGTGATATCTGCGTCTGGGTTACGTTTGATGAGGCGGGCGGACTGATATCCTTGGCTAGTGCCTTTCGGTTGCTCGATACCTGTGGAGCACGAGCTGATGATCGCGGTCAGTGAGAGCGCGGAGAGGAGATGAATGAATTTCATGGTTTGAAGAATGTGATTCGTTGGGGTCGCCGGGAGGGTTTAGAAACGGACATTGAGGCCGATTTGAACAAATGGGCTCATATCGACGTCGCTGTTTTGAAGGGTGTTGTTGTCGGTATCTTCAATATCGAGTTCCTGTCCGACGGTGACTCCAGCACCGGCGTAGGCCCAAAAATAGCTGCCGACATGGTATTCTGCTTTGAGTCCTAGGCTAAGTCCGCTCATTTGGATATCGCGATCGGGGCCGTCTTTGTCCGCTTTGACGTGCCAAGTTGGGGAGTCGTATTGACCGTAGAAGCTGAGCAGGAAATTTTCATTCACACTGTAGCTGATTCCGCCAATGGGAGGGAGGAGAAAGACTTCCCAACGTGGTGCGGGGCGCCAGATGAAGGCGGCACCCGGAATGATGAGGTCGTCACCAAAACCATTGTAATAATAAACACCGGCAAAGATTTCAAGGTTTGGGCTGTAGGTGTATCCTACGCCTGCAGCGACGGAGATTGAAAAGTTGTCACTGCTGCTGTGAGTGCCTGAATATGAAGGCATCATCATCGCACCCCAGAGCCATTTTTCAGAAACATCGTGGATAAAGACGATCGGCATGCTGAGGCTGTGCATGGTGTGCTCGGTGAGTAAGTTGGGCATGCTGTTGCCACTGGTATTATATTTGTTCGCACCATATCCAAGCCAGACCACAAGGTGGAACTCCTCCTGATTGAATGCCGCAACAGGCGTCCAGAAGCTAAAACGGTCCGAGCTGACATCGCCGAGCCCGCTTTTATCGAAATCAGATGTGAAGCGGTGGGTGTAGGAGGTTGTGCCAATGGTGTAACCTGGAAGTAATGTATCGGAGTTTTTCCGGGCAAACTGGATGTAGGGAGGACCAAACCAATCTTGATCACCAGCGGTGGCATCAGTGACAGGGGCGATGGACTCAGCTACAGAATCGCCAGCGCAGAGCGGGGCGATCAGGCTAACGGTGGCAAGGGCAAGAGGAAGAATAGCTTTCACAGGGGCGGTTCTCCCATAAGAGGCAATGGATTGCAACCTGTTAATCCAGCCGATTCACGGTTGCTCCCGCGTTACAACCCATCAGATGCGGCGAAGTCCGCTGTCCAGTAATTGCCGGATCGGGCAATGCCGACGTAGGTGTATTTGTGGTTAAACATATTATCGTAATGCCCCGGGCTGTTATACCAGAGCTGGTAAACTTGATAGGGATCGGGAGCCATGGCGATGTTTTCGGCGCTGTGCGATCGTGGGTAGCCCCGGGCGAGTAATCGTTTCTGAAAGCCGCGCTCGCCTTTGACCCGATGGTCGAACTCGTTGCGCCGCGCCATCGCGGACGAGTGATCCAGCGCCGTTTGGTTGAGGCGCGGATCCAGGATGAGGCGAGGAAGCTGTTTTTGTGCCCGGCCTTGATTGATTAATTCAAGCAGGCGAGGTGAACCATTATCGGGAAGTGTGGCGCTTGCTGATGTGAGCGTTGCTTTGGAGGCGTAGCCCGGATCCTGACCGCAAGCGCTGAAGAGCGCGGTGATGGCTATCGCCGATAGCAGACGGGCCGATTTTCTAATATGGGAAATCATTGATCCTTGGGTTGTTTGAATTGAGATGAATCGATACGGCCTTCCTGCCAGACCTTGCTTTAGGTGTAGGTGGTGACCTTCTCCTCACTGCCACCGAGTTTCTTTTGGGTTTTTGTGTAACTATCTGCTGCCATGTCCGAATCCTATCACCACCGACCCATGGCAGGCAAATTTTTTATTCAGGGCGGTGTTTGTATTGAAATCCGTTGAAATATCCGTCCCATCGCGCACGTATTGGCTGAGATGAAATTTTCAATCAAACCAATTGTTGTCGCCGCTGTGATGGGAGCTGTTTCTGTAGCTTCCCTTCAAGCCGAGGAGGGTAAAAGTGAAAAAGGGAAATGGGTTCAACTCTTCAATGGTAAGGATTTAACGGGATGGACACCCAAATTTGTCGGCCACGCACTCGGGGAGAACTTTAAGGATACCTTCCGGGTGGAAGACGGGTTGCTTCGGGTTTGTTATGATAAGTATGACAAGTGGGAAAACAACTTTGGCCATCTGTTCTACCAAAGTGAATTCTCCCACTACCTACTGCGGGTGGAATACCGCTTTGTCGGTGAGCAGGTGAAAAAAGGCCCCGAATGGGCGTATCGGAATAACGGTTTGATGATTCACGGCCAAACCGCCAAGAGCATGGGCAAGGATCAGAAATTTCCCGATTCTATCGAAGTGCAATTGCTCGGCGGCAAGCCTGATGGCAGCGGCAAGCGTAGCACTCTCAATCTATGCACCCCCGGCACCCATGTCGTGATCGACGGGAAACTTGTTAAAAGCCACGTCATTAATTCCAACTCAAAAACCTACCACGGCGACCAGTGGGTGACGGTGGAAGTGGAAGTGCTAGGCAACGAAATTATTCGCCACAAGATCGATGGCAAGGTGGTGTTGGAATACGCAAATCCACAGCTTAATGATGGCACGATGCTGGAGAAAGGAACCATTTCCCTGCAAGCGGAAAGTCACCCCACCGATTTCCGTAAGATCGAGGTGATGGTGATCAAAAAGTAGGCTGAGGCCTGCTTCCCCCTCCCTAACTACCCCTGATTGCTGGGCCGGGGGGGGATTTTTTGTGGCGTAACGCGAGGAGGAGGTCGTGTTGATTCTTCCGCGCGATTGATGAGGAAATCTTCCCCTAGCGAGAATGCCGCAGATTTGGCTATCGACTCGGGGTTACTCAATCCTGAATTGGACGATGAGGATGAGGAATAAGAAAGAGCGTGCCAGCACCGAGTTTCCCGAGCCTCGACATCGGTCCTGATTTGCTCTATCTCTCGGTGAGCCATTTCTCCCGATTGACTCACTCAAAAAAATCACCATGTCCACCCACTCACAGTCTATTTACGAAGTCTTCGAGCATCAGAAGGCAGCACTTGCGCTCCACTTGCTGGAGAGCTTATCGGAGTTCAATGCCGTGATGGTTTTTGTGCGGACCCGTGACGGGGTGCACGCCCTCACGGCGGACTTGAGTCACGCTGGGATTGCCGTGGACTCGATCCATGGGAATAAGAAGCCGGAATTGCGCGATCGGGCGCTTAAGGCAGTGGTGGATCACAAAATTCGGGCGCTGGTGACGACTAATGCCATGGCTCGGGATCTCGATACCACTGGGGTGGGTAACGTGATCCATGTTGATTTTCCTGAGCTCGATGCGGACTACACGCGTTGCCTTGAGTTTATTGAATCCTCCGGCGGTCAGGTGATCACTTTTGCCACACCACAAGACAGCAAGGCTGTGAGCCAACTGGAGGGCTTGATTGGTGCTGAGCTGCCTAGGGAGAAAGCGGAGGGGTTTGATTATGACGCCCAGCCGATTCATGCAAAGCCAGCGCGTAAAAGTGGAGGCACATCGAAGGGGCTGCGCTCAAAACCGCTTCAAAATAAAAAGCCAAAGTTCAAGAACAAGCGCGGTCGACGATAGTGTGAGGTGTGGAATTTGAGCTTATTGCTTCGTCCAGATCCGGGTGTTGAGGTCGAGCATTTCGACGATTCGGAAGATGGATGTCATTTGGTGGATGAAGTTGTGTATTTGTGAAATATCGTGGGCTGGACGATTAATGTTGGGTTCAAACCAGTTATCACGGTTGGGGATGGTGAGATGCAGTTTGGACCTGTGTAAGGCAACCCGAATATCATCGCCAAACCATTGACGCAGATCAAGAAGGCGTTCCTGCATATCCGGGGTGAGCAGGTAGCGGGCCTCGACCTGATCACCACCATGCACGACAAAGGCCCGCTCAAAATCCGGGTTTTCGAGTCGGATTAAATTCGAACTAAGCCCCTGAAGTTTCCGCCCTAACCACCCAAATGATCTCTCGGCAACATCTGGCTTGATCGTCACCCAACTTCGGAAGTGCTTGTTAAAATCCGCAATGATGATGAGTCCCTTGAAGATCGTGACCCAGTGGGTGGTGGTGTGCCCTTTTGAGTTGGTGCTGGTTTGTTTATCTTCGGCGTGGGCCTCGGAAAACATCAGCGAGGTTTTGCCCATTTTACCAGCAAACAGATCTTCGCTATGATAGCGGTCAGGATTGGCGGAGTAGAGACCGATGCTTTTGAAAGTGGCTTTTGAAATCCCACGGTCGGGGGAGTAAACCATGTCTGGTTGAATGAGTTTGGTCAGACCGGCAATGACTTTGCTTTTATAAACCGCCTTATACACAGCGTCGTGACCTCGGATGAATTGGAAGTAAATGATCCCACAAGTGGCTATGCCCACGCCAGCTACGATGATTAAAATAACGGGGGAGTTTCCCGAATTATGTGACTGTCTGGAATACCCATAGCCGGGGGGCGTGGGGGCTGGTGATGGGGTGGATGCGGCGGTGGAAACTCCGAGTGCTAGGATAACTGCCCCTACGGTGATCAAGACGGTGATGCCTATTTTTTTCCACCCGGATTGAATACGCCGCAGCGATTTTTGTCGACCCTTCTCCAAGGCATCGAGAACGGGTTTGAGTTCGCGGGCGAGGATTTTGGCATCGGCGGGGAGTTGTTTCATAGAGTTTTCTTTATTTTTAACCGCGAATCTAGCGAATTAGGCGAATTTTTTGAGAGGTGAATGATTCATAAGTCTCATTGGTCATGAGTCCTATGAATGCGTTGTGCTGGTTTAGGATCAAAACTTAGAACTTAAAGTTTGCGCCCGTCGTTCTTGGGCAGCGGTTTCAAAATGCTGCCGGCGGGTGAAGCCAAAGAGACTGGCCACGAGGCTGGACGGGAACATATCGACGCCGTTGTTGTAGTTCATCACAGAGGCATTGTAGGCGCGGCGGGCCGCAGCGATCTGCGCTTCGATCTCAGTGAGATTTCGTTGCAGGTTGAGAAACTGGCGGTCGGCTTTGAGATCCGGATAGCTCTCGGCCACGGCCATGAGGCGGGGAAGTTCGTTGTCGAGGTGGCGTTCGCCATCGAAGCGATCCTGTGAATCGTCACGTTTGTTTTTCGCTTGCTGACGCGCCGCCACGATATTTTCAAACAGCTCTTTTTCGTGTTTGGCGTAGCCCTTGACGGTGTTGACTAGGTTCGGCACGAGGTCCCAGCGTTTTTTCAGCTGCACATCGATGGAGGCATAAGCGTAGTTGACGGCGTTGCGGCGATTGATGTGGCCATTGTAGATGATGATTAAAATCAAGAGCGGGACACCTACGATGAGCAGTAAAATAACCAATGAGCCTTCCATGTGGATAGAGGTAACAAAGTCCAGTTGGACGCGCCACTATAAGATGAGCTAAATTATGCAGTGATGCGGGATTTTTTTTTGACAAAAGATAAATCGATCATAGATGTTGTGGAGTCAGTTCTTTTTAATTCTAGGAAAGAAGTGCGATATTTTACCACTCCCCATCCATTAGCCACACAAAGCCATGAACACATTTGAAGCCATCCAAACACGCCGCTCGGTCAAGCATTTTGACCCCGACCACTCCATGACCCGTTTCGTTACTGGAAGGATGCCCCAGAGGCCGCCCGTGACATTCTGGCTCCGATGATCGAGCCGTTTTATGCCGATAAGCCACGGCTTCAGCGGGATGAGGCGATGCGTTCCTGCGGGATTGCGGGCCAAACGATCATGTTAGCCGCGAGGGAAATGGGCTATGACAGCTGTCCGATGATTGGCTTTGACCAAGAGGCAGTGGCTAAAATAATCCATCTTCCCGAGGATCACTGCATTTCCTTTATGATCACCGTGGGCAAGGCGCTGCAACCGGCCTGGGATCGTCCGGGGCAGCTTGAGCTATCGGATGTTTTGATTCAGGATCGCTTCTCTTAGTAGTTCAGCTTGGCGAGGTTTTTGGGTAGGAACACTCCATCTTTGCGGATGAGTTTGCCATCGAAGTAGATCTCACCACCGCCGTAGTCTTTGCGTTGAATCGTGACCATGTCCCAGTGGACCTGGGAGCGGTTGCCGTTATCCGCCTCATCATAAGCCTGGCCGGGAGTGAAGTGGAAGGAGCCTGCGATTTTTTCGTCGAAGAGGATGTCACGCATCGGCTCCATGATGTTGGGGTGGAAGCCGAGCGCAAACTCGCCGACGTAGCGGGCACCGGGGTCGGCATCGAGAATGCGGTTGAGCTCTTTGGTCATTCCGGGCGATTCGGCTTTGACGATCTTTCCCTTTTTGAATTCCAGGCGGATGTTGTCGAATGGGATTCCCTGATAGACGGTGGGGGCGTTGTGGGTGATGACTCCCTCGACGCTGTTTTTCACCGGAGCGGTGAAGACCTCGCCATCGGGGATGTTGTAGTTGCCACCGCAGACAACGGCAGGGATATCTTTGATGGAGAACTTGAGATCGGTGCCTTTGTTGATAATGTGCACATCGTTGGTTTTTTCCATCAGCCGCTTGAGCGCATTCATGGCAGGAAGCATGGATTTGTAATCGGCAAGGCAGACGTCGAAGTAGAAGTTTTCAAAGGCCTCTGTGCTCATGCCTGCTTGCTGCGCCATGGCGGGGTGGGGCCAGCGCAGGACGCACCATTTGGTCTTTTTCACCCGGTAGTCCATCACCTTGTTCATTTGGCTGCTGATGAGCTTCATTTGTTTGGTTGGCACGTCACTGGTTTCACAGATGTTATGGGATCCTCGGATCGCGATGTAGGCATCCATGTCCTTCATCTCAGCCAGCTGATGTTTGGCGATGATTTTATACTGATCCTCGGTGGCTCCCACTGACATTTCGCGACCAATGCGGCCATTATCGAGCTTCATCACAGGAATTGCCTTTCTGGCACGCACCTCTCGGATCAGGGCGATGCCGAGCTCGTCAGGTACATCGATGAGGTGAAGCATGACTTTCTCCCCTTTTTTAATATTGGTGGAATAGCGGACGAGTTGGCGGGCGAGCTGGTCGATACGTGGATCTAGCATGGGTTTGAGAAGTAAGAGGTAAGAAGAAAGAGTCGATCATCGAGGTCGTTCGCCGTGGACTCCGCGAATTTATCCAGCGGCCTGAGCACCAAGCCCTTGATGATGAGGTGGGCAATGAAGGTGACAACGATAGCTGTCGCCGTTTGTGACCAGGCGTTTTCCAACGTGTGGATCGCGTCCGAGCCAAGGTCAGCCCATAAAGTAGGAAAGATCGCAGTCATTACGTTGGAGCTTTAAAATTAGCCCCAGAAGCCGATCATTTCTCCAACACGGTAAACGGAATAAACAAACATAATGAAAACGACGACGATAAATGCTTTGGCGCAGGCTTCGATGGATGTGCGGGTCATGAGATGGGTGAGGTTATGAAATGGAGTGATGCATCGCTGGATGCGTGAGCGCTTATAATCAGAGAGATCAAATTGGTCAAGACTGCTCTGATTTCACCTTTCTTTATCATTTCCTTCGTTCGTAATTACGGTTAAATTCTGCCTATGCCCTACTTCGCTCGCTGTTTGATCTTGATGATTCTTCCCTGGGTGGTGGTGTCGTGTGGGTCCAGCTATCACGGGTATATGAGTCGCTCCTACACCATTAAGGGTGAGCGATATCATCCGATGTCCGTGGATCAGGCGTTAAATTACAGTGAGGAGGGGATTGGCTCGTGGTATGATGAGAGTAAGTATTTGGGGTTCAAGCGGGGTGATACTTCTTTGGGTGAAAAAGTCATGCCGTGGCATATTTCAGCCGCTCATAAAACGCTGCCGCTTCCCTGCGTGGTGAAAGTAACTAATCTCTCCAATGGCAAATCACTCAAAATGAGAGTGAATGATCGTGGGCCATTTATCGAGGGTCGCATTATTGATGTGACCCCGCGCGCCGCCTCCAAGCTTGGGTTTAAAAAACATGGCCTGACGCAGGTGCGCGTGGACGTCGTCAGCGTCGGCGATGGTAAACACAAGCGCAAAGCCAAACGTAAGTCCTGGTTCCGCTGGTGGTAGGCCAATTTTTCATTGATCCATTTCTTCACTTATCCATTGACATGATTTATCTCGATTCCAATGCCACCACCCAGATTCACCCCGAAGTGGTGGATGCGATGCTGCCTTTTTTGACCGAGCACTGGTATAATCCGTCGAGTGGTTATCGGGCGGCCAAGGTGGTGCGGCAGGCGCTTGATCTGGCTCACGAGCAGGTCGCCGCCCTGATTGGAGCGAAGCCGGAGGAAATTGTGTTTACCGGATGTGGCACGGAGTCGAACAATGCGGTGCTCGGATTTTTAGCATCGCGTGCTGGAGAGAAGCGCAGGATCCTTACCAGCGCCATCGAGCACAGTGCTATCTTGCGTTACAGTGAATCATTGGCAGAGACGGATGGATTCTCTGTGGAGAAAATTGGCGTGGGTGCCGATGGGCGGCTCGATCTTGAGGCGTATGCCTCGGCTCTTTCTCAGGAGGCTGAGGGCGGCTGCGCGATGGCTTCTTTGATGTGGGCGAATAATGAAACGGGTGTGATCCAGCCGATGGCGGAAGCGTGTGACTTGGCGCGCGCGGCAGGTGTCCCATTTCATACGGATGCAATTCAAGCGGTGGGTAAAACGCCAGTGAATGTCCGCGATATGGCGGTGGATTATTTGTCGATCTCAGGGCATAAATTCCATGCTCCCAAGGGAGTTGGCGCGCTCTATGTGCGCGGGGGGATGCCATTTGCTCCTCTCCTTCGAGGGGGTGGCCAGGAGGGTGGTCGCAGAAGCGGCACCGAGAATGTGGCCTCGATTGTGGCGATGGGGAAAGCGGCAGAGCTCATGCAGGCAAGGCTGGAGGCTGATGGCCATGCCGGAGTGAAGGAGCTGAGAGATCATTTTGAGAATCGGCTTTTATCCGAACTTGAAGGAGTCCGTGTGAATGGCTCATTAGCACACCGCACCGTCAATACCAGTCACCTCTCATTTGACTCGTGCGAGGCCGCAGGCTTATTGATTTTACTCGATGAGTATGGGGTGCAATGTTCCGCTGGTAGCGCTTGTATGACCGGCAAACAGCAGCCATCCCACGTGCAAACGGCGATGGGAATCCCCGCCGCTCAGGCGAAAAGCAGTCTGCGCATTTCCTTCTCGATTTTTACCACCCGGCAAGAGTGCGACACCGCCGTGGAGGCGGTGAAGAAAGCCGTAAATAAGCTGCGCAGCGTGCAAGGCGGGCCCGGCGTGGGTCCCGTGCAGGTTTTTACGTAGGGGATATTATCCTAGGTTCTCAATCCGGAAAACAACAGGTCGTGAATTGACGCAGTCCAAGGCCTCGACTTCTTTCAGGGTGTCTTTGAGAAGGCCAAAGCGGCAGGTGTGCAGCTGGAAGACCATATCGACAAATTCTGCATCCGGGTTGTCGGCATTGACAGGCGAGTGGGTGCCTGAAATACCGATACCGGCATCGGCGAGGATATTGGCAATTTTAGCAATCACGCCCGGCTCATCCGTGACGTCGAAGCGCACGTAATAAGGAGTTTGGGTATCGTCAATCGACATGACCGTGCCGTGATCCCGGTAGGGGAGGAAGCCGCGGTGGCCGCCGTCATGGCGCAGGCCTCGGGCAGCTTCCACGATGTCTGCCACGACGGAAGAAGCGGTGGGGTCTTTGCCTGCACCACGTCCGTAAAAGAGGGACTCGCCAGCGGCATCTCCATGCACGGCCACGGCATTAAACACGCCGTTGACGCTGGAAAGCACGTGGCTTTTCGGGATAAATGATGGCTGGGTGCGGAGCTCGATGGTGCCGTCTTCATGTTCGCGCACCACGCAGAGAAGTTTCACGACAAAGCCAAGGCGTTTGGCAAAATCAATATCAATCCCCCGCACCATTTCAATCCCCCGGACGTAAACATCGTCTGGGTTGATGGTGAAGCCGTAGGCTAAGGTAGCCAGCAGGATTGCTTTGTGAGCGGCATCCCAGCCGTTGACGTCCAGCGTGGGGTCTGACTCGGCGTAACCTAGTTCTTGGGCCTCCTTGAGTGCTTCTTCGTAGCCGAGTCCGGCATCGGTCATGCGCTCTAAAATGTAGTTGGATGTGCCGTTGATGATGCCGGTCATCGATAGGATCCGGTTGCCGACAAAGGAATCCTGGACGGTTTTGATGATGGGGATACCGCCGGCGACAGCGGCTTCGAAGTGGATCGCGGTCTTACATTCACGAGAGAGGGCGAAGAGTTCTTCACCGCGCTCGGCGAGGAGAGCTTTATTTCCGGTGACGACGGGTTTGCGGGCGCGGAGTGCTGCCGCTACAACATCGAATGCCGTGGTGGTGCCGCCAATGAGCTCGACGACAATATCAACTGATGGATCAGCGACAACTTCTGACCACTCGGTGGTGAATTTTTCCACCGGGGCTCCGATGGCGCGGGCCTTATTCATATCGCGCACAGCGATACGCATAATCTCGGTGCGCACGTCGGCGCGATTGGAAATGAGATCAAAATTGCGTTGTAGAGTTTCCCACACACCGGTGCCAACGGTGCCAAATCCTACCAATCCTATGCCAAGTTTCTTTTTCATATTTGTATGGTGTCATCAGCGACAGTGCTTATGTGCCGTAGGACGAGACTTTTCAAAAGAGTAAAATGTGGCATATTTTGGTGTTTCCTCCCAATGGCTGCTCGAACTGCAGGGCCGCTATGATTTCAGTAAAGCCTATCATGCGAAAATAGCGGGGATCGAAAAAGAAGTGAGCGTGTTGAAGGTGGCTTCGTAAAGCAGTGTGAATCAATAGTTGTTGCCTAGCCTCATCCGCATTACACAGATGCCTCATGAAATTTTCAAAGTTTAACCGACTCTTTCACCGTTGGGGCTCGATTATTATCTCGGCACCGGTTTTGCTGGTGATTATCAGCGGGATTATTCTTTTATTGAAAAAGGAATCGGCATGGATTCAGCCGCCTACGCAGTCGGGGGGATCGAAAGAGCTGGTTGTGAGTTTTGATGATATTCTCGAAAAATCGAGGTCGGTGCCCGAGGCGGAGATCGAGAACTGGGAGGACATTGTCCGGCTTGATGTGCGGCCATCCAAGGGGATGCTCAAGGTGCGTGCGACGAACGGCTGGGAGATCCAGCTCGATTCTAAAACGGGCGAAGTGCTACAAGTGGCGTATCGGCGCACGGATCTCATTGAGAGCCTGCACGACGGCACGTTTTTCCATGATCGGGCGAAGCTTTGGCTCTTCTTGCCCTCGGCGGTGATTTTATTGGGGCTCTGGCTCACTGGGATCTATCTTTTCCTCTTACCTTCGCTCACCCAGAAAAAGAGGCGAAAGAAAGGACTGATACTTAAAAATGAACCAGGGAATTAAGAGCGAGGCTGGAAGGAGAATGGGAGCATGACGTTGCGATAAGCTTGCGGATTGGACTCAGCAAGTCAAAAGGAGAAACGCGCGTTTCAATGTGGGGAGCCCTTCTTCGCCCTTAGAGCGGTCTTAATACCCCTGTTCAGCAATATATTTCGTTACCCACTCAATGTTGTATTTTCCATTGATGAAGTCGGGGTGGTCGATGATTTCTTGCTGGAATGGGATGGTGGTTTTGATGCCTTCGATCTTAAACTCGGAGAGGGCGCGTTTCATGCGGGCGATCGCCAACGTGCGGGTGGCGGCGGTGACGATGAGTTTGGCAATCATCGAGTCGTAGTGCGGTGGCACGGTGTAGCCGGAGTAAACGTGGGTATCGATCCTGACACCTTTGCCTCCGGGAGTGTACCACAGGGTGATGGTGCCGGGGCTTGGGCAGAAATTGTTGTAGGGGTCTTCCGCATTGATGCGGCACTCGATAGAGTGTCCGCGTGGAGTGGCATTGAGTACGTGCTCGGAGAGAGGTTCTCCTGCGGCTACGCGGATTTGCTCTTTGATGAGCTCGCAGCCCATGACTTCTTCCGTCACTGGGTGCTCCACCTGGATTCGGGTGTTCATTTCCATGAAGTAGAAATTCTCAGCTTTCTCATCGACGAGGTATTCGATGGTGCCGGCATTTTCGTATCCAATGGATGTGATGAGTTTGATAGACGCCTCTTGCATCTGCTTGCGGAGATCCTCAGAAATAAGAGGCGATGGACACTCCTCGATGATTTTCTGGTTCCGGCGCTGCATCGAGCAATCGCGCTCACCGAGTTCGAGGTAGTTGCCGTGAGTATCCGCGATGACTTGGATCTCGATGTGGTGTGGGCTGAGCACGAGCTTTTCGAGATAGCAGTCGCCGTTATTAAAGCAGGTAATAGCCTCTTGGCTGGCTTGGTTGTATTTATCGATGAACTCTTCAGCATTCATCGCTGGGCGCATACCGCGACCGCCGCCGCCGGCAGTGGCCTTGATCATGACGGGGAAGCCGATCTCTTTAGCGAGTTCGAGTCCGTGTTTGGCGGATTTGAGCATACCATCGGATCCAGGTGTTACAGGCACGCCATTGGCGGTGGCTGTTGCCCTGGCGGTGTTTTTGTCGCCCATTTTACGCATCACACCGGCGGAGGGGCCGATAAATGTGATATTGCAGCTATTGCAGATTTCGACAAAGCGGGCATTCTCGGAGAGGAATCCATAGCCGGGGTGAATGGCATCAGCTCCGGTGATCTCAGCGGCGGCGATGATGCGGTCTGGCTTGAGGTAGCTGTCCTTGCTGGCGGCCGCGCCAATACAGACGGCTTCGTCGGCGAGCTGGACGTGCATGGAATCGACATCGGCCTCCGAATAAACGGCAACGGAAGCGACGCCGAGCTCGCGGCAGGCACGGATGATACGGAGGGCAATTTCCCCCCGGTTGGCGACTAGAACTTTCTGGAACATGCTTTTAAAAGAGGGAGATTCAAGAATCAAGAGACTAGAATCAAGAGCCGAGGCTCTGAAAAATGATGGGATACGATTACTTAATTTGGAACAGGGCATCGCCAAATTGCACGGGCTCGCCGTCCTTGGCCACGATGGCGGTGATGGTGCCGGAGACTTCGGCTTCGATCTCGTTCATCACTTTCATCGCTTCGATGATGCAGAGAGTTTGGCCTGCGTTGATGGTGTCGCCTACCTTGACGTAAGCTGCGGCATCAGGGGAGGAGGATGCGTAATAGGTGCCTACCATGGGTGCGGTGATGGCATTGCCTTCAGGCTCTGCGGCTGCCTCAGTGGTAGTGGCGGCTGCAGGAGCTGCGGCTGCGGCCACTGGAGCCGCGACGATAGGTGCCTGGATGAGTTCGGCACCTTTTTTGAGTTTAAGATTCACCCCCTCTTCTTCGAGGTGGAAATAGCTGAGTTCATGCTCGTTCATGAGCTCTACGATTTTTCGAATTTCCTTGAGGTCCACGGTGTTGATTGGGTTAGTGATGATACGGTTGGCCGGAGGGATTAGTCCCGAGGGCCGTGATGCAGAGGAGATTAACCAAAGCGGCTAGGTGAAGTCAAGTCGGATGCTTGGGAAGTCTTGAAGTCGGGGGGGGGGCTTGCCACGTGGGGTTGTTTTTGTCATATTGTCTGCGCGCATGATTTCCCGTAAAAAAATCCATTACCCGATTAGCCCTACCTTGTGGCAGTATCTTTATCACTTTGGGCGCTATTCTGAAATTCCGATGGTGTATGAGGATTTACTGCGTTTCACGGAGTCGATGCCCTACGAGGATCCCAATGGGGACGAAACGCTCTGGCTGACCGTGATGTATCCTCCCGAGGTAATGATGGAGCTCCGGCCCCAACTCACGGCTATCTATGCCGCTCTAAAAATCGGTGGCGAGGCTACTCACCATGAGCACTTGCTGGTGGATCGGATCGATTTCGGAGAGTTTGGTAATTCCCGGCCGTTTAGGATTCGGATCACCAATCAATACAATGACAACTCGGATTATTTTTATGTGAAAACAGGGGACGCCTCGCGGATTTTTGGTTTGGAGTTAGAATATTCATTGTCGCCTAACCGAATTAATTATTTGGTGCGGGGGAATACGCTGATCGAGGAACACATTGTGGGAGTTCCCGGAGATGTATTTATTGATACTTATTTGCAGCGGCCCACTTTGGATAAAGTGCGGGTGGCGAAGGAATTTGTGAAATTTATCGAGCGCTGTTTTATTAGGTTGTTAGGCGATATGAGATCGGTGAACTATGTGATGCAGGTGACGCCGGACTTTGAGAAAGTGCAGTATCGGTGTCGACCGATTGATTTCGATCAGCAAAGTTATCAAGGCAAGGGGAAGATCTATATGGCCTACCACTTTCCCAGTAACAAAGCGCTCACGCACATGAGTTTTCGGAATATGAACCGGGCAACCATCGCGCAGTATGCGGAGGAGGAGCGCATCCAGATGGCGCAGCGGGCGGTGCTGGGGAAACGGCGATTACGTGCGATTTTGAAGGTCATGTCTCGTGAGGAGCTTTCGCCCACGGAGCACGTGGTGCAGCTACGCCAGGATCTTGGCGAGGTGCATCAGACGATGGCTTTTGAGAAATGTCAGAACATGGGTGAGCTTACTCAGGCGCATATCTGGCACATGTTAGAAAATCCCAATTTCTCCTACAGTCGGCGGAGAAAGATGACGGAGGGGTAGGGGTTTACCGGCATCGTGCTAGCGTGGCGAGCATGTAGCCGGTGCCGTAGGCGTAGTGGTAGTTGTAGAGTGGGTAGTCCCACCACGAGCCGTTTTTTTCCTGTTTCGGGATCAGTAACGCTGCGAGTTTTTCTTTCCACGGGCCACGCTCGTTTTCGGGCAGGATGTGGATGCACTCGCTGGCGTAGTAGTGGCCGTAGTAGTAGAAGTAGCCTGCGACTTTGGCGGGCGCTTCGTGGGGAATGGGGCGCTTGCGGCCGTGATCGAGCCAGCCGTTGCGATCGAAGAGGCGCTGCAGCCAAGTGCGGATGACGTCATCGGTGACGGCGGTATCACCAAAGGCGCGGGTGGCGGCGTTGCAGGCCTGGGAGCGGCCGAGTGAGCCGGCGGGGCGATTGATGGTCAGGCGTGGGCGGAAGCGGTGGCCACGAGAGTAGACGTATGAGAAGTCGGTGGTGCGCTGTTCTTGGACTGCACGCACGGAGGTTTCGATCATGGTGGGGGGCAGCGTAATGCCCATCGTTGTCGCGGCGTCGTGCATGCCGAGTAATGCGGTGGCGGTGGTGAAGCAGGTCGGCATGCCCGAGGGCCTCACGGTGTTTTGTTTGAAGTCGAGATAGCCAAAACCGCCGTTGATGTCTTCGTAACACTTCAGTTTGGCCACTTGGATTTCTGCCTGTTGTTTGTAAATTTCACGTTTCGCGGGGTCGTCATGATACCGATAGAGTGAGGCGAGAGCGCGCAGGCCGTAGGCATGGGCCCAGATGTTGTAGGTGGCATGAGGGTCGATGCTGCGGGTTTTGGGCAGGACTTCCAGTAGCCATTTTTCACCTTTGTCGATGGCGGCCAGGACCTCGGGGCGTTGGTCGCGCGTTTCTAATAATCCATGCAGTGCCAAGGCGGAGCTGGCGGTGTGAAATGCCTGATGGCCATCGGGGAGTGGGGCGAAGATATTGAGCCCCTTGGTGCGTGTTGGCCCGCCCCAGGAGCCATTTTTATTTTGGTGACTCACCAGAAAATCAACTCCCTTGGTAATGGATCTCTCAAGGGTAGTGGTCGCTGCGGATGGCTGCTCGACCGCGGCATGCAGGGAGGATATCGTAAGAAGTCCGAAGATGGCGAGGTTGCGCAACATGCTGATAGGAGGGGATTTAAAAACGGGGAGTTTATTTGACGATCACCTGGCCTTTTTCAAGCCCTTCGGTGATGACCGCCCAGTCTTTGCTGGCGGGGCCCACGGTGACTTTGCGTTCGGAGGTTTTTCCATCGGCTAGCTTGACCTTGACGGTGTAGCCGCCGTCATCCGCACGGGTAAGGTAGTCGGAGGGCACCTTGAGTGCGTTGTCGAGGCTGAGGCTGGTGATAGTGGCGGTGGCTTTCATGCCGGGAACCACGGCAAGTCCCTTCGGGATGGTGGGTTTGAGGGAAACGTGGAAGCTACCATTTGTTCCCGGATGGGTGGCGAGATCAGTAAGCTGCACGTTAAAGCTGTGGTAGCGATCAAGGGTGGTGATGGCGTAGCTGGTGGCTTTTTTGGAGGTTTTGGCGGTGTTGAGGGCGGGAAGGTTGGCGGCCTCTGTGAAGGCGGAAAGTGTGAGTGGGCTGTTGGCCGGGATGAATGTCATCACGGTGGTTTTGGCGGGAAGTTTACCTCCGATCTTGAGCGCCTTAGTCGCCGCTTCGGGGCTCCATCGGCCGTCTTGGATGCTGCCGTAGTAGACGATGCCGTCTGCCGGTGCGGTGATGGCCATCATGGTGCGGTCGGCTTTGCTCTTGGCTAGGTTTTCGATGGCTTTTTCGTCGTCGAGGATGGCTTTGGCCACTTCAAGACGTTTAAGTTCTAAGGCGCGTGGAAGATTTTCCTTAGCCTCGGCATTGGCAATCTGCGCATTTTTGGCGGAGAGTTGGTGGGAGAGAAGCATGCGAGGGATCGAGGTCTTCAGGGATTTATTGGCATTGATACGTGCTGATTTCACGGAGAACTTGGTAGCTTCCACGGCATTGCGGGTGCGGAGCAGGATGATTTCCTCGGTTTCCTCAATGAGGTCATCTTCGTTATACATCTTCTCCAGCTGCTTGAGTTCTTCTTCGATGTAGGCCAGCGATTGCTCGGCTTTTTTCACGGCAAACTTACTGGTTTCAATCGATTTAGGCTGCCCGATCTCCATGAACCATGTGAGGTTTTCTGCGGTTTCTTTTTCGGCCCGGGCGGTGTCTTCCAGGCTGCGAGGGGTGCTGATTTCGAGCTGGGCGAGATCGTTTTTGCTCTGGGCAAGCTTGAGGATAGCGGACTCGCGGGCTTTTTCAGCTTTGGTGATGTATTTGTCCACCTTCTCGGTATCGATCCCGATGAGGACATCGCCTTTTTTTACGGCAGCGCCTTGAGTGACAAGGCTGGTGATGGTGAAGTCTGTCCAGATTTGGGGTTTGATCCGAATGGCTTGCGACTCGGTGGGGAGAAAGACCGCTTTGAGTTCGGTCTGAATTTTGAATGGCTTTTCCTCGACGGTGAAATCATCGGCCAGAGCCAGAGGGGCGAGAGAACCGAGGGTGGGAAGGAGAAGAGAGCAGGCGAGGAGTGGGTGAAGCTTCATGGATGGAAAATTGAAAGTGGGAAGATTGAAGAGGGATGTTGCTGGTAGTAGCGTGGCGGAGGTGGCGGCTTGTGTGAAAAAATTAGTAAGATTTTTTGCGTGCTAGCCAGATGGTGTGGCTGCGGGTTTTGCGGCCTTTGTGGGCAGCGGGGACGGAGGTTTCACTGACGTCGAACCCAGCTTTGCGTAGCGTTTTGGTAAATGCTTTATCGGTGCGTGCTGACCATACGGCGAGGATGCCTCCACCTTTCAGGGCGTGCTGGATTTCTTTGAGCCCTTTCATCGTGTAGAGGCTGTCGTTGTTTTTGCCGTGGAAGGCAGAGGGGCCGTTGTCCACATCCAGAAGAATGGCGTGGTAGTCGCCGCTGGCTTGGCGGATGACTTTCTGCACCGGCTTGATCTGGATTTCGATCCGTGGGTCGTCCAGCAGTCCGGGGTGGAGGTGGGCGAGGTGGGTTTTGTTCCATTTCACGATGGTGGAAGTGAGTTCGGAAACGATAAATTGAGCTTTGCCCCGGCGTAGGGTTTTAACCGCTGCGGCCAAGGTGAAGCCCATGCCGAGACCACCGATGAGGATTTTTGGCTGATTGACAGGGGCAAACGGGCCACAGGCTAGCTCGGCGAGGGTTTCCTCGGAGCCGTGGGAAAAGCTGGTCATGAGCTGCTCGCCATGGGAGCAGATCATGTAGGTGCCGTCGTGTTCGATGAGTTCGAGCGACTCGCCCTCGGGTGTTTTGGTTTCGGCAATGGTGGTGTATGGTTTCATAGGAGTGAAAAGAAGAGGTGTTATTTTTTGAGTTTTAATTT
>Ga0256845_1001070_pt1 | contig 23223 bp, 14 predicted proteins | sample RiftiametaG_FD_189101 | JGI IMG/M metagenome (GOLD analysis project Ga0256845, IMG submission 189101) | Tube worm associated microbial communities from hydrothermal vent at the East Pacific Rise, Pacific Ocean - Riftia | ecosystem: Host-associated > Annelida > Integument > Unclassified ... | reverse complement strand
CATTTCCTTAAGTTTGCTGTTTGTGGCACATATAAGCCTTCCCTGGAAGGGTTTTGTAGCGGTGTCTCCAACTGGCCGCACCTGTCTCTCTTGAATAGCCCTGAGCAGCTTAACCTGAAGATCTTTGTTCAGCTCGCCAATCTCGTCAAGAAACAGCGTTCCCCGGCCGGCTGCAATCATCAAACCCTCTTTGTCTCTGTACGCCCCGGTAAATGATCCCTTCCTGTGACCGAACAGCTCACTTTCAAGCAGATTAGGCGAGAGACTACCGCAGTTAATACCTATGAAAGGATCGTCTTTTCTGATGCTGTTGTTGTGTATGGCCTTTGCTATAAGCTCTTTACCGGTACCGCTTTCACCTGATATAAGAACAGTACTGGGCTGGTCGGCAACTTTCCTTACCATTTCCAGAAGTTTTATTATTAACGGTGACCGGCCTACAATGCCCTGGAAGTTATACTCTTTGCTGAGTTTCTGCTTCAGTGCCCTGTTTTCAGCTGTAAGCCTTTTCTCTCTAACTGCCTTTTCTATCGCAGCAAGCATCTGACTGGTCTTAAATGGTTTTAACAGATAATCTGAGGCCCCCTGCCTTACTGCCTTTACTGCTGTGTCGATGCTGGAAAAAGCAGTCATCAGAATGCCCGCTGCATCCGGGTGAATTTCCCTAATTCTGGCAAACAGCTCAAGACCGCTCATTGCCGGCATTCTGATGTCTGATATAAGCACATGAACAGGGTTGTACTCACCCCACTTCAGAGCATCTTCCGGGTGTGAAAAACACTTTACAGTGTACCCGCTCTGCTCCAGAAGAACACTTAGCCACTCAACCATGGACTCTTCGTCATCAACCAGAAGAATTGAAAGGTCTCTTCTATCCATAAACTCCCTGCCCTGCAACTGGAAGCTTTATGGTGAGTACAGCTCCCCCCTGATTTAAATTATCTGCTTCTATGGTACCCTTGTGTTCATTCACTATCTTTTTCACAATGTAAAGCCCCAGACCTGTTCCGTGATCTTTTGACGTTTCGAATGGTTCCCAGATTTTCTCGATAAAGCCCTCTGGAATACCAGATCCATTGTCTTTTATTGTGATCTTTACATAGCGGCCGTCTTCGGTATTTGATACTTCAATAGCTACCACTGGCTCCGACACGCTGCTTAAGGCCTCAACAGAATTACGTATAAGATTAAGAAACACCTGGCTGAGCCGCACTCTGTTGCCGAACACCATTGAATTACTGTCTGAGCGAGATATTTTCAGTGAAACACCTCCGGCAAAACCGTGCGTTGCACTTTCAACACTGTCTGTTACCACACTGCCCGCATTTATTTTCGAGAACGGGAAATCTGAACTACTTCTGGAAAGAGACAAGTAGCCTTCAATAAGCTCGGATACCCGCCTCGACTGTTTTTCTATAAGGGAAGCCATCTGTTCTGTTTTCTCGCGGTCAAGATCGCCACCGGCAAGAATCTGAGCAGCACCACTCATTGAAGCAAGGGGGTTTCTGATCTCATGAGCCATTGTGGCACTGAGCTTTCCAATAAGGGAAAGCTTGTCTCGCTCTTCCAGAGCAGCCTGGGAATTCCGCAGTTCTGTGGTGTCTGTTAGAATTACTATCGCCCCGCCTGTGTCTCCGTAGTGGCTGAATCTGCATTCAATTACTTTCTCATCAATAACTATATCTATTCGCGGCGGAAAGTCTTTGTTTTTAAGAAACCCTTTAACTATTTCACCCAGCTGTGAATCAAGCATCGGTTTGTCGGTTTCAAGCAGTTCTGCTGCAGCAGGATTGCTGCTTACAACATCACCATTTGAATCTACTACTACAACACCGTCATGAAGGTTGTCGAGTATGTGTCTGCTTCTTGCCCTTAGCTCCGCCAGGTTATTCAACACCCTCTGAAGGTGCCCGCTTTCCGTGTACAGAGACTGGGCAAGCATGCCTGAAGCAATTCCTGAAGCAACGAGTAGAAGCCCGTTTATCAGTACTCTAAGCGCTATATAAGTAACCGATATTTTCAGATAACCGCTTTTTACCAGTGTTGCAAGAAGAGGGCTTAGTGTTGTTTTTAAACCTGGAACATTTATTGCAATTAAAGAGAACGCTGTTGCGAGAAGTATGTTTGTTCCAGCTGCAATAAGCCCACCCGATACCCCCAGATAGAACCCGTATGACAAAACGTGCACCACAAGAAAAGGCATGAACGGGCCGTCAACTCCGCCGCTGACATAGATGATCAGGCTCAGAAGGAAGGAATCTGTAAAAAGCAGAAACCAGTAAGGCTTTCTGCTCTTTGGATTATTCTTCATGTAGTGATTTGATATGAAAAAACTCAGAAATACAACAGCAACCACGCTGCCGTAGGTAATGGTAAACTCTTTCTGGTGCATGGTAAGAATACCGGAAAGAGACAGTATGCCAAGAACGGAAAGGCGCCCCACCTGAAGCCAGGTGCGGCGCCTTTTACTTACAAACATAGGGTCTGCTTACCCGCCGACAGTCTGAATCATGTCGAAGATTGGCAGGTACATTGCCACCACAAGAAAGCCAACAAACCCGCCGAGAAACACTATCATAATAGGCTCGATTGTAGAAGCCATACCGTCCACCAGTACCTTTACCTCTTCATCGTAAAAGTCGGCAACTTTAACCAGCATCTCATCAAGCCCGCCTGTTTCTTCGCCCACGGCAATCATCTGTGTAACCATGGTTGGAAACACACCGGATTCTTCAAGCGGCCCTGCAATGTTCTCTCCTCCGGAAATACTTACCCTGGCTTTCATGATTGCATCGCTTATTACCCTGTTACCTGCAGTTTTAGCTGTAATATTAAGACCGTCCAAAATAGCAACCCCTGATGAGGTAAGCGTTCCAAGAGTTCTTGTAAAACGGGCGATGGACATCTTTCTGTTTATCTGCCCGAACACAGGAAGAGAAAGCTTAATTGTATCAATAACCTTCTCTCCGCTGTTTGTTTTATAGTACATATTAAATGCGAATATTACTCCACCTATGCCCAGAAGAATGAATACTATGTAATGCTGTACAAACTCCGACATGTCTACAACCATCTGGGTCATTCCAGGAAGTTTCCCGCCCAGATCTTCAAACATCTCCTGGAAAATAGGAATTACGAAAAGAAGCATGGCAAGTGTTGCTACAAGAACAACAACAAGAACAACAACCGGATACATCATGGCACTTTTTATTCTGGACTGAAGTGAGGCAGCGTCTTCAAGATAGTCTGCAAGCCTTGCAAGAATGGTATCCAAAATACCACCCTGCTCTCCGGCGGCAACCATATTCACGTAAAGCTCGGAGAACACCTTCTTGTGCCTGCCCAGAGACTCTGCCAGAGTTCCACCTTTTTCTACATCGTTGGTGACTTCGACTATGATATTTTTAAAAACCTTGTTCTCCTGCTGCCGCCCAAGAATCTGCAGACACCCCACCAGAGGAAGACCGGCATTTATCATAACGCTGAACTGCCTGGTAAAAGTAGACAGCTCTTTGGGCTTTACACCGGAACCAATAACACCGAAGGTGGACATGTCAAAGCCGCCTTTGATGTTGGTTATAACAACCCCCCTGGCCTCGAGCTGTTCTTTTACCTCAGCACGGGATTTTGCCTCCATGGTTCCATTCAAGGTTCGTCCCTGCCGGTTAGTTCCCGTCCATTGAAATTCAGCCATAGGTTCCCCCCTTTATAAAATATCTCTTCCGGTAAGCATCATCTGCTCGAGCTCAATGGGATTCACCGATTGCTCAAGTGCAGAAGTTTTAGTAATCTCTCGGTTGTAGTATAGTCTGAAAAGGGATTGATTCATAGTCTGCATTCCGTGCTTCTGCCCGGCCTGCATCATACCGTAGATCTGATGCAGTTTATCATCTCTTATTGCGGCTTTAACAGCAGGAGTACAGATAAGTACTTCTGCAGCCAGGGCCCTGCCAATGCCTCTCTGCCTGGGAATAAGCTGCTGGGTAAGCACTCCAAGCAGAACAAACGACAACTGACTTCTTATCTGCGACTGGCTGGAAGCAGGAAATGTATCAATAATTCTGTTGATGGACTCATAGGTGCTGTTTGTGTGAAGAGTGGCCAGTGTGAGGTGACCGGTTTCGGCAACATTCAGTGCAACCGACATAGTCTCTTTGTCGCGCATCTCTCCTATCAGCGCTACATCCGGATCCTGGCGCAGAAGGTACCGAAGAGCTTTTCCAAACGATTCTGTATCACTGCCAATTTCCCTCTGGTTAACAATACCCTTGTCGTGGTGATGCACATACTCGATGGGATCTTCGATGGTAATAATATGACACCTGCGTCTGCTGTTTACTCTTCTTACTATTGAGGCAAGAGTGGTAGACTTACCGCAGCCGGTAGGACCTGTTACTAGAATCAACCCTTGTCTTTTATCTGCCAGATTTGTAATTATATCTGGCAACCCAAGCTCTTCAAAATCAAGGATCTCGTAGGGTATTACTCTTATTGCCGAAGCCACACAGCCCCTCTGAGTGAAAACATTGGCTCTGAATCGTGACAAACCTTTTATTCCGAATGCAAGATCAAGCTCCTTATCCATCTCGAAGCGCTTCTTCTGCTCATCTTTCAGAAGACTGTAAATCAGTGACTGCGTTTCGTTGGGAGTAAGAGGGTCATACTCCATACGAGTCAGTTCACCATCAATTCTGATGGTTGGTGGTGCACCAACGGTAAGATGGAGATCTGTGGCTCTTCTCTCCATCATCTCCTTCAGGAGCGTCTTTATGTTCACACTACCCTCCTTTGCAGGGCCTTGCCCCGGAATAAACTATGGCGAAATGGAACTGATCTGTTTTTCCAGTTTACAGTTCATCGCGGCAATCTTAACATCTTCCTCATCATCAGCAGTAACTCTTGCTACTTCCTCCAGGGTAATCATACCCTGTTTGAACTTCGCCACGGCATCCATCCTTAGAGTACGCATTCCATTCTTCACTGCGAGCAGCCTTAACTCTGTAGATGAAACACGGTTAATAACAGCCTGTTTCAACTCTCTGTCAAGGGTAAGCACCTCATAGATACCCTTTCGCCCCTTGTTTCCTGACCCTCCACAGTACTTGCACCCCCGTCCCCGCATGGTTCTGATTCCAGACATCTCTGCAGGATCGATGCCAACTTCCTGAAGCTCGGAGTCTGGCCATGTGTAAGGCTCTTTGCACTTCTTGCATATTGTCTTTACAAGTCTCTGCGCCATTATGGTTCTGATCGCACTGGAAACAAGAAATGGCTTGATCCCAATATCAACAAGCCTGTTAATTGTACCCGGAGCATCATTTGTATGTATTGTGGAGAAAACCAGCTGTCCTGTCAAGGCTGCCTTTATTGCAATTGAGGCCGTTTCAAAATCCCGTATCTCGCCAACCATGATAATGTTCGGGTCCTGCCTGAGAATTGCCTTCAGAGCCGCTGCAAAATCATAACCCATGGAGAAGTCGATCTGGGTCTGCACAAGCCCGTCTATGTTGTACTCTACCGGGTCTTCCGCAGTATGTATGTTAACAGCCGGTGTGTTGAGAGAACTCAGTGCCGAATACAGTGTTGTGGTTTTACCGCTGCCAGTAGGGCCGGTAACAAGAACAATACCGAACGGAGAGTTAACTCCCGCCAGGAAAGCCTTCAGGGCATCTTCTGGAAATCCCAGTTCTCGGAGATTAAGCTGGAGATTCCCCCTGTCAAGAATTCGAAGTACAATCTTTTCGCCGTCAATTCCCGGAACCGAATTCACCCGGAAATCTATTATTCTGTTATCTACCTTTGCTTTTATTCTGCCGTCCTGTGTTCGCCTGCGCTCTGCTATATTCATACCTGACATGATTTTAAGCCTTGACAATATCGGATTCTGCATCTGGGGATTAATCTTGTACACTTCCGAGCAGATACCGTCACGCCTGTATCTGATTCTAAGATATTTCTCGTAGGGCTCTATGTGTATATCTGAAACCTCTGTTCTAACTGCTCTTGCAATCATACTATCTACAAATTTTATTACCGGCGCATCAGACCCTCCGCCAAGATCTTCTTCCAGATCGAATTCATCATCAAGCTCCTCACCCTCAAGGCTTGAAACCTGTTCAAGAAAGTCTTCATCTTCGTCGTAGTCATCAAGGGTCTCATCTACACTTACCAACGCATCTACCTGGCCATAAACATCGTCAAGAGCTCTTCTTACAGCAGACGGAGCCGATGCGTAAACCACAACTTCCTTGCCTGTTGCAAACTTTATCTCATCTATCACATAAAGGTTTGCCGGATCAGCCATTGCGGCAAACAGCGTACTGCCCTCTACCCTCACCGGAACAACAAGGTTTTCCCTGGCAAATGACTCGTTCAGCAATGACGCATTCTTTGAATCCAGACCTGTTTCGTTCAGATATATAGGCTCTATACCGTAAATTTCAGCGAGAAACTCTGTTATCAGTTCTTCCGTTACCTGCCCACCCAGAACAAGAGCTTCAGCCAGCGCTGTTTCCCCGGGCCCCCATTCCCCGGCAATTCTGTCTACATCTTCCTGCTCAACCAGGCCGGACTGCAGCAGAACCATGGCCAGACGGTTATACATTCGAAACAGTCTCCCTTATTACCTCATCAAATGTAGTAATACCCCGTTCTAGTTTACGAAGTGCTGCTTCTCGAAGGTTGACCATACCTTTCCGAAGCGCTGCCTTTTCAAGCTCTACACTGTTGGCATCGCCCTCGATCAGTGTACGCATCTCATCATCTATCTGCATAACCTCGTAGATGCCTGTTCTTCCACTGTATCCGGTCTGGTTGCACTTTGAGCATCCGGTACCTTCGTAGAATGTAATATCCTTGAATCTCTCTGGATCTATTCCAGCCTCAAGCATCGCTTCCCTGGGCACCAGAACCGGAGTTTTACAGTTGTTGCACACTTTCCTTATCAGCCGCTGACTACAGATGCACACCAGAGAAGTACTCAGCATGTATGGCTCGGTGCCCATATCAACAAGACGGTTGATAGTACTGGGGGCATCGTTGGTGTGTGCGGTAGAAAGAACAAGGTGGCCGGTAAGTGCAGCACGAATAGCGATCTCGCTTGTTTCCTGATCTCTGATCTCACCAACCATGATTATGTCTGGATCCTGCCTTAGATAAGCTCGAAGAGCCTTGGCAAAAGTAAGCCCCACATCCACATTCATCTGAACCTGATTGATACCTTTCAGGTTGAACTCTACTGGGTTCTCTGCCGTCATGATGTTTACACCCACATCATTCAGCTCGGTAAGAGCAGAATACAGGGTTGTGGTTTTTCCGCTTCCACTGGGTCCGGTAACAAGCACAATACCGTACGGCCGCTTAATACCTCTTCTGAACTGGTAAAGTGTATCTTCCTCAAACCCCAGAACATCCAGGTTCAATTGAACTTTTGAGCGGTCAAGAAGTCGAACTTCAACTTTCTCCCCGAAAAGGGTAGGCAGTGTGGAAAGACGCATATCAACAAACCTGTCTCCCACCCTTACCTTGGTTCTGCCATCCTGTGGAAGATTGTGTTCGGCAATGTTCATACCTCCCAGAATTTTCAGTCGACTGACCATTGCCTGTCTGTACTTCCTGCTGGGTCGCATTATTTCATGCAGCACACCATCTATCCTGTAACGGATTCTTATGAATTTCTCAAACGGTTCAAAGTGTATATCACTGGCCCCCCGTTTAACCGCGTCTGCCACTACACTGTTTACAAGCTTAACCACAGGTGAGTCGGAAAGCTCCAGAGAAAGGTCTTCTTCATCTTCCTCTTCTTCCTCCTCCTGTATAAGAGAGAAAAATGCATCGTCTCCCACAACCAGTTCGTCATCTGATGCAAGAAGTTCCGATTCCTTCGCGTCCGCCCTTTCAACATCTTCAACTGGAACGATTGCGTCTGTTGCCCCGTAGTATTTGTGCAAAGCCCGCTGAATCATGGAGGATGCACAGATGTGAGGTTCTATTTCCATGCCCAGAGAGAATCTCAAATCGTCTATTGAAAACAGATTCTGAGGGTCTGCCATGGCAAGAACAAGTTTCCGCCCATCTCTCTCTACAGGAATAACCTCGTAGTGCAATGCGAGTTTTGCAGAAACCAGATTAAGTACATTCTGGGGAATATCCACACCATCGATATTAATGGCTTCGATACGATTCTGTCTTGCAAGATAATCATTTAATTTATCTTCTGTAATAAGGTTCATCTTAACAAGATTGTAGCCCAGTCTACCGCCCTCGTTCTTCTGGTGTTCAAGGGCATTTTCGAGCTGATCCTTATCCAGAAGCCCCGCTTTCAGCAACATCTGGCCCAGTTTCATTAAAACCTCTTCCTTACCTCAAAGCTAAAAGTGAGAACTCACGAATGCCTAACTTTTAATCACAAAGCCTGAATGTCAAGAGCAGCACTAAAAGTTAATTGTGACTGAAAGATTCAGCCCCACATCCTTCTGATCATACTGATTGTTAACCTTGTCTTTTTTCCAGCCATAAATGGCTGTCATTGAAGCTGTAACCGTTCCAAAATCATACGAAGCTGACGGCTCGATACGCCACTCTGTTTTATCTGACTGAACCTGAGTCTCTCCAGACTGTCCTCCGGTGACTTCGCTTCTCAGGGTCGATCTGGTAATAGACAGCGATGTTGTCAGGTCACTTCGGAATGACAGCCTTAACCTGTCAAGAATGGGAATGGGAATTGCAAGCCCGCCAGGTGCACTGAAGCTGTATGTGAGTTTAAGCTGCGCCGAGTTGTTCCCCGAACGAACAACCGCAGAGGTGCCGGTGTAATTCCTCGTTTCTGTACTTGACATGTTATCTGACAGCGTCAACTGTACTCTGTTGTCAAAAGACCCAGTAAAACTAAACAGCGGGCTCCATCTGGAGGTTTCCGATTTGCTCACAGGAGTAAGACTGTCGCCTTCTACCCTTGACGAGGTGCTTGTTTCAAGTTTGTAGCCGCTGCTCACAGAGCCGTTTCTAAGAAAGGCAAGAGGCGCATACCTCTCCAGTCCGCTCCATGAAACTGTAACCGACGGCCATGTTGTGTTGTCTGTTCTATTCCAGAAACCAGAATAGAAACTCTTGTTGTCTGAATCATTGTACTCAACTCTTACAGACATGGTATTCGTAGGTCTATACCCTCCGGAAACCTGAACTGAATTCGAAGTTGTTCTGTTGTACGGATCAAGCCCTTCAATACCAGGTTCAAAACCGAACTGGTATCCGGAAGAAGGTAAAAATGGAACATCGTTGTAATCACTGCCCCTCGATCTTGAGAATACTATGTTTGGATCTGTGATTCTGTCTGCCCATCTCTCCATCTTGCTTAACAGCCATCTGGGGCTGCCTGGCAGTGCATCTTCATCAAGCCGTTCATCCCGCAGCCTTGCAATTGATCTAAGCGTGTGCGCAAGCCCCAGCCTCAGGTTAAGCCTGGCAGTTACGTCACAACCCACATCCGGGCTACTTAATGTATCTGCACCTGTTGAAGTGTGGGGACTTAACCTGACCATACCGTACCTGGCATCCCAGCTCATTCTGGGCTTCAGAAAATTCCAGAAGTTTATCTCCTGGCCGACACTAACATTCTGATTCCTGGAAACCTCTCTTCCAATGTTTATTCCAGTGCGGGGTTCGTTCCACGGATAGTACATATCTCTTCGTACAGAGAGGCTGTAGGATGCAGTAAGCCCCTTCCATGGGTTAAATGACACATTTCCGTCTGTTAGAAGAACTCGCTCAATGTCATTCCTTGTTTGAACAGTATCCTGATTTGCGATGTCATACATCACATTTCTTCCACGCTTCCAGCTGGCTCCAAAACCAAATCGGGTTGGTCTGAACCTGATGTCTTCCAGAATGGGCATACGAAACAAACTCATACGCCCAAGACTGAGGTCGTAGGTGAATGATACATTCTCGTTCTCCGTGGAATCCCGTGTAGTAGGTGTTCTGCCCCAGCCTCTTCCAAGAGCATGACGAATGTGAACAGGATCAAACAGATACCGTCCGGCAAAATCGTCGGAACGACCACTTCTTCTCCACTGTATTGAAGTGTCCCACTGGTTCGACTCCGTGCGATACAACCAGGTTTCATCGCCTTCCAGCCGTATATCGCTGTTGGTGGCATACCGGGGTTCTGTAAAACTGCGACTCCATGCGTAGGTTGCCGGTAAAAGCCAGTTCCACACTGGGGGGGTGAACCTATCAATATTCAGTGTTGACGAAGCTGTGTATCTGGTAACCGTAGTACCTGTGCCACTGGTCTTCCCCAGTCCATGAAAATCATCATCAATCATCCTGTAATCGCCTGACATTGAAAGCATATCAGCAAAATCAATATCACCGGACACCCTGTGGGCATTGCCAGGTTCCAGGTAGTGGCCTTTAACGGTGATGTCGTCAACCCAGACCTGGCTGTTAAGAACGGGAAGATTTGTGTTTCTTACTCCCAGCCCTAGCATCATTACTTCAGACAGCGATGGATTCCCGACAACGGCAAGGTTTCCGGATCTGAGATTGTCCTCTCCGGTCTGATCTCTCATTGCTTTAAGATCTACAAGATCTTGAAGCTCCACAGTAACTACCTGCCATCCCGGCTGAATCTCTGCAAACACCGCGTAGTAGTTAAGGCTGTCTCTTCCAAGCTGCAGAAACATTTCTCCTCCCTGGGAGGAACCGTAGAAAGGAAAACTCAAGGATCTGTACTGTGTGTAGTTCTCGGTGGAATAGAAAGTCTGCCGGGCAACACCCTGGTGACCGGAAAGCAGCTCTGAACAGTCCATACAAACTGACTGCTCAAGTTTTGGCTCACCCTCGCGATCTTTACCCGGGTCAATACCGGGAGGCGGATTATCGATGTAGTCCTGGTTCTGCCTGTTGTTCACAACAGAAACAGTAAAAGACTCTTCGGGTTCAATCGGAATACCAATAGGTTCCCACAGCGTAATACTGTTGGGTTTCCACCTGTTGCCCACAAGACCCATATCGTAAAACTCCAGAGTATCCTGCTGCGTAAACCCATCTGTCCACACGCGGGCGTATGTAATCTTCTCCCATGTGGGAGATCCTGTGCAAAATGAAGGAACAGATACAAGCAGTGAATCATCCAGTGGAACCTGTATCAACATCCAGCCACTTGAGCTAGTGGAAACAATGTACTCGGGATTATCAAGGGGAATTCTCACTCTGAAGAATGCGTTACTTCTGTCAAGAACACCATTCCTGTTAAGATCTTCAGTATCAAGCCTGCCGTTGTTCTCACAGTTGTTGATAGCATCAAATCTTACATTGAGCGAATCACCGGCTTCATACCTGTAGTTGTCGTGATTGGGGTCTGGATTGCCTGAACTATACCCCGGTTCATCCGCAGAGTGCAGCGTATCCAGACCTGTGTCTTCAGTTGTCGACATTATTCCATCCGAGTTTAAATCCTCGGTATCAAGCCTGTCGTTAGCCTGCCGGACAAGTTCATCTCCAACTCGTTCAAGCCAGTATGTATCTTCATCAATTCTCTCCCCAAGATCAATGTACAGGTTTGCACCGGTGGCGCAGCCTGTAGCTCTGACATAAAGGGAAAGGTGTGTTTTCTGTGAGAAATCAGCACCGTACCTTTCAATACACCTCTGGAATCCGCCCCAGGAACCGGTCGGGTTGCTGGAATCGGGTGTAAAAACAAACTGAAGAATACTGCTGAGCTTCTTCATGGCATCGTTACCTGTTTCTCCGGGAACAATGTCGTGGAGTGACCACCTGTCTGTTGCGTTGTACCATCTGCATTCCCCTGCGGGAGACAGAAAAGATGAACCGTTCACAGGCTTTGAACAGTAAAACCATGCGGAACGCGATTGCCCAATGGGAAATGTAGACTCGGATCCCTCCATATCATCAAGCCACGCCTTGCTCTCGCCGGAAGGCAGACTCACTGCCATTTCGCCGGAAAGAACTACCCGGCTCTCAGCCTCGGTGTTAACCAGCGGTATCATATTCACTGCATCAGTAAGAAACTCCGGTCTGGCCTCCAGATGCAGATCAGCATCGAAAACTGTTGTTCCAAATGCTCCCTCACCAACTCTGGGGCGGTCATCAGGAGAACTGGCACTTTCGTACATCATGGTTCCGCCAAGCCACGAATGGCTACCCATACTGTAAACTACCCTTGCCCCCAGAAGCGTCTTGGATACAGCGCTGAAAAAAGGCACATACTCGAAAGTAACCCTCAGTGTGTTGGCCGGATCCTGGGCAAGATCAGCTGCTTCACCCATAAGTGTAAGCAGACCTACTTCATAAATTATGGTGTAATCAGTACCCCTTACCAGTGTTTTTGCCTGCCCGGCTACGGTAAGAGTAACCTTCTCACTGCCCTCAACAATGCCCATATGCCCGAGTGAATAAGTAGTTGAAGCAGCTCTGTAACTGACCCTCATATAGTACAGAGATTGGTTCATCGATGGATTTTTATCGGTGTAAACAACCGCGTTGGGATAGTCCAGCGCCGGATTTGTAAAAGGTCTGCTCTCCGGGAAAATGATGAAGCCATTGTCCCAATCCATGGTAACATCTTCATCGTACATCAAACCATCGCCGTTTGTATCAAGCCCCAGTATCTGAGTAAATGGAATTCCGTTCTGAATTGAAACCGGATCTTCGCCAGCCCTCTGCAGAAAAATATCGCAGTTAAAACTCTCTCTTACAATGTTGTTAGCCCCAAGGAAATAGTAATTCCTCATCTCGTACTGCCACGAAAAATCCGTAGCAAGGGGGTTAGACTGCTTAATCAGTTTCAGGTTGTAAGGGCCACCAGCAGGAGCAACGCCAACAGTATCTCCAGCCAGGGTTATCAGAGCCACCGCTACAGTGTAATTGTCATTCACCGGGCTGATAAATCTTATTGTTCTTCCAGAGTCTACAAGAACAAAGTCTTTGTCCAGACCGTACTCCAGTTCGTCCCACCACCCTGACCCGGTTTCCTCTGTACCGGATGGTGTCGGTATAAACCAAGTGCCCTCTACAGCACCTGTTTCCAGATTGTTTGTTCCAATACCGTCATCAATGAATATGCGAATGTGAAGCGGATCCATGTACGGTGCTGAAACAGTGTCAGGAAATGCCCTGAAAAAATAGTTGTTTGCCGGGCGAATATCCAAAATTGAATCATTAACAAGGGAAGCCTGTCCAACAAAGTCGGAACTCTCAGTTGAACTTCCCTCTTTGCTTGCGATTGCTGTAATATCCAGTGGGCCCGCCTGGGCTATCAGCTTTGCTCCGAACAGCCCCTGATGGGGTATGGAATAGCTGATAAACTCGGGACCTGTAATCGACAGATTCACATCACCAAGCTCGATAGATTGAACAATTTCGTCGTCGTCTCCATCGTAATTCAAGCTGACACTGTAGTCGGAACCGATCTGCCTCTGACTGTCATGGTCAACGGCAACATGTATTTTTTCGCCTATGGTACCGTCAAGACGTATTCGAAGATCCTGCTCCATCTTCAGATCGGGAAAAAGTGACGTACTGGAACCCTCAACATTCACCCTGTTGGGGTAGATATGGCTGACTCCTGAGATGGAAATTGTCTGGTGCCCTGATATGTCCAGCTGCCCCCCTGTACCGATGGCATCACTGATCAGACCTGGCATGGATATTGGAAGATAGATTGTTGGAAGCAGATGCCCTCTTGACCCGCTGTTGCGAATCCCGTTCCTGGCATTGGTTTCCGTCCACTGTTTCCAGGTACTCCACCCTATCAGCCGTGACCGTACCCCGGAAAGAGACCACGTTCTTGATGTAGCCAAAGGGTACCCCTTGTACATCAGCCTGTAACTGATACCCCTTCCAACAAGACTGGACCACACTTCAACCTGGGTGGAAGGCAGGCTCACAAGCCATGGAAGAGAATCCTGATACCAGTAACCTGGATTCTCATCTATCAGTGAGAAGCTGCGCACACCACCGGTTGCCAAAGCCCGGGGTACTATTAATAAGATCAGCACCAGAATTAAAAGTCTTTTCATTTCACCTCGTAGTGTAGTATCCATCAACAGGAGCCATGTTCCAGCAAATATGACAGACAAGCCCCACATCGGTATAATTCATCATCAGTCAACAGTCAGGCAAGCGTCTATCATGGGAATTCAATGAAAAAGTTGCAAGTATACGTACTGAAAGAGTTCTTTCCACCATTCCTGCTTTCGCTTGGTTTGTTCACCTTTATCATGCTGCTCGATAAGCTTCTCGACCTTCTCGACCTCATTGTAAGCAAGGGTGTTCCCATGCGCAATGTGGTAGAGATTTTCCTGCTTCTTCTCCCCTCCATGATTGCCGTTGTTATTCCCATGGGTGTTCTGGCCGGTATTCTTATCGCAGTAGGCAGGCTTTCCGGTGATCTGGAAATAACCGCCATGAAAGCCAGTGGAGCCTCTATCTACAATATCATGTTTCCTCTTGGACTGGTGGCCCTCATCATTGCAGGCATTCTTGTGGTGTTCAACAACAGCGTTCTTCCCGAGGCCAATCATGTTGCCAGAAATCTTCTGCTGGACATCGGAACCATGAGACCCACTGCGAGAATAGAACCGGGAATGTTTGTTGATGAAGTGGAAAACTACAGAATTTTTGTTCAGGAGAAAGACGATCTTACAGGTAAACTAATCGGCGTTGTCATTCACACCAGTACACCGGGAGCCCCTGCCAGAACTATTACAGCCATGGAAGGCACCATGGAGCCTGTAGGTGCCAACCACCTCAGGCTGACTCTGGAAGACGGCCAGATGCACGAAAAAGACAGGGAGAACGGTTACAGATATGCTTCGTTTTCAAGTTACATAATAGATATTGCTCGGTCTGAAGAACTGGTGCGGCATGACAGAAACAGCCGTGGAGACAGGGAGATGTCTACTGAACAGATGAATTTATTTGTTGACAGCCTCGGGGAAAGACGAACTCTCTTGAAAGACAGTATTTCGTCTGTAGCCCATACTTTTTTCGCTTCTCTCGACGACGGAAGCAACCCTGTTGCCACAGGAGACAGCACCAGAATGCTTAGAAACACTATGACCTGGCTCACCAGTGTGTCCACGGATCTGATTCTTCTTAACGAACAAGTAAGAAGCCTCCAGCGAAACATCGGCAAATACAATGTGGAAATTCACAAGAAATACTCAATTCCTTTTGCATGCATAGTTTTTGTTCTTCTGGGAGTGCCTCTTGGCCTCTCCTCAAAAAACTCCAACACTGGTCTGGCTGTAACCATGAGCCTTGTTTTTATTCTTGTGTACTACTTCTTCCTTATAGCCGGCGAACAACTGGCCGACAGAGGAAGAATTTCGGCTTGGGCAGCCATGTGGTCGCCAAACATTCTGCTTGGCGTGCTGGGCGTGTACCTTACCTATCGCAGTATGCGTGAAGGGCATCCTATTCCTCTGCCTGATTTCAAGGAGCTGCTGAAGAGATTCAAGGGAAGGAAACAGAGGAAATGAAGCTGCTGGACAGATATCTTGCGTGGCATTTTTTGAAGATGATCTTCATGGCAGTGCTTTCGTTCACAGTAATCTTCGTTACTGTAAATGCCTTTGATCACTTCAGCAGATGGGTTGACAAGGATGTTACAGTGTCTGCATTCCTGCGCTACTACTTCTTTGGGCTTCCCTATATAATTGTTCTGGTGACTCCCATCGCCGTGCTGATATGTTCACTTCTTCTGGTTACCGGAATGGCCAGAAACAACGAACTCACCGCCATGCGGGCAACAGGGGTTTCAATTCCAAGGATTTTCCTTCCCCTTATAGCAGTTGGCTTCTTCATAAGTATTTTCACACTTGTGGTGGGAGACTTTGTAATGGCTGATGCCAACTACCTACAAGCACAGGTGAAAAGAGTTGAAATTGACGGCAGAGACCCTATCAACTATCTGATGCGTAATGATTTCGCCCACAGAACTCTTGACGGAGCAATAGTTGAGATCGGGCTTTTCGACGGGCAGCATGAAACTATTTCCAGAGGCATTGTGGAGTGGTTCGATGACAGCCTGAGGGTAACAAGAAGAGTTGATGCACAGAGACTGACCTACATAGACTCGGTGTGGACGGGAATAGCTGCCGAGGAACGGCGGTTCTCCCCCACAGGAGAGATGTCTTTCACTCTGTACGACACACTTCCACTGCCTGAGATTGCAGACACACCTGAAGACTTTGGAAGCAGAAGAAAAAGTGCTGCTGAAATGAATATTTTTGAACTCCGGGAACACATCGGAAGAATAAGAACTGCCGGGGGAAACCCAACAGGCGACCTTGTGGAGTTCTGGCTTACCCTGTTTTTCCCTTTTTCCACTTTGATAATGGTTCTTGTAGGTGCTCCCCTTGCCACAAGCAATCCCCGAAGCGGCAAATCAACCAGCATCGGCCTTGCTGTGCTTCTGGGGTTTATATTCTTTTCTCTGGCCAGATTCGGCCAGACCCTTGGACACAAAGGTGCCCTGGAACCCATTATTGCAGCAGCTCTTCCCGAAACTGTTTTTATTCTGCTTGGTGTATGGCTGTTTCGCAGGGCGGGACAGCAGTAAAAACACTATTTCCTTACAGAGCTATTGCAATACTCACACCATTTTCGGTATGGTTCCGGTATTCGTTGCTCGTGGTAACCTATGAGCAGGTTTGTTAAGTCTTTATACCAATGGAGGCAGTAATGGCTCGCAGAGTACATAACTTCTTTGCCGGACCCGCAGCACTTCCCTGGGAAGTGGTAAAAAAAGCAGCAGAAACAGGAGTTCTTGAGTTTGACGGACAGGGAATGTCAGTCATGGAGATATCTCACAGATCCAAGCCATTCGATAAGATGTTTAAAAATACCCAGAACAATATGCTTAAAATTATGGGCCTGAGCTCTGATGAATACTCTGTGCTGTTCGTAGGCGGCGGAGCAAGCTCTCAATTCTTCCATATCCCGTTCAATTTCCTCAAAGAAGGCATGACCGCAGATTATATCAACACTGGTGTCTGGTCAAAGAAAGCAATCAAGGAAGCACAGTACTTTGGAAGAGTGAATGTAGCTGCCTCCAGTGAAGACAAACTTTTCTCTTACATACCAAAACAGTTCAACCTTACGCCTGGTGCTGCTTATGTTCACACCACAAGCAACAACACAATCTACGGTACTGAGATGTGGAGTTTTCCGGATACTGGTGATGTACCTCATATCTGCGATATGTCCAGTGATTTCCTTTCCCACCCAATGGATTTCAGCAAGTTCAGCATGATCTACGCAGGTGCTCAGAAAAACATCGGCCCTTCTGGTACAGTTGCCGTAGTTATAAAAAGAAGCTTTGCAGATCAGGCAAGGGAAGACATACCGACAATGGTCAACTACAGAACCCACATAGCGAAAGACAGCCTGTTTAACACACCACCCAGCCTTCCTGTACACGTAGTCGGTCTTGTGATGGAATGGATTCTGGAAAATGGCGGTCTTGAAGGCATCGCTGCAATAAACAAGAAAAAGGCAGATCTTCTTTACGGCACAATGGACGACAGCAACGGTTACTTCGTACCTCATGTGAAGGATATTGCCAGTCGCAGTTTCATGAATGTAACATTCCGTCTTCCATCTGAAGAATTGGAAAAGAAATTTGTTGCTGAAGGCGCCGAGCGCAACCTCCTGGGCCTGAAAGGCCACCGCTCAGTCGGCGGATGCCGTGCATCCATCTACAATGCAGTTTCCTACGAATCTGTTTCAGCTCTTGTAGACTTCATGAAAGACTTCAGAGCCAACAACTAGGGTCTTCAAAGAAGCGCCGCATCTTAAGTGCGGCGCTTTTCCTGCAATAAGGACATACGATGCAGAGATTGCCTACTCGAACTTTTATTAAAAGTAACATTCCTTGGCTAATTATCCTGCTGGCAACAGGTTTGGCTACAAGAGTTCCCCATCTGATCTCCTATTTTTCTTTTTCCTCAGAAACTGCCCTCACCTACTTTCCAACTCTTGCATCTGCCAGATTCGAGCAATGCGCAAAAGCCCTTGTTGATGGAACCGCCTCAGGAGATGCTTTTTCCTATGCAAGCCCGCTTTACATTTTACTTCTCGGACCACTTTACGCAGTTGGCATTACCAATTTAATTGTGTTTCTTTTGCAGAGCATCACAAGTGTTGTTTCAGCGTTTCTAATGTTCACTATCTCATTGAGGCTCAATTCGTCAAGAATTCTAGCTCTATCTGGTACTGTTTTGTGGCTGTTCTATGCCCCTGCAGCTTTCTATGAAATGACGCTACTGCCTGTAAGTCTCCTGACTCTTCTGGTACTGCTGTGGGCACTTCAAGAACTGAACAGTAACAAAAATAATGCTATGTCTTTTAAACAGGGAGTTGTTTCCGGCATGGTGACCGGGCTTCGGCCACCACTGATTTTTCTCGGTGTTTTCTCTCTTCTGAGTTTTTTCAAGAAAAAACAGTATCTGCAGTCTCTATCAATGCTGACAGGTCTCCTCATTCCGCTGCTTATTCTGTGTGTATACCATTCAACGCAAAGGGGCAGCTTCAGTCCATTTGTATCAGCGACTGGTATCAACCTTGTTCTCGGCCATGCAGATGGCGCTTCCGGCTATGGGCCGCCAATCGCTGAATACGGTCTTATTGAGAACCCCGCTGAAGACATTCACCAGGTGGCTGCAAAAGTTGCAGCTGAAAATGGAGCAAATTCATCGTCGGAAGCAAACTCTTTCTGGCTGAACAAGGCAATCACATGGATTATAGATAATCCCGAAGGGGAACTGAAACTACTGGAAATAAAATTGGGGGGATTCCTGGGATACAGACCTTATGGTTCCTATTATGATCTGGATAGAGACATAGAGAACGATCACTCGCTAAACCACTTAATAGTTCCAAGATACCTTCTTGTTGCATTTATAGCCATAGGAATAGTTCCATTTCTGTTATTCAACAAAGACAACAGGATTCTGGCACTGCCTGTTCTTATTGCTATGGCAGCATCTCTAGGTTTTGTACACTCAGAGAGATTCTGGCTTCCAGCAGTACCTGTTTCACTGGCAATATCTGTTTCAGGTCTGCAACATCTCATCAACAATCCGATCGCCCGTACAAAGAGAATCGCAGTTTCAATTCTTCTTACCATTGTACTGATGCTGCCCGGATTAATCTGGCCGGTCCCGCAAATACCGGAAGGCCATTACCTCTACAACAGAGCAGCAAAAGCCTACAACATGAGGAACTACATTCTTGCACTTACTCTTTTTGAGAAAGCAGCGGAAGTTTCGCCGCAGGGAACAAGTACTTCAGTACATGCAAGAATGGAAGCTCTTAGAATCTCTCAAGCCTTGAATCTTGATGACAGAGTTCGTCTGCATTCTCAACTGCTTCAACTGGAAATAGATGAAGCAGGCAGCGTTAACTTCCCGCCAGACTCGAATTAGTTAGTTACTACAGCATTCTGAGAATATTAGGTAGAATCCTAGAAAGCTGCCCGGGAAGATATTCAAATTAACAGCCAATTCATTTCAAGTGCAGCAACAATACTGCTCGTTTCGAGAAAGAAATATTGGAACAGGTCAAGGCGGTTGCTGAAGATCAGTCATCTGTTCTTGCGCTTACATATCGCATTCTGCCTTCTTCTACCTGTTCCCGCGATAACCCGGTTACTCCTGAGATACCTCCGGAGGCAGTAGAATGTGCTGCCCAGCTGCTCACAGCATCTTGCACACCATCTCCGCCAGACCTGTTTGTTTGACAAACAGAAAGCTTAATTACAAACAGTAAACCTATAAAGAACCACATTTAGAGATGGAATGCTTCTGCCAAAGCATTCAGCGGCTTTCCAACGTGAATTGCCTGCTGCCCCCAGGGCTGCCTGATCAAACGCTGTATTGCCACTTGATTTAACTATCTGTATTCTCTGGATATCCCCGTTATAGTCCAATAAGAAACCTACCAGCACCTCACCTCCGATTCCTGCCAGTCTTTCCCTCTCTGGGTAGAGCGGGGGTGGACGGTACATACAATCAGAATAGATGAGCAAAGAATTCATGTTGAATCCAGCGGATGGATTTTCAGGATGCGGTAAAGACAGCTTTTTATTGAGTGGCAACATACCGATCTCATCCATCGACATTCGAATTCCGGTTGTTGTTTTACTTCTTCTGCTTTCATGAGAGCAACCAGATGTCATACCCAGCAAGATACAACAACTGATAATCAAGTAATTCAATGTTGTCTCCCTTGATACACAACGATAAACCACAGCCTACCTGTAAACCTAAGGGAAAAGAAGCCCTGAGCCAATGGTATCCATAGAAGGCTGGTCTGTTTATCAAGGATCGTGAAATACCAGTGACAAATTGATACAGCTGTTTGACAATAGGCGGCTTCGATGATGATGCTCTATCCGAACTTCATCAAGAGTGATTTCGTAAACCAATTCGACCAGAGGTATCTGCAATACACTCGCAACAGCTCCTCATGTGCGAGCTTCACAGCCTTTTCCTCTTCCCATGCAATGAATGAAACCTGCAAGAAGCCAGTGGTGCGGGGTTCTACCAGAATCAGAGCATACAATACATATGTTGTTATGATACCATGCATGTACCATATTTATGTTGTATATTCACCAGAATGACACAACTTCTATGTTGTACCGCTTAGTTCATGAGATCCACACCCAGAAGGAGGATAACAATGAATAAGAAAAAACTGATCAGAGAACAACTTGAAGCTTCTTTACAAAGATTCGAACCCCTGCATGCAGTCAGCATTCCCGGAAAGGGCTGGATTCGAGCAATTCGCGATGGACTGGGAATGACTGCCAGGCAACTGGCAGGCAGGCTGGGTATTGCGCAACAATCTGTGGCTAGAATAGAAAGAGATGAGCGAACGGGATCGGTTACTATCAAAACCATGCAGCGTATCGCCGAAGGCCTTGATTGTACATTTGTTTATGGATTCGTTCCTAACTCCAGTCTTGAAGAAACTATCCGGGATCAGGCAAAACTAATCGCATTGAATCGACTCACTCAGGCTTCTCAAACAATGCTGCTTGAAAATCAGATGCTAAGCAATTTGGAAAACAAAATAATGTTAACAGAGATTGTCGAGGAACTCGTGAACACGCTTCCCTCATACCTCTGGGATAATACATGATTGAGTTTGCTTATCCTGAAGGAGCAACCCCAATTGATCCGAACGAATCAGAAGCGTTATTGCTTACTCATATCTCAACACGTGCTGAACTGGATCGCTGGGAACAGGAAAACATTGTTGAAGCAATTGACTGGGTGGAAAGAACAAGGCCTGCTGAAATCCTGAATGAGCAATTCATCAGGAAACTCCACCAAATGATGTTCAGACATGTATGGCACTGGGCAGGGCATTTCAGACATAGCGAAAAGAATATTGGTGGATCATGGCATCATATTTCTACCAGCCTGAGAAATCTGTGCGACGACACACAATATCAGATCACCAATCAGATTCAATCCCCTGATGAACTTGCTGTTCAATTTCACCATCGTCTTGTATGGATCCATGCTTTCCCAAACGGAAATGGGCGCCATGCGCGACTTATGACAGATACGCTATTGAAGTACACATTGGAATGTGAGCAATTCACATGGGGCAGCGGGGATCTTAGAAAGTCCAGTGAAACTCGCAGCATCTACATTAATGCTCTCAGGTCCGCTGATAAAGGTAATTATGATCAACTGCGGCAATTCGTGAGAAGCTGACCGGATCTGCCTCCGAACAAAGCCTATTTAAAAACACTTCAGGTGGTACCCCCTCCTCCAGCCAGAGTGGGGAATATGGGGTAACCAGTGACACCATCTGCCTCCAGGGTTTCCCATCCAGTTATCGATCCGGCACGAGGTGTCATAATACAGGGTTCACTCTGTTCAGAAGATGCCAGAAGGGCATAGGATTCATCCCGTTCTCATCCAGCGGACACGAAAGATGTCCTGTAATAACGGGAACATCAAATATCCTGCCCGGACCAAAATGCGGCAGCACCTGGCGTATTCCCGTAACAATTACACGAACAATTTTCAACGGAGCCTCACTTCTTGACAGATCCACCACCAGAGTCTCCATACCATTCTCTCTGAGAATTTCGACCAGTGTACCAATGTCCTCCGCTAAAAAATCACCGCTCCGTACAGCTGTCTTTGAAACATCCTGTAGGGGCATTGACGGACGAAAGAAATCCAGTCGACTCGCGCGAGCGCCGAGAAATCGCACTGTATTTACGTTCAAACTGAAAATGTTCGGTGCGCTCTTCCATTCCCCTGTCATCTCTCCAAGTGCTCTGGTAAGTGCTACAGCAGGGTCAAGATTCGCTCCGAAACCGAAAATAGGATCCCTGTCTGGATCAGTTCGGCTTATTCCCACAGCCGCAATAACCGGTACGGCAATATCCGTGCCAAGATCAAGTATGTGCATATCCCATCCAGCATCGTCCATTCGATCTGCGAGAAGAGAAACCTGCGGTCGATTGAACGAATCTATATCGAAACCGCTGGGTTTTAACCTGTTGTACCACCATATGCTTATGGCATCCCGTTCGATAAGCTCGAGCAATCCCTGCAGGATAGCCTCTTCCAGACAGCTTCCAGCGGAAAGACCGTTCGTTGTCCAGCCTGGAACCATGTACTTCCGATCACGCGTAAACGGGTAGTACGCCGTAAAAGACGGCACCAGTTTCCACTTGCTTTGAGTGAGAGACCAGGCAGGGGACCAGTCTATCGGTGTTGAGGTCATGAATGGATTATCAAGATTCCGCTTCCTGCAGATATCTGAGAAGTCCTGCCTCTGACCGTCACTGAGAAGAACCATCCTGTGCAGGGGCAGTGTTTCAAAACCGGAATCTGATGCTGCGGCAACAAAAGTCCGGTCGCTCGTGCGGAACCGTGCACAGTAACGCTCTGCGGCCTCTGCCATGGCACTGACCCTGGCCTGATCACCGGTGATGCCTTTACCCTGCGTAACACCGAACCTGTCAGCCTTGTCCCGGCGAAAACATTCAATAGTTCGCGCCGCCGGAAATGCCGCCTGGAACTGTCTTCCGTAGATAGACCCTATCCGAAAACAGATTACCCAGCTATAATGGCCAATAATACAACGTGTAAAGCTTGACAAAAGCGCCGCAATTCGTTATATATTAAGCAGTTACCTACGATAGTAAAAATGCTTAACCGA
>Ga0256845_1001069_pt1 | contig 23223 bp, 21 predicted proteins | sample RiftiametaG_FD_189101 | JGI IMG/M metagenome (GOLD analysis project Ga0256845, IMG submission 189101) | Tube worm associated microbial communities from hydrothermal vent at the East Pacific Rise, Pacific Ocean - Riftia | ecosystem: Host-associated > Annelida > Integument > Unclassified ... | reverse complement strand
CTATTATTAATACGCATTTTTTGTTGTTGATACGTCGTATCTGATTAAAAATATCCGCTAAATTTGTTTTAATCAATTTTACTTGCCAATTGATATTTATTTCTGAAGTAAATTCATCAATAAAAGTTTCAATAGGGGTATTTTTATAATTTTCAAAATTAATATGTGCTACTTTATAGCCTTGTTTTAATAGCTCGGTGGCAAGCATACGAAAGTAGGTGCTTTTGCCTGTTTGGCGTGGTGCCCAAATGGTAAAGTACCGGTTTTTTCTTATAAGTGTAACACCTTGTTTAATTAAATCTTCTCGTATTAAAGTGTAATGTTGCGACAGTATATTTGGTCCCGATGTATTAAATTCTTTCATTTTCTTGTATTTTTCGTTTACCCCAAAGTTAAGGCTTTTGATTGAATTATAAAACTGAATGTTCGCTTAAACATTAAGGAATTGAGAGAATTAAGTTGTTAGAAAATTAAGGTTTTATCACAGAGAACACAAAGTTTCACAAAGATTTTAAATGCTTTTACCGCTAAGACGCAAAGATTTAAACCACAAATTACACTGAATAGACTGCTAGATACTAGATGTTAGACTGCTAGAAGTTAGATACTTACTTCCAACTTTATAAACTTTTAACTCATTAACTCATTATCGCATTATCGCATTATCGCATTTCTGCATTTTGGCATTACATCATTGTATCATTATATCATTAAATAACCTTCAACTAACAATTAAATATCCACCTCCAATTTATAGCCGTCGCGGCGGACAACAAGTGCATTCTCGTAAGTATTATAGGCATTTTCAACCTTTGGAATATACAGCGAACTTACTATTCTGAATGCTGTCTGTTTAACATCAAGCGGTTGTTCCTGTCCTATTTCCACAGCAAATTTATAAAGAGCTTTCGGGTCGATATTACGCAACATTCCGCCGTTAATAATTCCGGGAATATACCAAACCGCATAGTTTCCCGATTTTAAAATTTCGCCGCTCATACTTGCCAATACTCCGTGCAAACTGCGTTTTGCAGAAATAAATTCGTGAATCTCAGGCACAGTATTGTCTTCGGCGGTAGCTCCCACAAACAGAGCAGTTCCTTTTAGTATCGGAAATATCGCTTTAAAAACCAACAACGGCGAATAATGATTTACATTTGCCACCTTACCCTCTTTTCTGCTCAGCAAAACACCCGCTGCATTTATAAAATAGTTAATATGCTTATATTCCGATGTTATTTTATTTATAAAATCATTAACATCATTGCTATTGTTAAAGTCGGCTTTAAAAGCCTTTGCAGAGATATTTTTTTCGGTAGCCGATTGCAAAATATCATCAATAATATCTCTGTTTCTGTTGTAATGAAGAATAATATTTGCACCTCGTTTTATTAAATCCTTTGCTATTTCAGAACCGAGTGTTCCGCTTGCTCCCAGTACAAGAGCCGTTTTGCCTTTTAAATCGTCTTCAAACAGATAATCAATATTTTTGCTTGTGTATTTCTCATCGGGGACAAGATAGGTAAACGCACCGTAATTGCCGCCAACGCCTGCCATCGGACTGATTATTTTCATTCCGGGAGTCAGTTTTTTTTGTTCGTTGAGCATTGAAAAAGCCACAGGAACAGTAGCTCCCGAAACATTACCGTATTCGTGCTGGGCTTCAAGATAAAGTTGTTGAGGCTTTAATCCGAGTTGTTGAGCAGCAGGATAAAGAATTGCATTTCCTGTTTGGTGAGGCACACACAAGTCAATATCATCAACCGACCAATTTACATCTTTTACGGCTTTTTCTGCGGCAACAGGAATATTTGCCGTGGCACGGTCTTTAATAATAATATCGTCCATATACAGATTCCAATTTTTATCAACACCCACAAAATCAACCATTTGTAAATCTTGAAAATTATTTATTGAAAGAACACCCTGCGGTGTTTCTGTTTCAATACGTGAAAGAATAACCGCACCTGCTCCGTCGCCGAATGTCACAAAAGGTACAAATTTAACCCTTTGCGTAAGCAGAGCCGACATGGTTTCGGTATGTGCCACAACAATATGTTCGGCATCGGGATGAGCCTCAAAAAATTCTATTGCCCGCTCTAAATTTGTATTAAAACCCGAACAGCCCGATGTTAATGAAAAAGCAGGTTTGTAATTATCAAAACCCACGAAATGAGACTTTACGGCTGCCGCTATTCCGGGTGCTTTTTGGTGCGGTGTCACCGTGCTTGCAAACCAAGCATCAATATCTTTTGGTGTGACACCTGCATTTTTCATCGCTTTTTCAACAGCACGCACTCCGAGTTCAAGCGATGTTTCGGCATAATACAGTTTCTTTTTGGTAGGCGGAAACGGCGTAACCAACCTGCGTTTGTTAAATCCCATTTTCTCTCTTACAAAATAGTCGAAAGGTCCTATTTCGGGATTTTTTTCTTTGAACAGTTGATAATTTTTGCTTTTTGCCATACGCTTTTCATCGAATCCGCGTAAAAGTCCTTTTCTTACCGCATCGGCAATGTATTCGTTGGTGACGGTGTATTTTCCTGCTGAATGTCCTATTCCTGAAAATATATAACTCATTGTGTTATTTGTTTTTATGGTTAAAAAATCATAATGTCAACATTTCCCTCACGGGGTTGCCAATTTGTGTTTTTGTTAAAATAAAATCCCGATTTTTTATATCCTCCCCAAAACCCCGTATAACCGTATTCGGGAGTAATCAGGTCTAAAATTGATTTGTTTTCTAAAACCATAATATGTTGTTTTAAAATCTCTTTTTTTAAAACCTCAATATCGTGCATATTTCCCCATACAGACGCATAAAGTCCGTAATCGGTGTTGTTGATTTGCGTTGCAATATCGTTGAAATCGATAAAACTGACAGGCAACACAGGTGCAAAATGATACTCTCGCATCAGTTTGGTTTGCGGTGTTTTTTCAAAAACAATTGACGGATTTATTAAAATGCCGCTATCGCTTGCACTAATGCCGTATTGCAAAGTTTCGGCACCCGCTTCTACCGACTGTTTTACACGACTGTCGGCAATATCGGCAAGCATCTTTATTTTAATCGGAGTAACATAATTTTCCTTATCGGTGCCAAACGATATTTTATCAAGTTCTTCGGTAAATATCTGCTTTATCTCCCTTTCGGGGATGCGATTATCTACATAACAACGATTTACGCATACGGCTGCTTGTCCCGAAAGGATAAAAGCGGCATCCAATGTTTTTTTAACGGCTGTTCTAATATCTGCATCTTTTAAAATAATTGAAGCATTATTGCCCGGTCCGTAAAAAATCATGCTCCTTTTAAGTTTACTCCATTCCTCTGCATATTTGTAAATCCACTGTTCGCCAAAAACCACTGCAAGCTCAATTTCGGGGGCATCTACGGAAGTGCTGAAAAAATCTTTGGTGCCCAAAGTAAATTTAATATTGGGAAACAGCCCCGTTGATTTTACAATGCTTTCAAATAACTTAGCATAGTTTTGCAATATTGAAGGAAACCCCACCACAATGGGATTTGTGTTGCCACAGCGTAAAATAGCAGGAGCAAGGCTCATTCCCAAAAGTCCGAATGACGGGTCGTTGTAGCACGAATACAGAGCCATTCCGCTCGACGGTTTTACCGTGTTGTGTTTATTAATATATGAATTTATTGTTGCAAGTCCGCGATGCAGATTTTCAAGATTGGTAACAATTGAAGTGCCTGTATCAAGGTAATTTACGTAAGCAACCTCATTTTGTTTTTGCTTAAAAGCGGCGGCAAGAGCCTGCAAAAGTTGTTTATTTCTGTTAATATTCATTATTGAAAAATTAAATATTTTTCAAATATCGTGATAAAATATTAAATCAGAAATAATACACCCTTACCTTTTTATAGTATTGTATATTATTTTAAATTAAAATGCAATCTCTTTCAATTACATACTTTTAAGTTTTTAAATTTTCTTTATAAACCGGCATCCGCCAAGACGAATAAAACATATAAGATTTCGCTTTGCTCAACTTTATTTGAAACATTAAGAAATTCAGACTATTAAGAGTTTTCACACAAAGACGCTAAGAGATTTCTCGCTGCCGTTTGAAATGATAACTCCCAACCAAAACTACACACTACACACTGCACACTTACTTTTAACTTTATAAACTTTTAACTTTCAACTCATTTCTTTATCTCACGCAAAACCGCAGAGTCGCAAAGGGATTTCTCATTGCCGTTCGAAATGACAACTTTCAACTACTTAAACATTAAGGAATTAAGAAAATTAAGCTGTTAGGAAATTAAGTTTTTACCACAGAGAGCACAAAGTTTCACAAAGGTTTTAAAATGCTTTTACCGCTAAGACGCTAAGTCGCAAAGTTTTTTTGTCCACAAATTACACTAATTGGCACTAATTTATTTTTCTTCTTCGTTGCAAGCTCGGCTTCGACAAGCTCTCCGAAATAAATTCGGAGTAAACTAGCCTCCGCTGTAACTTTCAACTCATTATTGCATTTCTGCATTTCTGCATTAAATCATTACATCATAGAACCATTGTATCATTAAATAACTTTCAACTAACTATCAATTATCCCCATCTGTTTCATTAAAAACGATGCGTTCATATTTTGAGTAATGCCCGGTTGCAGTTTGTAATTAAAATCTAATTTATTATCCTCAATTTTTACTTCAAAACACAAAGCCTTAAAAATATCAGACTGCGTTTCGGTAAGTCTTGCAAGTTCCAAATCGTGAGTTGCCACCAGCCCGTATGCTTTTTTTGATGTAATTTTTTTAATAAATCCTATTGAGCCTTTTCGTTTGTCTTCGGAATTTGTTCCCCGCAATATTTCATCAAGAATAATAAACAGTTTCTTGTCCTTATCCAGCTCTTTTGTAATATTCTGCAAGCGTTTAAGTTCGGCAAAAAAATAAGATTCGTGTTTCAACAGCGAATCTTCGGCTCGCATACTCGAATAGAGCGGCAAAGGAGTAAAAGTAAACTTTTCGGCACATACGGGAGCACCGCATCCAGCCAATATCAAATTTATTGCAACTGTTCGCAAAAATGTGCTTTTACCTGCCATATTAGCTCCTGTTATTATGGCATATCGCGGGCTTTCGCCGATGCTAAAATCGTTGCAAACTCTATCTTTTTCGGGAATTAACGGATGTCCCATATTTTTTGCATCTAAAATATATTTATCATCCAAAATTTGCGGAAATGTAAAATCCACATTATTGTATGCAAGTGTTGCAAGACTGTTTAGAGCATCAAAATAGTGTAATGCCTCTTGCCATTTGTTGTAATCCTGTGAATGTTTGCTTTTCCATTTGTCAATAAACAGCATGTGATTCCAATCCCAAAACAGAAGCCCGTTTAAAATAAAGCCAAGCACAATATTGTTTCTGTTGTCTAAGCTGTCGGCAATTTTTATCAGCTTTGCAATTTGTGTTTTTGCCGACTCTTCGCCTGAATAAAAAGCATCTTTCAAACGTTTCAGTAATTCCGATTTTACATCTAAACTTTCAATAAGTTCAAAAAGATTAGTCATCTTTTTAAGAGTATTCAAATTGTCGGACAGCAACACATACGATTTATTGAATTTTGAAATACGAAATCCTATTATCGTAAGATTTGCCAAAAATAGAAATATAAACAATTGTATTGACAGGTTTCCCAGAATTGCCATTATAAGAGAGAGTAAAGTAACGACAGGCAACCCGACAGTTAACGCAACAATAAGTTTACTGCCGAAAAAATCGGGGCTTTTCAGCCATTTTTGCAAACCTGATGTTTCATCGCTGTTCGATTTATACATTTTGCCGACAGTATAAAATTTTTGCCTGAAATCAATCATATCTGACAATTCTTCTACTGCCTGCTGATTTTGTTTGATTACCTTTTTTTTCAAAGGAGTTTCCGACAGCCATTTTTTTAATAAAATTTTCCCTCCACCGATTACCGTTCTGTTTAAATATTGAAAAAACGACCCTTCGCCAAATAAATCAACATCGTATGAATACGGGTGCGAACTGTCAACAAATTCATCACCGTTGTCAAAACCCGAAAAATCGCCGTTACAAGCATTTTGCTCTTTTTTATTTAACGAAAGTATTATTTCAATAAATTGTTTTTTATCCTCTATCTTTTTGTGAATTTTTATTAAAACAATAAAAACAACAACCGAAACCGTTCCTAGACTTGTCCCGAAAGTAGTATTTATTGTAAACAGATAAAACCAAGAAATCAGCGACAATATAAAAAACAAAAGTCGTAGCAGCGATACTTGCAAATGCTTTTGTTTAACGGTTTTTAGTTCGGTTTCATGCAGGGATATTCGTTTTTTATATTCGGGTATTCTAAATGTATTCATCTGATTAATTTTTACTTTTTAGTTGTCAGATGGAACCGCATAACAAAAATAATCATTGCCGTGTGTGTTAATAATAATTTTTGTCATGCTTGTTTCATCTGTTTATAATTTATATATTCAGACCTGACAAGTTTTAAAAACCTGTCAGGTCTTTTTATTATTTATTCGTTAATAATTAAATTTTTAGTTGCCGGATGAAACATCCTGTTTGCTAATTTACACTTTCATTTTTATATTTTTACAATAATCATGCTTTCCAAAATAATTTCTCCGAAAAATCGGAGTAAACCGGAACAAGCTGTGTGTTAAATAAAATTATCATCAATCTACAAATGTTTCTTTTATTACCGATTTTAATTCTTTTATCTCCGGTTTCGATAATCTTCCTAAAATTTTTATTATTCTGTTTTTGTCTATTGTCCTGATTTGGTCAACAACAATCCAACTCGTTTTTTCATCGTGCTTTACTTCTATTCTTGTGGGATATTTTCTCGACGTAGTTGTCATTGGAGCAATAATAATTGTTCGAAGATATTTATTCATTTCGTCGGGAGAGATTACAACACAAGGTCTTGTTTTTTTTATTTCACTTCCTATTGTAGGGTCAAGATTCACAAGAATTATTTGATACTGTTTTAAATCCATTCTTCTAAATTTTCATTTTCAAAAACATCATCAAACAAAAGTTGGTCATCATCGTTTTCACTCATCTCTTTAAATGCTTTTTCCCAACCTTTTCGCGGAGTTGTAACAGGCTTTATAATCATATATCCTTTTTCAAGAATGAGTTCAACTCTATCTTTAATATTGTATTTTTCAAGTAAAGTTTTACTCAATCTTAAACCCTTTGAATTTCCTATTTTTATTACCGACAATTCCATTTTTACTCTTTTTTTGTAATTACAAAGTTACTACAATTATTGCAGTTGTTCAAATTTTATTTCAAGATTTATTTCTCTAAATATGTTTAAAAAAAATGTTATCTCTAATTTTATCATTTAAGATATAATATATTTGTAAATTGGCGTGCATTAAGAAGAACATAAAATAAAAAGAAAGATGAAACATCCATGATAAGTTTTTTAACACACACGAGCATGATTATAGCAAGAATGCAAGATTAAAAGTGTAAATTAGCAAATAGGATGTTCCATCTGGCAACTAAAAAATAAAAATTAATCAGATGAAACATTGGAAAAAGATTAAAATTATAGCATAAGTAGCATTTACATTGTCTATGCTTGGATTTATGCTTGATTTAGGAGAATTAGACCCAAATTTATTTCATAATATATTAGACATATCAATGATGACATTAATTATTTTTTGTTTAGGATTATTTATTTACTTTATTGTATTTTAGTTAAAAAAATGAGAATAGATAAAATATGAGCAAAACGACAAAAATAAAAGTTAAAGACAAATTAATATCAATCGTCAGAAAAGACGAGCAAGATTATATATGTTTAACTGATATGCTCAAAGCAAAAGATGGTAGCTTTTTTATTACCGATTGGTTACGAAACAGAAATACCCTTGAATTTTTAAGTGTCTGGGAAAAAATTCATAATCCGAATTTTAATTATGGCGAATTCGCCACAATTAGAAATCAATCAGGATTAAACAGTTTCAAAGTTAGTGTCAAAGAATGGGTTGAGAAAACAAATGCTATCGGTATTTTTTCAAAAGCAGGCAGATATGGAGGAACTTATGCACATAAAGATATTGCTTTTGAATTTGGAACTTGGATAAGTCCGACATTTAAACTTTATTTAATAACCGAATATCAACGATTAAAAGAAATTGAAACCAATCAATATAATCTTGAATGGAATTTTAAAAGAATTATTAGTAAGGCGAATTACCATATTCATTCAGATGCAGTAAAGAAACATATTTTGCCAAATAAAGACTATGAGAAAGATAAAGAATGGTTAGTTTATGCAGAAGAAGCAGATTTATTAAATGTTGCATTATTTAATTGCACAGCAAAGGATTGGCGAGAAGCAAACCCTGAATATGCAAAAAAGGGAAGGAATATTAGAGATATAGCAAGTATAAACGAATTAGCAGTATTGTCAAACTTGGAAAGTTTGAACGCAGAAATGATAAAGTCAGGTATTGATAAAGAAAATAGATACCATAAATTAAAAGAAATTGCAAAATATCAATTAACAATTTTGAATGAAAAAGATTATATGAAAGCATTAAAAAAACTAAGTGATAGTGTGTATATTGAAAATAAGAAACAGATAGATAAATAACGATACGCCAACAATGCATATAAGATATTGGGCGATAAGTGGTTAAATTGAAAGATATGAATATAAACAAACGGCATGGTAAATTGAAAAGTTGGTGCAAAAAACGCCCAACGCCTCATATACTCAATATAATATTTTATAAATTAAAACTAACTAAGATGAGAAATTTAATAATTCTGACAATTTTATTTTTTGCCTTTTCGGCAAATGCCCAGCAAAAAGGGAGCATTACTCCCGACAATTTAAAAGTAATAAAACAATCGTATAATAAAAATGATGCTGCCACAAATGCTCTGACAAACGCACTATCAAATAACGATGTTAAAGACATAGCTCTTAATCGTTATAACTTAAATACGATAGAGCATAATTTTAAATATAAAGTTGATGTAAAAGGCATTTCAAACCAAAAGCATTCGGGACGTTGCTGGATGTTTACAAGTATGAATGTTTTACGCCCGATTGTTATTGACAAATACAATTTAAGTAACTTTGAATTTTCGCATAACTACCTGTATTTTTGGGATATACTCGAAAAATCGAACCTTTATCTCGAAGCACAAATAAAATATGCCGGCAAACTGATGGACGATAAATATGTTACTTATTTATTTAAAAGCCCTGTTGGTGACGGTGGTGTTTGGAACTCGTTTACAAATCTTGCCGAAAAATACGGTTTGGTGCCTAAAGAGGTATTTACCGAAACAAATTCGAGCAACAACACCACTTGGATGATTCGTATTATCAACCGAAAATTACGCGAAGACGGTTTAACTATTCGCAAAATGTATGCCGACAAAGCAAAAGCCAAAGATATTGAAGCGGCAAAAGTTAAAATGCTTGGCGATATTTACAGAATACTTGCTCTAAATTTGGGCGAGCCGCCAACAGAATTTACTTATCGATTTGTTGATAAAAGCGGTAAAATAGGTGAAACAAAAACCTACACACCAAAGAGTTTTATGAAAGAAGTGTTGGGTGATATTAATTTTTCGGATTATATAATGCTTATGAACGACCCTTCGCGTGAATATTACAAACTATACGAAATTGAATACGACCGTAACGTAATGGAAGGCACAAACTGGAAATACATTAACCTGCCCAATGATGAAATAAAAAAGTTTGCCGTAGCAAGCATAAAAGCCAATACTGCTATGTATGCATCGTGCGATGTAGGTAAACAGTTCAATGGTGATTTAGGATACAGTGATATTAATAATTACGATTTTGAATCGCTTTACGGAATAAAATTCAGAATGGACAAAGCACAGCGAATTGTTACTTGTGAGAGTGGTTCGTCGCATGGAATGGCACTAATAGCAGTAGATACAGATGATTCTGATAAACCTGTAAAATGGCAATTCGAGAACAGCTGGGGAGCCTCAAGCGGACATAACGGATATTTAACCTTTACCGACGATTGGTTTAACGAATATATGTTTAGAGTTGTGGTAAAAAAAGAGTTTATTGATGCCAAAACTCTTAAAATATTAGAACAAAAACCGATTGTTCTACCGCCTTGGGACCCTATGTTTAGAGCTGATGATGATATGTAAGATTTATAAATAAAAAAGCATCGTGTTGTTTTCGATGTGTAGTTGCTGATTGTTGAATTTATCAAGTAATCAACAACTACATGTTGAAGACATATAATAAATAGAGTAAAGCAATAACTTTTATAGTTTATTTCGGGTTATAAGATTTTATGGTAAAATAAAATATTGTGCCTTTTTTGTTTTTACTTTTCATGTTTATTTCTCCGCCAAGCATGTCGATATATGCTTTTGAAATTGACAATCCTAATCCCGACCCTTGATAAGTTCTGGAATAAGAACCCTCTACCTGAGTAAAACGATCAAAAACAATATGTTGTTTTTCTTTCGGGATACCAACACCCGTATCTTTTACGTAGATTTTTATATTTTCGCCCGCCTTGTAGCATCCGATTTCAATTTCACCTTTTTCGGTAAATTTTATACTGTTTTTAACAAGATTTGTCAATACTGCATAAATTTTTTCCCTGTCAGTATTTATTATGGCATCTTGTTCCGATAATAATATTTTTAGAGACAATTTAAGATTTTTATTTTCTGTTTCGGGTTTAAAAAACTTATAAATAAATTCTAATTGTTCAATAATATTTGTTTCCGATATTTTTATTTCAACTTGACCTGCTTCAACTTTTGAGATGTCTATCAAGTCATTAATTATATTTAACAACCTGTCGCCGCTTTGCTTAATTATTTCAATATATTTTTTTCTTTCATCGGAGTCTAAATCAAGTTCTGAAAGTAACTCTGTAAAACCAAGTATCCCATTCATGGGGGTTCGTATTTCGTGACTCATATTTGCCAAAAAAGCAGATTTTAATTTATCACTCTCTTCGGCTCTTTCTTTGGCAGCAATAAGTTTTTTTTCTATCTCTTTTTTCTTGGTTATCTCTACGGTTAATTCTTTGTTTCTTTTATTTAACAATATTGTTCGCTCTTTTACTTGTTTTTCTAAACTTTGATTAATCTCTTTTATCTGGTTTTGATTTTCCAATAACATCTTTTTTTGATAAAAATCAATACGTTTAAGTTTTTCAATATTATATAACGCTATCATGTTAATGATGTTGATTGAAATATAAAACATATTTACAATAAAAAAATCGTTATAAGTAATATTATATAAGTTACTAAACAAAAAGATTCCCAGATTATAAATAACAACAATTATTAATCCTGATATTGAAGCCCAAATAAAACGCAGTTTTACCAAAAAATATCCGGCAGCAAAAATTAAAAAAACTCCTCCGTAGTAATATGTATTGTTTTGTGCAATAAGCATCATGTAAATAATGGATGCTCCACTAATAATAAAAATTACAGAAATACATCTTTGCCAAAAAGCATAAAATTTTTTGAGAAAAGATATTATAAAAATAAAAAATATTGAAGGTGCTGTTATAACATATCTTACAAAGAAAAATTGTTTGTAAAACTCAGGATAAACCGTATAATCCAAAACACCAAAACCGGCATATAGAATTAACATTATAAAAATTGAAATTCGGAATGCTTTTATTGACTTTTTAAAAGATTCTTTTCTATATTCCTTTTCTAAATCAAAATTAATAAATGATAATGTAAATCTATTAAAGATATCAGGAGAATTATTGTTATTCTTCATTGTTAAATTTAAGTGCTGTTAAAAAATATTTTTTATTAATACCTTTTAACGTGTTTTCGCTAAATAAAATTATTTCTACACCCTTTTTGTTTTATTGATTTTGTAATTAAATCAAATAACAGTTTATGTGCATACGAATGTAAATATTTTTTGTTCTACTTTTAAAATACAAGTTTTATATAATAAATGCTATAATTTTTATATTCAAGTATTTACTAAAACTATAGAAATCTATTTCGGTATCACAACAGTATCCGACCATGCAATGTTACTTTTATTTAATGCTCTGTCAACAAGATAAAAAGAGTAAACTACCGAATCGTAAGGAAAAGGATATTGTTCGTTAAACGGATAATTAAAATCAATATATATTGTTGCTTTAAGTGTTTTATCTTGTCCCAAATCGCCAACCCACGGTATTCTGTATTTATTAGCAATCAGTGTAGTATCTAAAGTTAATTTACCGTTCTTAATTCCGTAAAGTGAAGGGAAAAAATTCGCATCGTAAGGCGGAATAGAATCATACTGTGTAAGTCCCACATCACCGTTACCGTCAATTAAATAAAACACCAAATTAATATTAACTTGTGACTGCCCCAATACATTTTGTCCGATTGAAACATTAGTGTTAAGAAACTCAATCTGCGGTTCGGGAGGGTAATCAATATGTTCTATTTTGCAACTGTGTAGTGCAAAAAAATGAACTATTACAACAAATAAAAATAATATTTTACGACTGTTGCCAATCATCCAAAAGTCTCCTCTCTTTTTTTGTAGGTCTGCCATGCCCTTTTTGTCTGTATCCTCCTAAATTCATTCTTACCATATCCAATTTAATAACCTCTTGTTCGGGTGTTAAATCAATAAGATAATTTTCAACCAGTTTTGCTCCAACTCTGTTTTTTAATAAATCTTTTACTTTATAACGATATAATACAGGTGTTTTTTTTACCTCAATAACATCGTCAACCTTAATTATACGTGCCGGCTTTGCTATATCTCCGTTTAAAAAAACCTTGCCTTTTTTACAAGCATCAGCAGCCAAACTCCTTGTTTTAAAAACTCTTACTGCCCACAACCATTTATCAATTCTTATATCGCTTTCGTGCATAAAAAATGCTCTGTTTTTTATTTTAAAAATACAAAATTACAAATATTGTTACTTTATAGTGTAATATTATGAACATATTTTATAAAAAAGGTTGCTTTGATTAATCAAAGCAACCTTAAAATTAAAAAATATTATTGTTAAAATTTATAATTCAACCCTATTGCAAAATCCATCAGCGACTTATCGTAAGTCTCCGTGTAATTTATTTTATTCAAATAAGTTTTATTCTCTTCAGCAGTAGTATATGAAACAAACAAAGCTCCTATATCAATAGAAAAATGTTCGTTTATATTGCATCTTCCGCCAAAACCAACTGTATTACTTGAATTACTAAAACTTATATCGGTTTGATAACCTTGTCCCACACCTGTTTGACCATGCATATAACCGGCACTTACAGTAAACATTTCGTTTATATCATATTCTAAGCCTACTGCTATTTCATACAAGTTATTATCAATAAATTTCTCTTTACCGTTCCAATCGGCTTTTTTATCAAAATAATGATTCCACGATACCGATGCTCTTAAATTATCGGCAATGCTGTATCCTATACCAATTGCCAAGATAGCGGGGATGTCGTTACGAAAAGTAGAATCGTTTTTAAACATACCGTTTGCATCTTTACCGGGTTCGGAACTATTTGTAAGTTCAAGTTTTGTGTTAAATTCATATTTTATTGCAACATTCAGTTTATCGTCAAGAAAACTTAAATTTGCACTTAAAATAGGTGTAAAAGCCAATCCTGTTTGAGTAGCATCAACTTCCATATCGGTGGTGGCAGCAGCAAGAGTATCACCAATATTTGGAGATGTAGAACTTGTTGCTGTTCGAATAGTATTTGCTAAATCAGCTCCAAACTTAGAAGCTAAAACCATATTGCCTGTATATTGAGGCATTAATGCACCAAGCGGATGCGACCTCATATCGGGGTTTATCATAATATCTTTAATATGACCTTTATATGTATTTTTTGCATTAATCATTCTAACCCCGGCAGCTACCGAAATCATATCGTTAATTTCATAACTTCCGTTTAATTGTGTTCCCCAAAACACCGAACTACCATCGAAATAAATATTGGCAGAATATTTATTTGTCGGAATACTAAATGGACTTGTTGGGTCGCCTGTTAATAATGCCGGCAACATTGATACAGGCATTTCAAATGAAGGCAAGCCTGTTTTATATTCGGCAGAGCCTCCACCTGCATTTGGACCGAAAGACAACGATACGGCAAACTTATCTTTTTTATAAGCTGCAAAAAATGAAGGGAACAACGGAGCAAAAACATCACCTACATACTTTTTATTGTTTAACGATGGGAATGTTGTTGTAACGGTTTTATCTTGAATAATTGTTTGATTATGAAACGCTAAATAAAAACCATCATCCATTTTAATTAATCCCGCAGGATTAAAATAGGCAGCATCTAACCCTACTGATGCATTTCTTGACAACATTCTTACAAATTGAGCACTTTGATTGGTATTGGTTAAAATACCTCCTGCAAATAATTGTCCGCTTATTAAAACGGAGAAAATAATCATGTAAATTTTTTTCATTGGTTTAAAATTTAATTATTAAAATATTTATTATTTGAATATTTTCCGGTTATAAAAGTGTTATTATTAAATTAATTTAGAATACAATATAATAAAAATTTTTAAATTCTTGAAGTTTAAGGTTTTTGACTTTTTACTTTTATGCATTTATTTAAAAAAATCAATTAATAAAATATAATGCAAAATTGTATCTTTACCACAAAAAGATAAAACTCATAATTAAAATTATATGAATAAAAAGCAGTATATCGAAGATTTTATAAAATTGGCATTAGCAGAAGATATAGGCGACGGCGATCATACTTCACTTAGTTGTATCCCTGAATCACAAACAGGTAAGGCTCGGTTATTGGTAAAACAAGACGGAATAATTTCAGGAGTAGAAATAGCCGAAACTATTTATAAAATATTTGACCCTAAACTTAAAATTAATGTTTTTATAAAAGACGGAACACAAATTAAAAAGGGAGATGTTGTTTTTGAAGTATCAGGCAAAGAACTGTCAATTCTTCAAACCGAAAGATTAGTATTAAATTTTATGCAGCGAATGAGTGGTATTGCTACTCAAACAGCCGAATACGTAAAACTTGCAGAAGGGTTGAATACAAAAATTCTTGATACCCGAAAAACAACACCCGGAATGAGAATTTTTGAAAAAATAGCAGTAAAAACAGGAGGTGGAGAAAATCACAGAACGGGATTATATGATATGATTATGATTAAAGACAATCATATTGATTTTGCCGGAGGAATACGCCAAGCCATAGAAAGAGCTCACGAATATTTAAAACAAAAAAATAAAGATTTAAAAATTGAAGTTGAAGCTCGCAGTATTGACGAAATTAAAGAAATAATGCTGGTTGGTGGTATTCATCGTATAATGATTGATAATTTTACTGTTGAAGAAACAAAAAAAGCTGTTGAGTTAATAAATGGTAAATATGAAACCGAATCATCAGGTAAAATTACAAAAGAAACACTTAGGGCTTATGCCGAATGCGGTGTTGATTATATCTCGGTAGGTGCTTTAACTCATCAAATAAAAAGTCTTGATTTGAGTTTAAAAGCTGTTTAATAAAAATATTTTTGATGACAAAAAGCAAAATAAGCATTATTGCACGTAAAATTATTAATAAAATTGTAGAAACGGCAAAAACAGTTTCATTACCCGGATTTGAAAAAGTTCCTGTTTACGATGTGGGAGTTTTTTATGTAAACGGCATTGCAAATGGAGCTATCGGTGTTAGAGCATCAGCTATTTCGTTTAGCTTTTTTATGGCGTTGTTTCCCAGCATAATTTTTATTTTTACCCTAATACCTTTTGTGCCGATACCCAATTTTCAAAATGAATTACTTATGCTTATGGAACAATTGTTGCCGTCAAATACTTATCAGGCAATACAATCAACCATAGTTGATATTATGACAAATAAAAGGTTCAGCCTTTTATCTTTTGGTTTTATTGCAGCCATGCTATTTAGCACAAACGGAATTTCGGCAATGATAGCTTCGTTTAATGCTTCGGCAAATGCCTTTGAAACACGAAAATGGATAAGCATGCGGCTTATAGCAATATTGCTTGTGTTTATAATATTTTTATTGATAACAATAGCTATCGGATTGATAATTTTCGGAAAACACATTTTAAATATATTGGTTTCCAAAGGTGTTATACACGGAAGTTTTTCTCAAATACTGTTTATCTCGGGACAATGGCTAATTATTATTGCATTTCTTTTATTTTGTATTGCCTTTGTTTATTACTATGCACCTTCAAAAAGAAGCAAATACCGTCTTGTATCGCCGGGGTCGATAATGGCAACTCTGTTAATAATACTAAGTTCACTTGCTTTTTCGTATTATCTCGGACATTTTGCCCGATACAACAAACTTTACGGTTCTATCGGAACACTTATAGCACTGCTTGTATGGATGAATTTAAACTCATATATGCTATTAATAGGATTTGAATTGAATGTAAGCATACGAAATGCAAAAGTAGGACTAAGTAAAGATTTAGAACTATCGAAAAATACCATTGAATACGAAAGATTTTATCCTAAAAAAGAGGATTTATTAAAAGATTTGTAAAATTTTTTTTACTTATCTTTGCCCACCTAAAATATTACAATGAAGTTTAAATTAATAAAAACAGACAATAAAACTTCGGCAAGAGTTGGCGAAATAACCACCGACCACGGAAAAATAAAAACACCTATATTTATGCCTGTGGGCACAGTAGGCTCGGTTAAAGGTATTCATCAACGCGATGTTGAAACCGATATAAAAGCACAAATAATTCTCGGCAATACTTATCATTTGTATCTGCGTCCGGGAATGGAAATTATAAAACAAGCCGGCGGATTACATAAATTTATGAATTGGGATAAACCCATACTTACCGACAGCGGCGGCTATCAGGTATTTTCGCTTTCGGCAAACCGCAAACTAATTGAGGAAGGAGCAAAATTCAGCTCGCATATTGACGGCTCAAAACACATGTTTACACCCGAAAATGTTGTTGACATACAGCGAATTATAGGTGCCGATATTATTATGGCATTTGATGAATGTCCGCCCGGAACAGCCGATTACAAATATGTTTCTAAATCTCTCGATTTAACAATGAAATGGTTGTATCGCGGAATTAAACATTTTGATAATACCGAACCTTTATATGGTTATTCACAAACATTTTTCCCCATTGTTCAGGGAGGAGGTTTTGCCGAATTGCGAAAAAAAGCAGCTTACGAAGTTGCTGAACTTAATCGCGAAGGTAATGCCATCGGCGGTCTTTCGGTTGGTGAACCAACAGAAGTAATGTATGAAATGACTGAAGTGGTAAATGAAATATTACCCGAAGACAAACCACGTTACCTTATGGGTGTAGGAACACCGGCAAATATTCTTGAAGGAATAAGCAGGGGTGTTGATATGTTTGATTGTGTTATGCCCACACGCAACGGACGCAACGGCATGCTTTTTACAAGTGAAGGAATAATTAATATAAAAAACAAAAAGTGGGAAAACGATTTTTCACCCATTGATACAAACGGCACATCTTTTGTCGATAGTTATTATTCAAAAGCATATTTGCGACATCTTTTTGCTTCAAAAGAGTTGCTGGGTCCTCAAATAGCAAGTATTCACAACCTTGCTTTTTATTTATGGCTTGTTGAACAAGCAAGACTAAAAATTGAAGATGGAACTTTTGCCGATTGGAAAACCGATATGGTAAAAAAAGTATCATCAAGATTATAAACAAATATAAAAAAAGCAAATTTTGAAAAAACTCGACTTATACATAATGAAAAAGTTTTTGGGCACATTTTTTTATGCCCTTCTTTTAATTATTGTAATAGTTGTAATTTTTGATATATCAGAAAAAATTGACGACTTTATGGAGCACGACGCTCCTTTACATGCAATTATTTTTGATTATTACATGAATTTTATCCCATATTTTGCCAATCTTTTTTCAGCACTATTTACATTTATATCTGTAATATTTTTTACATCGAAAATGGCTGCCGATTCTGAGATTATTGCTATTTTAAGTAGCGGCATCAGTTACAAACGAATGCTTGTGCCTTATTTTTTATCTTCATTAATAATTGCAATGTTTTCGCTAATACTGATAAATTGGGTTATTCCGTCGGCAAATAAAAAAAGACTTGAGTTTGAAAATACTTACATAAAAAGAAGATATTACAACAGTGAAAAAAATATTCACCGACAGGTATTACCTAATGTTTATATTTATATGGAATCTTATAATACCATTTATAATATAGGATATAAATTTTCGATGGAGAAATTTGAAAACGGAAAGTTAAAATCAAAACTTCTGTCGGATTATATGCAATGGGATACAACAAAACATACTTGGAAGATTACAAATTATTATATCAGAGATTTTGTAGGCGATAAACAGATAATAACAACAGGCAGAAAAATTGATTCGGCAATAAACCTTAAGCCCGAACAGTTTGCCCGCAGAAACAATGTTGTAGAAGCAATGAATCATGAGGAATTAGACACCTTTATTGAAGAAGAGAAAATGCGAGGGTCGGACAATGTAACACTTTGGCTTATAGAAAAAAACAAGCGACTTTCATTTCCGTTTTCCACAATAATACTAACCTTGATAGGTGTTACACTATCATCGCGAAAAAAACGTGGAGGAATAGGCACTAACATAGGACTCGGAATATTATTGGCTTTTTCATATATACTTTTTATGCAAGTATCAATGGTTTTAGCCACCAATGCCAATGTTAATCCAGTGTTTGCAGTTTGGATACCAAACATACTTTATGCACTAATAGGACTATTTTTATACCATAAAGCAGCAAAATAAATCTCTATAATAAAAAATATTAAAAAAACAAAAACATATCTCAGGTTTTAAAAGTTTTTTCATTTATTATAATTTGTAACTTGCAACGGTTTTTTTATAAAACAAAGAAAGACATATATCAGAATAATCATCTGATATATACATGTTTAACTAATATAAATTATTATGTCGTTAAAACAAAAAACACGTGAACTTTTAAAAAAAAGAGAGAAAGTAGAACAAGGTGGCGGCGAAAAAGCCATCGAAAAGCAAAAAGCAATAGGTAAACTTACTGCTCGCGAACGTATTTTATCTCTTTTAGACAAAGAATCTTTTCATGAATACGATTTATTTGTAGAACATGAAGCACGTGACTTTGGAATGGAAACCAAAGTTTTACATGGTGACGGAGTTATTACCGGAACAGGAACTATTTACGGAGCTCCTATTTGTATTTATGCTCAAGACTTTACCGTAGCAGGAGGTTCATTGGGTTATATGCATGCCAGAAAAATTGTGAAAATAATGGATCATGCCTTAAAAATGCGTGTTCCTTTGATTGGTATCAATGATTCGGGAGGAGCACGTATTCAAGAAGGTGTAAACTCGTTAGCCGGATATGGTGAAATATTTTTCCGCAATACTCTTTCATCAGGAGTTATACCTCAAATATCTGTAATACTTGGTCCTTGTGCCGGTGGTGCTGTTTATTCTCCTGCACTTACCGATTTTGTATTTGTTGTTGACAATATTTCAAAAATGTTTATCACAGGTCCTGAGGTAATAAAAACAGTTCTTGGCGAAGAAATTTCGATGGAAGAGCTTGGCGGAGCAAAAACACATAGTGAGATTACGGGAAATGCTCATTTTTATGCTGAAAGCGAATTGGAATGTTTTGACCAGATAAAAAAGTTAATTACATTTATTCCTTGGAACAACGGACAAAAAGCAAGACCTTTCCCCCCCAAAGAGCCTAAAAAAGAGTATAAAATCGACAAAATTGTTCCAAGTGACCCTAGCGAACCTTACGATGTAAGAGATGTGATAAGAGCTATTGCCGATGATTCGGACTTTTTTGAAGTTCAAGCTGATTTTGCAGCCAATATTGTTGTCGGATTCGGACGTATCAACGGCGATACTGTAGGATTTGTAGCAAATCAACCGTTGGTGTTAGCAGGTGTACTTGATTGTGACAGCTCTGATAAAGCAGCTCGTTTTATTCGCTATTGCGATGCATTCAATATTCCGCTTATTACTCTTGAAGATTTACCGGGTTATCTTCCCGGAGTTGACCAAGAGCACGCGGGTGTAATCCGTCACGGTGCTAAAATTCTTTATGCATACAGCGAAGCTACTGTTCCTCGCACAACCGTTATTATTCGTAAGGCTTACGGAGGAGGTTATATTGCTATGAATTCACGCCATTTACGTGCCGATTTTGTATTTGCTTGGCCTAGTGCCGAAATTGCAGTTATGGGTCCTGAAGGCGCTGCAAACATTATTTTCCGTAAGGAGATTATGAGTGCCGAAAATCCTGATGAAGTGCGTAAGCAAAAGGTAGAAGAGTATAAAGAAAAATTTGCGAATCCTTATGTTGCTGCCGCAAAAGGATATATTGATGCGGTTATCGATCCTAATGAGACTCGCAAATTATTAATACATGCCATTGATGTTTCTAAAAATAAAAATGTAGGACAACCTAAGAAAAAACACGGTATTCCTCCGTTTTAATCGATTCTTTACTTTTTAAACATTATGTTTATTGGTATTCGACAAAATAGAGGTAGTTATCATTTTACTTTAAACGTCCTGTATTTGCAGGCTAAACCATAAATTATGGCTAAAAAAGATAAATTTGAAACATTATGTATTCAGGGAACTGAATATAAAACTCTTTTAACAAAGAAATTTCTTAACAGAAAATCGTGGAAAGAGCCAAATCCTAATCATATTTTGGCTTTTATTCCCGGAAATATTATTAATATTTTTGTTAAAGAGGGACAAAAAATAAATATAGGTGATAAACTTTTGATTCTTGAAGCAATGAAGATGAAAAATGTTATTACATCACCTGTGTCAGGGATAATCGATAAGGTTCATATAAAACAGGGCAGTAATGTTCCTAAAAATGAAGTTCTTATAGAGATAAAATAAAAATAAAAAAGGCAGCAAAAGCTGCCTTTTTTATTACTTATATTTTACTTTTTAAAAGTAATTTCTCATTCTTTCAAAAAAACTTTTCTCCTTTTTATCGGGTTTCGGAGTAAAATTTTCCAACTCTTTCATTTTTTCTAAAATTTTAATTTCATCCTTGCTTAACTGTTTGGGAGTCCAAACATGAACATTAACCAACAAATCGCCTTTTCCGTAACCGTTTATCTCGGGAATACCTTTTCCGCGTAAGCGTAATATTTTTCCCGATTGAGTTCCTTGTTCAATTTTTATTTTCACCTTTCCGTCAACAGTTGGAATTTCAACAGTAGTTCCAAGTGCAGCGTCAGGGAACGATAAAAACAGATTGTAAATTAAATCGTTACCGTCGCGGATAAGTTCGTCGTGTTCTTCTTCTTGAATTACAACCAGCAAATCGCCGTTTATTCCGCCTCTGCGTGCAGCATTTCCTTTACCGCTAATTGATAGCTGCATTCCTTCGCTTACTCCGGCAGGTATGTTTATTGATATTATTTCCTCTTTTTTAACAACTCCCTCACCTGAACAAACAGAACATTTATGTGTAATTATTTTTCCTTCGCCGTTACAACTCGGACATGTTGATGTTGTTTGCATCTGTCCTAAAAATGTATTAGCTATTCTGGTAACATGACCGCTTCCGCCACAAGTAGAACAGGTAGAATAAGAGTGACTATCCTTTGCTCCGGTTCCGCCGCAAGCATCACAACTGACATATTTGTTTACTTTTATCTTTTTGGTAACACCATTTACCATATCGCTAAGCGACAGCTTAACTTTTACTCTGAGGTTAGTGCCTTTGTTTACGCGTTGGCTTCTTCCTCCTCTGCCGCCGAATCCGCCAAAACCGCCGAACCCGCCAAAAATATCACCAAACGAAGAAAATATATCTTCCATGGTCATACCGCCGCCGCCAAATCCGCCACCTGCAGCACTGCCAACTCCGGCATGTCCGAATTGGTCGTAACGTTGTCTTTTTTCAGGATTACTTAATACTTCGTATGCCTCAGCAGCTTCCTTAAATTTCTCCTCAGCTTCTTTGTCGCCGGGGTTTTTGTCGGGATGATATTTTATAGCTTGCTTTCTGTATGCTTTTTTTATCTCTTCTGCCGATGCAGTTTTCGATACTTCCAAAATCACATAATAATCTCTTTTTGCCATTTGCTGTCAGTTTACTGTCAAAATTTTATTAAAATATTAAATGAGAAAATTGCTTTTTATTCTCCCACAACTACTTTTGCGTATCTTATTACTTTATCTTCAATTTTGTAACCTTTTTGTATTACATCCACAACTTTCCCTTTTAATTTTTCTTCGGGAGCAGGTATTTTTGTTAATGCTTCGTGCATGTCAGTGTCAAAATCCTGATTTAATGCATCTATTTCAACCACTCCTTTTGATTTAATAAAATCTTTGAATTTGTTGTAAATCAAACTCACACCGTCTTTGACAGCATTTATATCTTCGGCTTTTTCCATTGCTTGCAAGGCACGTTCAAAATCATCCATCACAGGCAATAAATCCGACAATACTTCGCCGCCGGCTGTTTTTATTAAATCAGACTTTTCTTTTAATGTTCTTTTTCTGTAATTATCGAATTCAGCAGAAAGACGCAAATATTTATCATTAATTTCGCTTATTTTATAGCGTAATTTTTCAATTTCTTCATCCTTTTTTTTCAATTCGGATGAACCCGAACTTTTTTTCTTTTTTGATGATGAAGATGTTTTTTTCTTTTTATTGTCGGTGTTTTTATCCTTGCTGCTTTTAACTTCTTGATTAACTTGCTCTTTCTTCTCTGTATTTTTCAATTCTTCTTTCATATCTTTATTATCTACCATAGCAATTTTATGTTTTAAAAATTAACTAACTATGCATAGCAAATTTTTTGCCATAAATATCAAAAGACATTTTGACAGGGTGTTTTTTTACTAATTTATGAGGTGCTAACCCAAACCTGCCAGGTTTTAGTATTTTGTTTATGGTTCTACCACGAATTTAGTGGGTAATTAATATAACCATTCAAATATTATGCTTAATAAATCTTTATTAAACTGTAAATAATTATACCAAATAATATTCTTTTAAATGCTTATCCGCATACTTACCCAATCAACTCTTCCGCCCTTACAGGGCTGAGTTTCACAAAACCACATTAAACACAGGGCGTTGCCCTGTACTAATGTTTTAGAGGCTTTCAGCCTCAAGTTTTCA
>Ga0256845_1001068_pt1 | contig 23223 bp, 20 predicted proteins | sample RiftiametaG_FD_189101 | JGI IMG/M metagenome (GOLD analysis project Ga0256845, IMG submission 189101) | Tube worm associated microbial communities from hydrothermal vent at the East Pacific Rise, Pacific Ocean - Riftia | ecosystem: Host-associated > Annelida > Integument > Unclassified ... | reverse complement strand
GTTGATACTGCCTGTGTAGAGCGAAAAACCAAAAAGCAGGATAACCACGATCGTAAATCATAAGATCTTTCGGTTTTGATTTCATTAAATGCATCGCCGCTAAATCTCGCTCAGAGCGATTATAAGGAGCGATCTGTAGATCGGTTGTCAAACCATTCATCACATCAAAAGACGATGACAATCGCGCCATAGGAATAATATCATCACCATTTTTCTGCCCGCCAAAATGCTCTTTTAATTCATCCGCGCCATGCAAACGTAAAGTACTTTCATCAACCGCTTGTAAACGATAACCATTCCACTTCTTCGTTTTCGAATGAGTATAAAACGGCTCAACAAAATGTTCAGATAGTTCATTAAATGCTTTATAAGACAAAAATCGACGTGCTTGAGTGAGGGCTGATTTGGTAATGACTCGTTTTTCAAATTCTGTCTGATTAACGTGTTGAAAAAAAGCATCTAACTCATCTTGGAGCGAACTTTTAAGAAGATTCAATAAAAATAAGCACAGAGTTTTAAAAGGAAGTTTGCGGGAACGAGTAAAAGCGGTTTTTTTTGTTTTATGCCGTTGAATAAATTCAGGTGAGTCGAGAAGGTTGAGTGATTTTCGTACAATTTGGGTCGAATTTTGAACAGTTCATGGGAGCCCCTTATTGTTGACAGAGGCTATTTCACTACAATTCGTAGAAATCTGCAAGCATTTTTTCTTAACTTAATGACATTGAGTCCGGGTGACCGGCTTCTCTACTCTCTGAGGCCACGCTTTTTCACCTCGGCGTTTATTGTGGATATTTTCCAATAGCTTTTCTATTTCGAGCCAATCGATCAACTCCTTAACATCATCTAGTTCTTCTATCGCCGAATGAACGACCAATAAGTCACCTGCGAATGTTTGTTGTTTTATATTTTTCCAAGCCATCGAATTTTCTTTATTTCTGAAAAATGGTATTATATCATTTCGTTTCTAAGCTTGCTCTTTTGTGCAAAGCTCTCTAATAGAGAAATTTAAGTGGAAAAGTATGGCTAAATATTTATGTGGCAACTGCAAAACTGAGTTCGATGGTGAGGACCTTAACTATGTGAATTTTGTTGAAGGGAGCAGTGTCAAATGCTCTCATTGCTGCATGGAGGTCGTTCCAACATATAATTTTATTTTGATGAAACGGTCATTAGATGTATGTTTTTGGAGCGCAATTATTGGTCTTGTTGCTCTAACATTTAGCTATTATTTTTTCGATCTTTCCTTTAATTCTTATTTAATTTTATTTCTGACACCAGCTGCGTTTGCTGCGGTTTTTAATAGTATATTGGAACTTCAATTAGCTCAAAGGCCTATTCAAACTATACCGAAGATAAATGACGATATTGATCATAACAAGAAAAAAAGGGGGTTATGTAAATTGCAAAGGTCTGGACAAAGACACCTACCCATAATAATCTCATTCACTCGGTAGTACCGTAAAGAAGCCACTTCTTATGATGAGTTCCATCGCACCTTCATTGAAAAGGTATTTATGCCCATCCTAACCGTTTCTAACTCTTTCACAATATAACGTGCCAAATGGTTGGATTTTTAGACATTTGCTGTAAAATCAGCTGCCTGTAAAACAACTTTAATTGATGCTTATTCCTACAAATCTAAGGAAACCTTATGAGCCAATCATTTTTACAAAACCTCCAGCGCCAAATCGACGAACTTCATCAAGTAGGGCTGTATAAAGATGAAAGAATTATAGATTCTCAGCAACAGGCTGATATCCATGTTTCAACGGGTGAAAAGGTGATAAATTTTTGCGCAAATAACTATTTGGGGCTCGCTAATCATCCCGATTTGATTAAAGCTGGTCAACAAGCACTGGATGAATGGGGTTATGGTATGGCATCTGTTCGGTTTATTTGCGGGACTCAAGTGGTCCACAAAAAATTAGAAAATCGCCTCAGTCAATTTCTCAAAATGGAAGATACAATTTTGTATGGATCTTGCTTTGATGCTAATGGTGGATTATTTGAAACCATCTTAACCAATGAAGATGCGATAATTTCTGATTCTTTGAATCATGCATCAATTATTGATGGGGTTCGTCTGAGCAAAGCCCTGCGATTTCGTTACGCCAATAATGATATGGCTGATTTGGAAACTCAGCTAAAAGCGGCAGTGGAAGCTGGTGCTCGCTATAAGTTGATTGCCACTGACGGAGTATTCTCAATGGACGGCTATTTGGCAAATTTGAGTGCTATTTGTGATTTAGCTGATCAATACGATGCTTTGGTCATGGTCGATGATTCCCACGCGGTAGGCTTTATGGGCAAAAATGGCCGCGGAACACCGGAACATTGCGGGGTGATGGATCGGGTTGATATTATTACCGGAACACTAGGTAAAGCGCTAGGCGGTGCTTCTGGCGGATATACTTCTGCTAAAAAAGAAATAATTGAATGGCTAAGACAACGCTCTCGGCCTTACTTATTCTCTAATACTCTTGCGCCAGTGATTGCTGCTGCCAGTATTAAAGTACTCGATATGTTGGAAGCAAGTGCTGAACTACGGGCCAAATTAAACGATAACGCCAATTATTTTCGAGAGAAAATGTCTAAATTGGGTTTTAATATTTTACCTGGCGAACATCCTATTATTCCTGTGATGTTAGGAGATGCAGCGCTGGCAAAAAAATTCGCTGATGAAATGCTAAAGGAAAGTATTTACGTAGTTAGTTTCTCTTTTCCGGTAGTGCCTAAGGGGCAAGCTAGAATTCGTACCCAAATGTCGGCCTCACATGATTTTTTCCATATAGACAAAGCGGTCACGGCATTTGAAAAAGTCGGTAAGCAGTTGGGCGTTATTTGAGCGGCCAATGAGAGATAACAATATGAAATCACTCGTAAAAACAAAAGCTGAAAAAGGTATTTGGTTGGAAAGCGTCGATTTTCCTGAACACGGCTACAACGATGTATTGATTAAAATAAAGAAAACCGCTATTTGCGGTACCGATATGCACATTTACAACTGGGATGAATGGTCGCAAAAAACCATTCCAATTCCAATGACTGTTGGGCATGAGTACGCTGGCGTGATTGAGGCGATAGGCGAAGGGGTGTCTGGCTTTAAAATGGGTGATCGAGTGTCTGGAGAAGGGCACATAACTTGTGGTCATTGTCGTAATTGCAGAGCTGGTCGACGTCATTTATGCCGCAATTCTGTCGGAGTTGGGGTTAATCGTGCCGGGGCATTTGCTGAATATCTGGTTATTCCCGCTGTTAATGCGTTTAAACTACCAGATGATATTAGTGATGATATGGCGGCTATTTTTGACCCCTTTGGTAATGCGGTACACACTGCATTGTCTTTCGACCTAGTGGGTGAAGATGTATTAATTACCGGCGCAGGACCCATTGGCATTATGGCGGCTGCCGTGTGTCGACACGTAGGGGCTAGACATGTGGTAATTACCGATGTTAATCACTATCGTCTTGAGTTAGCAACAAAAATGGGCGCTACTCGTGCTGTGAATGTGTTAAACCGTGAACTAATCGATGTGATGAATGAGCTTGGGATGACTGAGGGGTTTGACGTCGCTCTGGAAATGTCAGGCGTTCCTTCAGCCGTTCAATCGATGTTAAAATCGATGAATAACGGCGGAAAAATAGCGATGCTTGGTATTCCTCCGTCCGATATGGCGGTTGATTGGAACCAGGTGATTTTTAAAGGATTACAAATCAAAGGTATTTACGGCCGGGAAATGTTTGAAACTTGGTATAAAATGGTGTCGCTGCTGCAATCTGGTCTGGATATTTCACCAATTATCACCCACCAGTTCAAAATTGATGAGTTCCAACAAGGTTTTGATGCGATGGACTCGGGGCTATCTGGTAAGGTGATACTGGAGTGGTAATTTAGGATTATTTAGCTATGGGCTACGCCGAAAAGAGTGAATAGGGTATGAATTTAAAGATTAACTGGCAATGGCATCGTTTTAAAGAGTTAACGCCATTTCAAATGGAAGCAATGTTTGCGCTTCGCCAGCAGGTTTTTATTATAGAGCAAGACTGCCCATATCCTGATATAGATGGTAAGGATCAGCAAGCTTATCATTTACTTGCTTGGTCAGAGGGTCACTCTGATAAACCGTCCAATAAACGACTTATTGCCACTTTGAGAGTATTTGAGAGCTACCATCAATATCAAAATATGGCATCAATTGGCCGAATTTGCACCCACCAATCGGTCAGAAAGGATGGTGTGGGGCGGTTATTAGTTAGTAAAGCCATTGAATTTATAGAAGAAAGCTATCCCGGTAAAGGCATTCAGATTGGCGCGCAATTTTACTTAAAGAAGTTTTATCAAGGATTAGGTTTTGAGCAAATTTCAGATATTTATGATGAAGACGGAATCGATCATGTGTTGATGTTAAGAGGCGGATGTTAACGGGTTATTGGAAGACATAATTGGTAAATAACAGGTTTTCAATAATATCTTTGCCAACCTCTTGCTGCAATATGGCTTCAACACTTGCTTGAGCCTGTAATCGTAGCTTCTCTCTCTCACTAAATGGTTGAATAATCGATTTATCCTGTTTATTGAAAAAATCGATGAGATTGTCTTGAATTAACGGCACATGTAGTTCCACCAGATCATAGTTTTCCTGACCTCTGACGGCTAGATTTATTTGAACTACTACATAACCAATTTTCTTACCCGTTCCCTGATAAAAGGTCAGTATATTCGGTTCGATTTCGTAATACATGAGTGGTTCTTTCTCTATTTCCTCTCCTTCCTCTTCCTCCGCAAATAGCTTTTCTGGCACCATTAGGGTTAGCAAAAGTGCCAATATAACGAGTAGCCTGTTGAGGATGATGTTCATTTTATTACTCACAAATCAAAGGAATATATTGATTATAGTAAAAGCTGAAAGAAGCGAGTAATTTTTTTAGCTTGAAGCGAATAAATCGGTCATAAACCCGTTAGGCATAAATTAATCCGTTGAATCACGAGAAATAACGTCACCCCGCAACGCTCCTGACTATGCGAAAAATGGGCTCATCACCGATAAGGTAACAATGCCATTTTTCACTAGGTCATGCACGCCGCAGGATGGCACTCTTTCCACGACTTCAACTGATTATTCTAGATTTAAGATATTATTAGGAATTTTTCTAAGTGAAATTGTTAGTACGATTAATGAGGTTGATAGAGGGAATAGGTTAATCAAGATGTTAAGTGTTGCATTGTATCAGTCATCTATTCTCTATTTGGGGGGATCAAATTGGATGATAAATAGTTTAGAATAACCGCTAGTCGCTAGACGAGTCGTTCGTATTTTTTTTAGGGATACCCTTTATGCGGTTTTTATTTATTCTTTTTATATTCATTTCTGCTTGTAGTCAAAAAAGCAGTATTGCCCAAAAATCTTTGTCCTGCTCTAATCTACAGCTTCAAGTATTAGGTGCTGGTGGTCCGGAAATTGATGACGGTCTGGCCTCAAGTTCGTTTCTGATTTGGATTGATGGTAAAGCGAGTATCATGGTTGATGCGGGGGGCGGTAGTAGTTTCAATTTCGAAAAATCCGGTGCCGATTTCAACCATCTCCAAGCGATATTATTGACTCACTTTCACGTTGATCATTCTGCGGCTTTGCCTGTCTATATTAAGGCTGGCTATTTCACCGGGAGAGATCAATCATTAGCCATTTTTGGACCTGCAGAAGGAGGGGGTTTTCCTTCTACAGAAAATTTTATTGCGGCATTTTTTAGTGATCAACAACAAAGTGTCTATCCTTATCTCTCTGATAATTTTCGGCAACAGCAATCCACTGATTTTTTGATTAATGCACAATCGGTCCAGCCAAATAATAAGATATGGAGGCGACAGCTGAATAAGGTATTATCGATTGAATCGATTAATGTGGATCACGGCCCTGTCCCGGCTATTGCTTGGCGGGTCAACGTCAATCAATGTTCACTGACTTTTAGTGGCGATATGAATGGAACCAGCGGCAATTTGCCAATATTGGCCAAAAATACTAATCTGCTTATTGCAAATAATGCGATCCCTCAAAATGCCAATTCTTTTGCAAAATACCTGCATATGGAGCCCGATATGATCGGCAAGATTGCAAATAAAGCCAATGCAAAACAGTTAGTGTTAACACATTTTATGCTGCGTAGTGTTGATAGTAAAAAGAAAACTCAAGAGCTTATTAAAAAGAGTTATTCTGGACCTATCACAGTTGCTCAGGAATTGGCATATATTCCGTTGGAGTAATAATCCTAGAATAATTCGTTGAAAGAGTGCTAGACAAGAGCGTGCATAACTTCACTAAAAGTGGTGTTGTCACCTTGCTGGTGACCAGTCAATTTTTTGCATAGTCAGGCGCGTTGTGGGCTGGCGCTATTTCTAGTACTTCAACTGATTTTTCTAGGATGATATACTGTTGATCAGCATCACTGCCTATATCACTAAGAGTGGTTAGAATTTCAGAATAAATTCTAAATAATATTTTTTAATCAGCTGAGACCCGATGGATTTTGACTCAATAATAGAACAACTAGGAACTAGTCAAACGTCGGCTATTATTGGCGTAGCGGTTGGTTTGCTCTTTGGTATTTTCGCTCAACAAAGTCGTTTTTGTCTTCGTGCTGCTTGCATAGAATTTTGGCGAGGACATATCGGGCCAAAATTCTCAATATGGTTGTTAACTTTTTCGGCGGCACTTATTGGCACTCAGTTTTATATTGAAAATGGCGGTATCGAAACTGGAAATATTCGTCAATTAAATGCTGTGGGTTCAATGTCCGGGGCCATTATCGGTGGATTATTGTTTGGTTCAGGGATGATCCTTGCGCGAGGTTGCGCTAGTCGTTTGTTGGTTCTATCAGCGACCGGAAATATGCGCGCCTTAATTTCCGGATTGATTGTTACTTTAGTTGCACAGGCCTCTCTACGCGGCATTTTATCGCCTGTACGAGAAGGGGTTTCTAGCATTTGGTTGGTGGAGGGTTATCAGCGGGGATTCTCTCATTTATTACCCGAATATGGCGGTTTGCTATTAGGAGTCATCATTTTAGCCATGGGAATTTGGTATACACGACGTTTCAAGCTTAGTCCTTGGTTGGCCGTGACAGCTACACTTACCGGATTGACTGTGACGCTTGGTTGGGTGTTAAATGCTTGGCATGCCAATCATACCTTTGATATCGTTCCGCAAAAAAGTATCAGCTTTACCGGTCCTGCAGCAGATACCTTAATGGGATTGATCAATTCTCCATCACTGGATTTTAGTTTTGATATCGGTCTTGTACCAGGCGTTTTTGCCGGGTCTTTTCTGGCATCACTGTTTACCCGTGAATTCAAATGGCAACAATTTACGACTGAAACGGGACTTTCGCGTTATTTAGTTGGCGCCAGTATGATGGGCTTTGGTGGTATGTTAGCTGGTGGCTGCGCAGTGGGAGCCGGTGTTACTGGCGGTTCACTGCTAGCAGTAACGGCTTGGATAGCGCTTTTTTGTATGTGGTTGGCCGCTGGCGCAACTGATTGGTTGATCGATAAACCTCGCGTATAGTTTAACCTAGAAAAATCAGTTGAAACACTCTTTCTACAACTTCAACTGATTTTTCTAGGTTTAATTTAACCACGCCAAAACATCAAAAAAACGATACTGTTCAAATTTGCCGTACTCGGGTAATTTTCTTACTCGTAATTTTCCCAGTAATGGGTTGCTAATCCCACAGAAAAATTTGGTCAGTATTTCATTGCTTAAAATGAGTTGTTTCTCTTGAGCAACGGTTTGAATACTTTGACTCTCGTGAACCGGATCAAAATTAGCCAATGGGATTAATTGATGATTGGTTGGAAGCTTGACCGGCCCCGATAAACATACTGAGCAATGACCGCAGTCAGTGGTTAATTGTTGGTCGTCAAAATGCAGGCAAAGTTGCCGGGTGATACATTGTTGGCTTTCAAAAAAAACCAGTAAATTTTGAATTCGGGCTATTTCTGCTTGTTCCTTTTGCTTGAATTGGCGATAGAGGTTATTGGCCAATAATTCGACGGTTTGTTCATCCTTAAATCCCTCAGGTGTGGTCACTTGAAACGTCTCGGTCATTTGTTTAGTCTCCAAATAAATCCACTCTTTTTCATGAAAATAATCCATCGCTGCAATCACTCTTTGCCTATCTGTTTGGTAGCTTGCTTGTAGCGCCGCCATATCAAGGGTAAACCAAATTTTAGCTTTTTGACTGTTGTTCAATATCGCTTGCACTAATTGTGCTCGTTCGCCTTCAAATTGATCAATTAGTTGTTGTTGTTCCATTAAGAGTTTAAATTTGTATTCTGCAAAATAGCTATATAGAGGTTTGATGATTTTTGCCAATTCTAAATATACGAGTAAAGTTTTTAACGGTAGTTGGCGGATATGGCTTAAGTTTGACAAAGAACTCAAAGTAAATTCCCAGTGATCATCACACTTATTTGTGGCGTGTTTTATTTCCATCATTACTCGACGGATATCGGTTAACTCAGGCGTATCACCGTAAACAAAATTTTCCAAAATATTAATGTTGTCTTTATTGGCGAGCACTAGACAGTCAGACGCTTGTCCATCTCTTCCCGCTCTGCCAATTTCTTGACTATAATTTTCGATTGATTTTGGCAGATCATAATGGATCACATTTCGAATATCGCTTTTGTCGATGCCCATACCAAACGCAATGGTCGCTACAATACAGTTGATTTGAGTAGAGTCTGAGTTGTTCTTTTCCATAAAATCCTGCTGGATTTGTTGTCGGATCTCGCTGTTCAGTCCTGCGTGATAGGCTTTGGCGTTGATACCCTGTTGACAAAGAAAGTCCGCGACTTGCTCGGCAGTTTTTTGTAAGGTTACATAAACAATGCTACTTTGATGGGCTTTGTCATGTAGGAAGCCGAATAAAGTGTTATTTTTTTGCGACTCGGCGGTGGGTTTTATCGTCAAGTTCAAATTAGGTCTATAGAAGCCGGTTCGAACAATGGCTTGCTGTTGGATAGCAAATTTTTTTGCCATGTCGGTAACTACTTGTTTGGTCGCTGTGGCGGTTAAAAGCAATACCTGCCCAATTGAAAACTCTTGTTGGTAGTCAGGGAGCTTTAAATAGTCGGGTCTAAAGTTATGACCCCATTCGGATATGCAGTGTGCCTCATCGACCACCATTAGAGAAATAGGAACGTTTTTAATAAAATTTCGAAAGCTTTCATTTTTTAATCGTTCAACTGAAATCATCAATATTTTGAGCTGCCCTTGCTTAATTTGGTTCATCGTTTGATTAATTTGTTTCCGATCTAAATTCGAATCAATACTTGCTGCGGCAATGCCTTTGCCGACTAAAAAATCCACTTGATCTTTGATCAGCGCCAACAGAGGCGAAATAACGAGAGTCAAATGGGGTAGATGCAGGGCGGGTAACTGATAACAAAGAGATTTGCCTGAACCCGTTGGAAAAATGGCTGCTGCAGATTGATCTGACAGGATGTATTGAATGACTTGTTGTTGTCCCGGCCTCAATTGAGCAAAACCAAATTTTTGCTGAAGGCTTGTTTGAATAGCATTGGTGAGAGTTTGTTCCATGAGGTGTCCTTATATTTTTGAAACTACCTAGTCTCTTTGGTTAATTATAATAAAATTGTTTTTTATTCCAAACTTAGACTCGTAGGTTAGTGTTCAATTTTGGATTTAAGCCTGAAGTTTATAGGATGTGTCCAATATTACCAGTAAAAGTGATTTACAACAGGTAATCTATTATCATATGGTAGAGATTCATATTGGGTTACATATTGGGTTACATATTGGGTTTTATGGAGAAGCAAGTTAATGAATATTATGTTGGTCGAAGATAGTCCAACTCTTCAGTTAGAAATTTCTAATTATATAAAAAATGCGGGTCATTCGGTTACGGTGGCAAATGATGGTGAAACGGCAGTTCAATTGATAGAGCTATCGGGAGCTGATTTAGTTATTTGTGATGTGGAAATGCCGGGTCTGGATGGATACGAAACCGTTTCTATAATTCGCGAGTTTTTAGGTGAACAATGGTTGCCAATCATTTTTATCACCAAACGGGATAGTGTTGAAGACTTTGTTGCTGGGTTTGAGGTTGGTGCTGATGATTATCTGGTGAAACCTGTTAATGAGAAAATCTTGCACGCTAAGTTAAGAGTGATGGAGCGATTTATGCTGATGCAACAGCAACTTAATGAAGCACGAAATACTCCGGAAGAAGCGGCTAAATTCGATCAGTTAACTCACGTTTACAGTTCAGATCATTTTCTTGACCTAGCGTTGTTACATTGGTCTATTTTATCTAGGCAATCCTTGCCAGTGAGTTTATTAATGATTGACATTGACTATTTCAAATCTTTCCAGCAACATTGTGGTGAACAAGCATCATCCGATTGTCTCAAGAAAGTTGCCAAAGCAATCACGGCTTCAGTACATCGTCCCGGAGATTTTGCAGGACGGATTACCGAAGACGATTTCATATTAATGTTGCCAGATACTAATGAGTCTGGTGCAGAAAAAGTCGCCAAGCGAATATGTTTAGCGGTTGAAGATCTTAATATCGAGCATAAAAAATCGCGAGTATTAGGAGTCGTTAGTGTTTCGGTTGGAGTCGTGAGTTCAGTAAATCTTAAACACTACAGTCTTGACGATAATATAGAGGCAGCAACCAATGCTTTGCAACTCGCTAGTGAAAAAGGCAATATTTTTAAAAGCGTTAAGTTAAGTTCTATGCCGAGTTCTGGTGTTTAGTGGACATTTCCCTTTGGTGAGTGTCTTGTCCATTTGCAATCTATATGTCTTTAGGTTGAAACATCAGATTCAATAATTAACAAATTATATAGTTAAACACCTGCAATCGAAGATGCGAAGAAATCCGCCCCCAATTGAGGTGAATATTAAAGGAAATAATAGTGAATAGAAAATTACTCATGAAAACAGCAATAATGGTTACATTGTTACCCTGCATAACAAATGCAAATAATTTTTATGTTGGGACTGCATTAAGTAATGCTACTTCGACTGAACTGAAATCAAACCTTATTGAATATGGTATTGGTTACCAATTTAATTCAGATTGGGCTATAGAATTAAAGTCGGGTTCAGGCTTTAGAGAGTCTGATTGGTTCGGGGTAGATTCGCAGCTTGGTTTAGGGGCTCGTTATAAAATTAATATTTCTAGTGATTTAGATTTTCATGTTTTGGCTGGGATCCAGAGTATTACCATAAAAACTTCGGACAGTATTGCCGATGTTACTCAACAAGAAAATACAAACACCGGCGCAATGTATGCCGCTGGAGTGGGGTATAAGCTGAGTGAGAAGTTTGAGCTGATAGCGGGTTATCATTATAATGATGGTGGCTGGAGTTCGGGCATTTCAGGCTATTCCATAGGCTTATCTTACGATTTATAACATATCCCTGTTCAACTTAGAATAATCAATTGAAGTACTTTTTTCGCGACTTCAATTGATTATTCAGGTTGAAAGTTTAGAGTTTTGGTAACACTCATTTAATTTTAAAATGGTGGAATTTTAGATTAACTATTTCTAGTCTGTGCCAGACTAAAAGGTGGTGTTAAATGAGCACGACCTAAACATCTTTTCAGCTAAGTCTTGTGATACTAAAGTAAAATTTAATTGATCTCCGTTTTCAATTGTCCCAATATCGGTAAGTCAGTACTAATTACATTGGCGATTCGAGGATAACCCGCAAGAAGTAATTTCAAGTTGTTCTTCAAACTCTATCGGCTCTCCGCTTAGTTTTATTCCCATTCGATTGCTTTCAGGCGTGACTTGGTCTCTTTGAGAAAAAAACTGTTCAGATTGTCGTTGACTAAATCGATCGGATTCAACCGACTGAGTGCTCCTTAAAAGATAATTACCTGAATAAATAACTTCATTTTTTGCGGCTATTTTTTTGTCGGGTGAAAATGAACTTGATGAAATCTCCAAAAGGTCATCGTCGTAGAATTAACCTAATGGCTGATTTAACTTGGGTTTGGGTGCACAGATGAATGTATCAGCGTGTACTATCGATATTCACGATGAGCGCCAATACGCAACTGGTTTACGTTGAAATTTCATTAAGACTTCACCGAAGACCTTTGTGCATCGGTTGATTTGTAGACTTCCATATAAAATTTCATAAGTTACTCAACTTAAGTAATGCACGTATCCTTGTATTTTTGTAAATAAAAGCCTTTCAATAGGGTGTAGAATGAAGCTGCCTCAGTCAATGGTGGAAAAATATCATTAGCTTTATATCACTTGAAACTCTTTATTTCATTCGACCCCAAGCATTTCTGTGGTTATAATCGCGACTAATAGTCACTAGTATTGTCTTATTTTATGTTCAATTTCTTCTATCCTCTAATTCGTTTCATTTTATTTAAAATGAATGCTGAAAAAAGTCATGATTTAACGTTAAAATGGTTTAAGTGGTTTGAAAAATCAATATTCAGGTCGCTTTTGATTCAACCAATGGTTGATGATCCTGTCGAGGTGTTTGGTATTCAATTTCCAAATCGGATTGGTCTTGCCGCAGGCTTAGATAAAAACGGTTGTTGCATTGATGCTTTTGCTGCGCTTGGCTTTGGGCATATTGAAATAGGTACAGTAACGCCTAGAGCTCAATCCGGCAATCCTAAGCCTCGTTTATTTAGACTTACGAAAGCGCAAGGACTCATTAATCGATTTGGATTTAACAACTTAGGCGTTGATCAGTTGGTCGAAAATGTTAAGGCTTCTAATTACACTGGTGTATTAGGTATTAATATTGGTAAAAATTTTGATACGCCAGTAGAAAAAGCGACCCAAGACTATTTGATTTGTTTAGAAAAAGTTTACTCACACGCCACATATGTCACGGTCAATATTTCTTCGCCTAATACTGCCAATCTTCGACAATTGCAGTTTGGTGAAGCGCTGGAAGAATTGCTGGTAGCCATTAATCAAAAGCAAGCTGAATTAACCCAAAAATATAATCGCAGAGTGCCTATTTTGATAAAAATTGCTCCCGATTTATCTGGGCAGGAAATCAAGCAGTTAGCAGAAACTTTTACCCAGTTCGATGTCGACGGCGTAATAGCGACCAATACGACATTCTCCAGAAGTGGAGTTGAAGGTCTCGATCATGCTGAAGAGCAGGGAGGGTTAAGTGGTTTGCCAATTCTTAAGCAAAGTAATTTTGTATTGCAGCAATTATCTTCGATGACTAATTCTCAATTCCCCATTATCGGAGTAGGTGGGATATGTGATGCTCTTGGGGCGGTTGAAAAAATACAAGGAGGTGCCAGTTTGGTTCAAATATATTCTGGATTTATTTATCAAGGTCCAAAACTGATAAGTGATATAGCCAAAACTCTTAAGCAGAAATTTGCTTGAGCTTGTCTACTAATTTTTCTGCTTCAGAAAAATCAAAGTGACTTAGCTCGTTCGCTAATTGCTTTATAATTTTTCGTTGTGTGCTGTTTTTAGGAAAATAGTGAATAATTTCTTCAGCTAGCTCTAATGCTTGAGTATCCTGTTCACCAATTTGTTGCTTTAATTCTTTGATTGATTGGTTGATGTTTTTTGGATGGCGATATTCAACTTCTGGACTGTCTGGCGTTTCGTTTACTATGATTTCTAATTCAGACAAGGTTAGCGACAGGTGGTGAATAACTTGTTCTAGATTTTTTTGTACTTCAGTTGAACGCTGATTTTCTCTACAAACTCTTTCCAGACTGCTCGTCACATCGCTCAATTGATTGATGCCAAGATTACCCGCAACACCTTTTAAAGCATGGGCTAGTAAAGTGATTTTTTCATAATCATTTAGGGTAAATAATTGTTGGAATTTCGCTTGTAAGTGTTTGTTTGAATGATAAAATTTGATTAACAGATTACGGTAAGCATTAACATTGCCTTGCATCAACGCTAACCCGCTCTTTGTATTAATGCTTTGAAGATCGGGTAAAATATTTTCTTGAGATGATTCTTTGAATTTGGATGGTATATGGTTCTCTAATGAATGTGATGTATTATGTTTCTTTGACAGTCTGGTGTTAGTCCATCGACTCAGCACCTCAAAAAAACGATCGATTTTGATTGGTTTTGAAACATAATCATTCATACCGGCTTCAATACATTTATCTTTGTCGCCACTCATTGCATTCGCTGTCATTGCAATAATTGGCAGGGAGTTCTTATCATGCTTAGATCGGATTATTTTGGTCGCTTGATAACCGTCCATTTGTGGCATTTGAATATCCATCAAAATTACATCGTACTGTTGCTTGTCCACCATTTCTGCACCTATTTTTCCATTTGAGGCAACTTCCACTTGGATACCTGCTTGGGATAATATTCCACAAGCTATTTCCTGGTTGATTTCATTGTCTTCTACTAGCAAAACTCGGGTCCCTCTGAGTTTCTCTTTGTGAATTTTTAGAGTATCTTTTACTAATTTTTTGACATTTTTAACGAATCGTTTTTTGTCCTTTTTAGCATAAATATCCACTAACAGATCAAATAAAGTAGAAGGTGTTATTGGTTTGTTGAGTTGATAAACTGGTTTCAATGAATGGTTATTGGCTGATTTATGGTGAGTATCGTAAATAGAGTACAAATAAATAACATGCGCCTTTTTGAAAGCGGGAATAGTGTCAAAAACTTTTTTCGGTTCTGCTACAACAAGTTTTGGGTTAATAAATATGACGTCAACACTTGAGTTGATATTGTTCAAGTTATTATCAATTTCGGGAAAATTTCCTACTGAAAAAATCTTGCTGCTAAAAAGTTTCAGGCTATTACAAATGGCTTGATTTACTTGACTGTTTGACTCAATCACTAAAAATTGTTTGTCGGCAAAGCCAAAAGAGGGTTTTATTTTATCTAATAAGTTTGCCGGATTTTTGTAAGCGATTGTTATATCAAAAATAAAGCGACTGCCTTTATCTTGCACGCTTTCTACATTGATGCTGCCGTTCATTTGTTGTATTAAACTCTTACATATAGCAAGTCCTAATCCTGTACCACCAAATTTTCGAGTCGTTGATGAGTCCGCTTGGGTAAAAGGTTTGAATAAATTTTTCCTAGCAATTTCATTCATACCTATTCCAGTGTCAGCTACTTCGAAAAGTAAGGTGATCTTGCCATTTTCGGCATTTTGTACTTTAATACTGAGTATGATCTCCCCTTGTGTTGTAAATTTCATAGCATTATTAGTTAAATTAATTAATATTTGCCCTAATCGAAGCGGGTCGCCGCATAATAGGTTTGGGATTTTTGGATCGATATTGTAAATAAATTCCAAGCCTTTTTGTTGTATCTTTAAGCCTACGATATCGAGCAGGTTTTCCAGCACATCAGACAATTTAAATTCAATGCTTTCTATTTTTAATTCGCCCGCTTCGACTTTTGAAAAATCTAAAATATCATTGATAATTTCTAGCAGTGAATTTGCAGCAAATCCAATTTTTTTAATATAATTTTCCTGCTTACTATTAAGTGGAGTTGACTCTGTTAGATGTAGCATACCAATGATGGCATTCATTGGCGTTCGGATTTCGTGACTCATGTTTGCGAGAAAGGCAGATTTTGCGAGGTTTGCTTTATCGGCTTGATCCCTAGCAATGGTTAGTTCATTTCTTGTTTCTTCAAGTGCCAAGTTTCTATCAATTAATAATAAATTGGATTTTTTTCGCTCTCGATTAAAAATAATCATAGCGATAACTAACAATACAAATAAGCCTAATGTAAAGGTTCCTATAAATAGCCAGTTTTGTTGTTGCTTTATGAGTAAATTTTGTTCTGCCAAATCCTCTTTTTGTTTTTTTAGGGTTTTATCCTGTGTTTGAATGTCATTTTTTTGTTTGGAAAGAACATCAACATTGCTTTCAATGCTGTTTTCTAGTTTGGTATATTCAGTTTCTTTTAAGGCAATAGTTTTTATTTTTTCATTGAGTTCCGTTGCTCTTGCATCGAGTTTTAATTGGTTTTGTTTAAGTTGGCCACTAGTTTTTGATAATTCGTCCTGTATGGCGACTAACTCTCCTTCCTTTTCCCTAATCGAAATATTTTTTGTCTGAATGATTTTTTTCTGATGTTTAAATAAGGTTTGCTGTTGCTGTAGTTGTGCTTTGGTTCGATTTAGTTCTTGCTCTGATTTTTTTGATGCTTCTAGAGATGATTTTAGCTCTTTATTTAATTTTTCCAGATCGGCTTCTTTGTTTAGTAGGTCATTCCTCATTCGCACCAGTTCGGCTTCTTCTTCACGAAATAACTTTACCATGTCGAGTTCGGTACCGCCTAAAAATAAAAGTTTTTTACGGTCGATTTTTAGCTTTTCAAAAGTAATGTTAGGATGGTTTACTTCAAATCCAAAGGTGCCATTTTCCTTTGAAAAAACATTAATCATAATATTTTTTTTATCGCTAGCATTGACGGTAACTAGTAGCGTCTCTGATTGGCGAATTTTTTTTGAAATTTCGACTATAGAAAAAGGTGCTTCAGGTGTAACATAAATCAAGTCAAAATTTCTTGCAGAGTCGAGATCGGAAATGTAGCCAACTGAAATGTTTAGGTTATGAATTTTACGCTTTTTTGTAGCTTGTTTGAATGATTCAAAAATATTGCTCTGCTTTTCAATAATGCCAATTTTTAAAGAACGTTTTTGTTTTTCATTTGGCCACTGAGTATGTTCCATAACATTCAAAACTAGAGCGGTTTTTATTTGTTTTTCACGTTGAGTTTCAGCTAGAGTTGGATTGGTTAATAGTAGAAAATAGAGCGCCAATGCCAATAGGATTATTTTTTCCGACAACTTGGATGAAGTGATAAAAAAATTAAGATTATTGGATATTGTATGAGTGGTAAATATCATCGTGATTATTTGGCCTAAGAAAATTCATTGCTAATTGCTTGCTTGTTTCAACATTCTTGCTGTTTATCTATTTTCTTTGAAGTCAACGCCATTATTTTTTTGTTGGATCAATTCTTCTAAGTCTCGAGATTTTTGTAATGACGAGAGATGGTTTTCAATTCTTTTAAGAATGATGGGAGCATTATAAGGTTTACTAAAAAAATCGATAGCACCCAATTGAATACCTTTTTGGTCGCTTTTACGTTCATTCAATGCCGTTACAAACACTATCGGAATATGTTTAGTATCTTTGTTACTTTTGAGAATTTTGCAAACTTCAAAGCCATCCATTTTGTCCATGAGCACATCGAGTAATATTAGGTCAGGTTGAGGATAATTTTTTGCTACTTTTATAGCATTCTCTCCGTTAAGCGCCGCTTTAACCTTGTAGTTATCGCGTAGCATAGCATTGAGCACCGCAACATTTGTCGGCTCATCATCTACCACCAGTATGGTATATTTTTTTACTTCAGGCATATTATTTAATATTTAATATTTAATATTTTGATATATCGAGTAATGTTGATTGAATCATCTATTACAACTCTAGTTTAAATAGGCTAATTATCAAGCAAATCAAGTATTTATGTCAAATTATCTTTTACGACGTTGATCAGGCTAAATAAAGCAATAAGCTCATCGCATAATACATCCATCCTATCAATAATTACTCTGACCGGTATAATTACGTTTTTATTGTTTAAACGAATGAGAAATATGCCTCAATTTTTTGCTACATGTGCCACAAGTCTTGAATATCTTTTGGTCGATGAGCTTAAACTGCTCGGTGCATCTGATGTTAAAGAGGGTCTATCTTTAGTTAATTTTGAGGCTGAATGGCCTGTTGTTTATGATATTTTGATGTGGAGTCGGATCGCCAGTCGAGTGTTGTATCCGATCGCAAGGTTTGAAGCAAAGGATGAACAAACCTTATATGATCAGGTTTCTATTATAGACTGGTCGCAGCACATAGCGACAAAAGCGAGTTTTTTAGTGAATGCACAAAGTTTTCGTTCGGAATTGAATCATACTAAATTTGTATCTCAACGAATAAAGGATGCTATTGTTGACCATTTTACCGATATGGAACAATTACGACCGGATGTAGAGTTTGACCGTCCCGATGTTACTATCCAATGCCGGATCCGGCAAAACCAAGTGATTTTGTCAATTGATTTAGCTGGAATTGGCTTGCATCAGCGTGGATATCGATTGCAAGGTGGATCAGCACCCATTAAAGAAAACCTAGCATCCGCATTGTTGATACGAGCGGGTTGGTTAAAACTTTGCAGTCAAAACTCGGGACAGTCGTTAACCTTGTACGATCCCATGTGTGGATCGGGTACTTTCCTGATTGAAGCGGCTATGATGGCTCTAGATATGGCACCAGGAACATATCGAAATTATTTGGGAATTTTTGGCTGGAGTCAATTCAAATCTGATTTATGGGAAAAGACCATTCAGGCTGCAACAGAAAAAACAGAAAAATCCAGAAATCGCGGTTTCTTGCAAATCATCGGTAGTGATATCAATCCCAAAGTGGTAAAAAGTGCTCAATCAAATTTGGCATTGGCTAAGCTGGAAGATGTCGTCAAAATTCATATTGCTGCGATTGATCAGGTCGATCAGATTGAAGTTAAGCAAATAGGACCGTCAATAAAGGGCATTGTGATTGTTAATCCACCTTATAGTGAAAGGTTGGGTGAATTTGATCAGGTCAAGTTACTTTATTCAGAATTAGGTCATTTACTGAAAGAAAAGTTTACCGGTTGGAATGCATCTGTTTTGTCTCCTGACAAGCGTTTTGGTCATTCATTAGGTATCCGGGCTAATAAAATTTATAAATTTAATAACGCCAGTATCGCGTGTGAGTTACTTAATTTCAAACTCAAGCCAGAAAACTATTTGAAGCACCAACAGGAGGATTCGGTTGATCAGAACTTTAAACAGAAGCTATCCGGTCAGGCCATCCAACTATGTAATCGGATTGAGAAAAATCGATCCAAACTGAAAAATTTTCTAAACAAAAATGAAATCACTTGTTATCGAATCTACGATGCTGACTTACCGGAATACAATGCTGCTATTGACGTCTATGAAGATCAGTTGCATATTCAAGAATACAAAGCGCCCAAGAGTGTTGATCAAAAGGTGGCATTGCGACGAATAAAGGAAATCGAACGGGTTGCTGCTGGCGTTTTTCGAATACCACTGAAATCGGTGGTGGTAAAACAACGCCGTCAACAAAAAGGTGATTGGCAATACCAGGTCAACCGCGCCAATGCATCCGAAATAACCTATCAAACGATTATCGAAAACGGAAGAAGATTTTTGGTCAATCTGACTGATTACCTAGATACGGGTTTGTTTCTTGACCATCGAAAAACTAGGCAGTTGATTGGTGAACTCAGTCATAAAAAGAGCCTGCTAAACTTATTTTGCTACACTGCTTCGGCTTCAGTTTATGCTGCCACAGCGGGAGCTCAGTCAACAACCAATGTGGATATGTCGAATACATACTTAAAATGGTCGAAAGAAAATTTCATAGTAAACAAGATTAATTTGGACAACCATCGATTTCTGCGAGCTGATATTATTGAATGGCTAGATGAAGTTATTCATTTACCTGAGCGTTTTGATGTGATTTTTCTTGACCCTCCAACATTTTCTAATTCAAAAAAAATGAATGAACATTTTGATGTTCAACGAGATCATTGTGCTCTAATCCAAAAATGCACAGCCTTATTATCTGATAAAGGAGTCCTATTGTTTTCCAACAATTTCCGCCAATTCGAAATGCAATATTTAACTTCAGATGAATACTTAGTTAAGGAAATTACCAAACAAACTACCAGTCAAGATTTTTCTCGTAAAAGCCTACATCGTTGCTGGCGAATCGCCAATGTAACATTGGGAGAAAATTAGTGCCGAATAAAAAATTGCGTTTTTTTACGACTAGCGGTTGTCATCTTTGTGAACGAGCTTATGAAATGACAAAATATCTGATAGATAATGATTTTGATGTTGCTGAGAATGTTGTCTTGGAATTGATCGATATTGCCGATGATGAAAAGTTGATAGAGCAATATGGAATTAGAATTCCCGTTTTACTTTATTCATCCAAAGAACTCGGATGGCCCTTCGAATTAGAAGAGCTTCGCATATGGTTGACTAGCTAAGTCATTTCAAAGAGGTTATTTTTTTTCTGGGTCTTGACAGTATTTATCTCTTTGTTTTTCCATTTGCGTAATTTTTTCCTTTTTTTCTTCATCGGTCATTAGTCGCTTTCCACCCTCCCCATCTGCGGTGCTAATTCTGCCCGCATTTACCAATATATCTAGATTTTGATTGGCGATGGTGCAATTTTCATCTCGCCAAGTCCCATAAGAATCTTTTTTCTTTACTGCTTTATCATTATTATCTAAAACGGGCACTTTATTTGTGCTGGCATTTTTTTTGCTTACGAAAGTTCTGATCTTAGTATATTCTCGATCTTTGGGAGCGCGCTCGGTGTAGTGTACTTCGCCACTATCATCGGTCCATTTATAGGTTATTTTTTCTACAGCGGCTAGATTAGCACCAACAAAAATGAAGGCAAGAGCGAATAAGGTTTGAAATCGAATTTTCATATGTTTTCCTGAATCGTACATTTAGGTCTAATATAGCGGTAAATAGGGGTAAAAGTTAAGTCCTTTGTGAAAAGATTGAGATAAAAGCCTCAATTTATTCCCTATTTGCTCAGATGAAGCGCTGTAAAAGGGCTTGTTTACTTTTCATAGCTCAACAGTGTTGGGTTATGAAGGATAAACAGTCTTTAGTTTTGTTTTTCTGTTACTAGGTTGTTTTTATTTGCAAAATGAATGACATCTTGCAAAATTGCAGGATGTTCACTGTCTAGTTTTGAGTCAACAATGACGCATTTTATACCTTCAATAACGGCTGGTCTTAGCATTGGCGAGTAATACATTCGCCTATTTCTGAAAGTACACAAATTACCACACAATCGTTCAGCCCAATCGCTAGGACGAAACTTATTACCGTCAGCGGTCATTCCTTTTAAGATCAATCGGTTAAAATCGCATTGGCTCATAACTTAGTTCTCTGTATTGCGGCAATCAGTGCGCCGCGAATAATGCCAGATTATGTTGTGTTGTCAATAGCTTAAAATTACTGTTTTGTCTTTCAATTAATCAGCTAAGCTATTTGTATATGTTAAATTGGCTCGATTGATATTGTACTCGTGCTGAAATCTGCATTTTAATGCAGCACGAGTATAAGTTTAGCAAAGAATGGTGAGTTATCTAATTTAATGCTGAAAAATATGATATTTGAGTAATCCTTATCGAACAATCATCCATTCGAAAGGATAAGTTTATCGTCAGATATCGGTGGATTCTCGTAACATAAGGCTTTTTGCTAGGTCTGGTTGCTAGAAACGATTATCCTAGGATTATCCAAATTAGGGTTATTTTGTCGTTAGATATAAAGCCATTTCTACTAGTAGGAGCAGGAAACATGAGAACATGAAAAATCGAAGAATACGATCCGTTTATTTATCAATCAAAGATAACCAAATAACGCCTGAAAGTACATTTTGGAGACGACGTGAATTTATTAAACATTTATCACTTTCGGCGATGGGAGTCTCTTCAATAACGGGATCTTTACTACAAGCGGCTATGAAAGATACAACTGGTTTTACGACCGCTGAACCTATGAGTAGTGAATACGTGGTGACTCACCATAACAACTTTTATGAGTTTTCTACCAGTAAAAGTAAACCTGCAGAAATGGCGAAAAATTTTAATCCAGGCCTTGATTGGAAAGTTTCCATTACTGGAGAGATTGAAAAGCCTGGGACCTACTCGTTAGAAGATATTTTGAAATGGACAAGTATTGAGGAGCGAATATACCGTTTACGCTGTGTTGAAGCATGGTCAATGGTTATTCCATGGAGAGGATTTCAATTTAGTCAGTTGATTAATCAGGTGAAGCCGAACTCTAAAGCCAAGTTCATTGAGTTTAAAACGTTAGAGTCTCGTTCAGTTTTTTCTGGGCAAAAACGCGGCACGCTCGGCTTTCATGTCTTACCATGGCCCTATAAAGAAGGATTACGCATGGATGAAGCGATGAATCCACTGACATTTATTGCAACAGGGGTTTACGGAAAAAATCTTCCTGGACAAAATGGTGCTCCCTTGCGACTTATTGTGCCTTGGAAATATGGTTTCAAAAGTATTAAGTCAATTGTATCTATTCGTTTCTTAGAGCAACAACCAACTAATACTTGGCGAAAAAACGGACCAAGTGAGTATGGATTTTATGCTAATGTTAACCCTAATGTGGATCACCCTCGATGGAGCCAGGCCCGTGAACGTCGAATCACTGATGAATCTTTTTTTGGAGTAAAAAAAATACCGACGCAAATGTTCAACGGATATGCCGACCAAGTGGCACATATGTATAAAGGTATGGACTTGGTGAGGCATTTCTAGCCGTGTATTACAAGTTATCCAAAATAGCAGCGCATCTTGCTTGTTGGATGCCTTTGGTCTATTTGATTTATGCGGTGAATAATCGCCTGTTAGGGGCTGATCCACAGGAAGAAATGCTGCATCAACTAGGGTTGTGGACCTTAATATTTTTGTTAATTGGTTTATCTACGACACCGCTTAACAGAGTTTTTAAACTCTCAATTTTGGTTAAATATCGTCGTTTGTTGGGGCTCTATGCGTTTCTGTATTTGACATTGCATATTGCGATCTTCTTTATATTCTTCCTAGAAACGAATATGATTTATCTTTTGGATGAGATCCTTGAGCGTCCCTATATCACCGCTGGAATGTTAGCGGCTTTGATGTTTTTGCCTTTGGTTTTTACATCAACTAGAAAAATGCAGCGAAGAATGGGCCGAAACTGGAAAAAACTTCACAAATTAGTTTATCCGATCGCGATACTGGGAGTTATTCATTTCATTTGGCAAAGTAAATCAGATTTGAATGAGCCGCTACTCTACCTAATTTGGTTAGTGTTTATTTTGGGCTATAGGTTTTATTACACCAAATTTAAGAATTAGACTTACTGGTCATTTTTATTTCCGAGCCAATTATTCGTACTTTTGACTATTTCTGATTTATCGAAAAAACTAACGAGCACAATCTATTGAAAGTTAATTTCCAATAAAGGGAAATATTACTTGCTAAGCCATCGAAAGAATCTATAATGCGGCGCTGGTTGAGAGGGATCTTGAGAGGTCTGAAGGAAGGTTTGTCTTGTCTTTAAAAAGAAT
>Ga0256845_1001067_pt1 | contig 23233 bp, 20 predicted proteins | sample RiftiametaG_FD_189101 | JGI IMG/M metagenome (GOLD analysis project Ga0256845, IMG submission 189101) | Tube worm associated microbial communities from hydrothermal vent at the East Pacific Rise, Pacific Ocean - Riftia | ecosystem: Host-associated > Annelida > Integument > Unclassified ... | reverse complement strand
CAGCGGTTGTTAAATTGCGGTTAAAACCCTGCTGTGCGGTTGAGCAGAAAGAACAATTTAAAACACAACCGACTTGTGACGATATACAAAGTGTTCCTCGTTCACCATCAGGAATAAAGACCGTTTCAATCGCTTGTCCATCATGGGTTTTAAGTGCCCATTTTATGGTGCCATCTTTCGATTGTTGTTCGGTAATGATCTCTGGACCACGGATTTCAGAAATCGATTTGAGCTTTTCTTTTAAAGATTTAGAAATGTTTGTCATCTGATCAAAATCATCAGCAACAAATTGATGGAGCCACTTAAAGACTTGCGGGGCGCGAAATGGCTTTTCATCAATTTCTTTAAAAAAATTGACCATTTCATCACGCGTCAGGTCGAGTAGATTTAATAAACTCATTACAATACCTTTACGATAAGCAACCCGTTCAGGTTGCAGAAATAACTGTTGAGATTTGCAGCATTAATGCGACAAATCTCAAAAAAATATCTATCTAATTCTTTTACAAATTTCTTCATCAGAAAAGAAGTAGGCAATTTCACGAGCAGCTGATTCTGGAGCATCTGAACCATGTGCCGCATTTTCATCAATTGAAGAAGCAAAATCAGCACGTAAAGTACCACGAGCCGCTTCAGCAGGGTTAGTTGCACCCATAATTTCGCGGTTAGCTAAAATAGCATTTTCGCCTTCAAGCACTTGCACCATCACAGGACCTGATGTCATAAAAGCGACTAAATCATTGAAAAAAGGACGTTCTTTATGTTCTGCATAAAAACCTTCTGCTTTTTCTTGGCTTAATTGCATCATTTTACTAGCAACAATTTGTAATCCTGCACTTTCAAAACGAGCATAGATTTGCCCAATAAGATTTTTTGCTACTGCATCAGGTTTTACAATTGAAAAAGTACGTTCGATCGCCATTTTTTACTCCAATAATCATTAATTAATATTCTTAAACTATTATATCTCAATATTGAGGGCGCGTATTATACATGTCTATTGCTAAATCGAATAGATTTGTTTAATAAATAACCGTTATAAAAGCTTATTTAAACAATTAATGTATAAATAGACGATTTACCATTTTCATATCACAATTCAACATAATTCACCTAGATCTTTGCTCTTCAAATCGGCTAACATACCTCATTATCTTTAGGTAATGACAAGCTAAATCACTAGGAGCATCGAGTGCTACTGTTAAAATCATTAATTTGTATACAAGGTTATGATAATGGACGTCGATTTTTACTGATCAATTTATCAAGTTATTTTTTATTACTTATTTTAAACCCGCTATTAAACCAAGCTAATATTGTGATGTTGCTATTAGTTTTTATTACTATTCCAATATTAATCGCCAGCTCAATAAGACGGATCAACGATGCAGGATTTAGCGCGCATTTAGCAATAATTCCCCCGAGTATATTTATACTAAGCACGGTTATATTATCTTATGTTGAAAGTAATTCTCGTTGGGCGATTTTATTATTATCGGTTATAACCACACTGACTTTTACGACAATCAGTAATGCAAGAATAAGGCGCAATCACCACTACAATTTGGGCTATAGTGGCCCAGTTAAAGCATTTGTTAATGAACAGATCGAAAAGCAAAGTAGCCGAATCGAACCGACTATTACCGCCCAACAATCTTCGATTGATACCTCAGATTTAGTTGATACATCAAGTTCGACTGACATATTAGCTTCGATTAGCGCATCAGAGCCTATGACCGATGATTTACAGCAAAAACCGTTATTCAACCAATCTCAATCAACCGCCGAAAATTCACCACTAAACAAGATTAACTGGGAGCAGCAATTTTCACAGTGGATTATTTCGAACAAAAAAATGGCATTGGCTCTGATTTCTTTTTTAACGATATTAATATTAACAATAATCATATTTTCATCAGAGCCGCAAACTGAAGATTCGATTGAAATAAAACCAGCAATTCCTCAACAAAAACAACGTTTAAATAAAATTGAAATGCCTGATCAATTCTGGATTATGCTCGACAAATTTGATTCCTTAACTATCGGCTGGGAAGGTGATTATAAATCGGGAACTGATTATGAAACAGGTAAAAACTATTGGTCTGCTGCTACAGGGATAGGAGATAAAGACTGTATAAATTTAAATTTTATTTTAGGCGAAAAATTAAGAGCTTTGAACGTCAAGGTAAAAAACAATAGCGATTATTATGCTGACTTTTCACCTGTTGATACTTTAACCATCATCCAATCAATTGCCAATAAAGACCGATTTAGATTATGTGGTTATGAATTTACTTTAAAGGGCACAGGAAAATTATTACGCGCTAACAAAAAATACTCAAGTTACTTGGAGTAATTAAACCAAAACTAAATACCGCCTGTAAATGCTATTGATAAATGGTTGGATCACTCATATTCGACTGTTTAAATGCTTTAGCCCTTATGCGGCAAGAATCACAAAGTCCACAAGCCTTACCTTCATCATTCGCTTGGTAACACGAAATAGTTTGTGAATAATCGACGGCTAAGGCAATTCCTTTTTGTATAATTTCAACTTTTGTTAAGTTAATTAATGGTGTCTTTAAAACAACACCTCGTCCTTCAATACCGGCTTTAGTCGCCAAATCAGCCATCGCCTGAAAGGCCGCAATGTATTCGGGTCGACAGTCTGGATAACCTGAATAATCCACCGCATTGACGCCCGCAAAAATAGCTTCAGCCTCTAAGACTTCTGCCCAAGCTAAGGCAACAGAAAAGAAAACCGTATTACGTGCTGGCACGTAAGTGACGGGTATTCCTTCACTTTCCGCCTCAGGAACATCAATTAAATCGTCGGTTAAAGCTGAGCCACCAATTTGTCCTAGATTAAGATCAATAATTTTATGTGACTTTACAGCAAACTGCGTGGCTAATAATTTTGCAGCACTAAGTTCAGATGAATGTTTTTGGCCGTAATTAAAGCTTAAAGCATAACACTCGTAACCTTGAGATTTAGCAATCGCTAAACAAGTTGTTGAATCAAGTCCCCCTGACAAAAGCACAATAGCCTTTTTCATAAATTAACAAATTTCATCATTAATGACCTTCTGCGTCATGCCACAAAATCTTGTGCATTTGAATTTGAAACCTAACGGGTAAGTTGTCTTTTATAACCCATTCAGCCAACTCTCTCTCATTAATATCACCAAAGCAAGGGGAGATAATAACATTGGTTTTTTTTGCTAAGCTAAATTCATTTATTTTCATTACAGCCCAATCGTAATCCTTACGACTTTTTATCACAAACTTAAGCTCGTCGTGCTGAGTGAGATATTGGATGTTAGCATATAAGTTTTTACTCATTTCTCCTGAGTCGGGCGCTTTAAGATCCATCACTTTACTGACTCTCGTATCAACATCACTAATATCAATAGAACCACTGGTTTCAAGCGATAACGGATAACCTTTATCACATAATATTTTCATCAATTCTAAACATGGTTTTAATTGAGCGAGTGGTTCACCGCCGGTAATACAAATATTTTGAGGGTGGTAGCTTTCAATTTTTTCGATAAGCGTTGGCATTTGCCAATACTCGCCACCATTGAATGCATATTCAGTATCACACCATACACAGCGTAAAGGACAACCCGTTAAACGAACGAATAAAGTCGGTTTACCGATACTAGAGGATTCACCTTGTAAGGAATAAAATATTTCTGTAATTCGAAGACGTGACAAAATAAAAATCTTTTGTTGAGTGTTATTTTAATTTTCGATCCGCTAACTTGAAATTAGCTTAAGTTGAGCTTGAACTTAGTTTAGCTTGAAACTGCTAATAAGTTAAATTCAGTGCCCAGCTTGTTTTAGTTTAGTTAAACCTTTTCTTGCAAGTTGTTGCTGAGCGCCGCTGTAATTTTTAGCAACATCAGAATAATAACTTTTTGCCTCATTCCACTTTTCTTGTTTAAAAAATATATCTGCTAATTTCAATTTTGCTTGTGGTGTTTTTGACGCTTTTGGAAACTCTTCAATCAATAAAGCAAATTGCTTCTCTGCAGCTTCTGTATTTTTTTGGACTAAAAAAACTTGCCCCATCCAATATCGAGCATTAGCGGAATAATTACTATTAGGATGTTTAATTAAAAAAGCCTTAAAGGCTTCAATAGCGGCAGTATAATTTTTATTTCTAACTAAAGAAAAAGCCGCATCAAATTCTCGACGTGCTCCACTACTAGCACTAGAATTCTGGTTGTTTTTTTGAATATTGCTTGTCTTAATACCTGCAGTCGGTTTTTTAGTGATGACGGTTGATTGTTTTTTCTTTGAACTGCTTCGGTTTGAATTTCTGTTATTAATGTTACCTGATGATCTTGATAAACCTGAAAAACGGTTTTCTATATCACGATACAAATCTCTTTGACGATCTTGAATTTGTTTTAATTTAAACTGGTTTTCTTCAACTAAACCAGTAAGCATACGAATTTCAGCTTGTAATTGAGATAATTGAAAACTGAAATCTGCCTGAACTTTATTTCGCGTTTGATTGAGCTCTTCAAGATGTTGAATTCTTAGTTCTAAAGACTGCTTTGATGTTGCAGCAGACACGCCAAAAGAAAGTGCACTAAGAACCAGTGGAATAAAAAAAGCGGTGACAAAAGTCACCGCTTTAAATAAAGATAGTTTTTGCATAATTTTCTCTAAATCAATAACGATCTTATTTTTATAAATCTTATTCTGCGTAATCTAAAGCAGCACGACGATTTTGAGACCAAGAAGACTCATCATGTCCAACTGATGCTGGTTGCTCTTCACCGTGACTTACTGTTTGAATTTGTGAAGAAGATACACCAAAAGACATTAAGATTTGAGCAACGGCTTTAGCACGACGTTCACCTAAAGCTAAGTTGTAAGCAGGCGTTCCACGCTCATCACAATGACCGTTTACAGTCACAACAATTGAAGAATTATCAGCGTGAGATAAGAACCAAGCGTGTGCTTCAAGTGTTGCACGACCTTGTGAACTAACCACGTCTTCATCTAATTCAAAATAAACTGTTGTTCCAGCCGCATCACGAGCTTCTTTGTTTAATCTTTTTGCTGCAGCTTCAGCTGATTCAACTTGCTCAACAGCTTCAGTAGTTGCTTCAGTACTTTCTGCGGCTTTTTCATCAGTAGTGTTAGAACCCGCACAAGCAAACAAAAATACTGCAGATGCAAGAATGAAAAGAACTTTCCCCATTTTAACGATTGACATTGATTTTCTCCTGTTATTGGTTTTTTAATGTGTTGTAAGTAAAAATTTAACTGCTTTAATTTTGGCTCTATTATCAACGAAATATAGAGTCACAATCAAGTTTTGTTTATCTAAAGTTGCTTAAATTTATCAATAAAAAACCGCAATATGGCCTTTTTACATCATTTTATTGTTAATTTGTGACTAACTAGACATCTGTAGCCTATTTAAAATACCCAATCAGTTTAAATACGGAGACCAAACAGGTGCCTTAACTTCACCTTCTTTGGAAGGCAATCGAGCTTTAAATCGTCCATCAGTTGACACAATTGATAAAACTTGTCGTCCTCGATAAACCGTCGCATAAATAATCATACTACCATTTGGCGCTAAACTTGGAGATTCATCTAATTGAGTTTCTGTGATCGTTTGCATACTTGAAGTTTCAGCATCTTGTACTGCCACATGAAAAACTCCATTGGTTCGATTAATGAACACCATCGTCTTTCCATCTGGAGTAAAAGAAGAGCTGGCATTGTAATTCCCTTCATAGGTTAGACGTTTTGCTTTGCCACCAAACAAATTTTTAATATAAATTTGAGGTCTGCCCCCACGATCTGAAGTAAATATTAATGATTGCCCATCGGGAGTCCAATTAGCTTCTGTATCAATTCCATAATGATTTGTAATACGAGAAAAACGTTGTGTAACGATATCTAATACGTAAATTTCAGGATTGCCATCGCGAGATAACGTTAGCGCTAAACGCCTACCGTCAGGTGAAAAAGCAGGTGCACTATTAATACCTTCAAAAGCCGCCACTTTTTTTCTACTATTGGTTTTATAAATATCCTGAACAAAAACTTCTGAACGCCCATTTTCAAATGAAACGTAGGCAATTTTTTGAGCATCGGGAGACCATGCGGGTGACATGATTGATTGGCTACTTGAAAATATTTGTTGTGGAGCATACCCATCTGAATCAGCAATCATTAATCGATGAGAAATTGTTTGTTTACGATTAATCGTTACATAAGCAATTCGCGTAGCAAATGCCCCCTTTTCTCCAGTCAACTTTTGATAAATTCTATCGGCAATACGGTGAGCATGAAAACGAAGTTTTTTAGGTTCAACAAACGCGGCATAACTATCCAATTTATTTCTAGTCACTTGATGTAGTTTTCCATTACGTACTTCTTGTGTTTTACGAAAAACATCAACTAACTGATAGGATACTTTTAATCGACCATCGGCGACTTCTTCAACCTGCCCAACCACAACGGCTTCAATGCCCTTTTCTTTCCATAATTCTACATTCACCTCTTCATAGGTATTTACAAATTGTAATAATGCATATCGAGCCATTGGATTAAAACGACCACTACGACGAAGGTCCGAAGCAATAACGGCAGCAACATCTTGGTTCGCTTTACTCGCTTTGCCTTTCCACGAAAAAGGTAATACGGCTATAGGTCGAGCGCTATCGATACCTCCAGATATTATAAAGTCTAACTCTTCCGCATGAAGCGTTGAAACCGTAAAAAAAGCTACCGCAAATAACGTTAAAATTTTATTCAAAATCATATTCTTGTTTTTCCGTTTTATTCTCTAATTCGAATGTTCTAGTTTTTAATACTGCAAACACATCGGGATCCGATGACATAGGTAAAGGCTCTGATTTATTAATGGCTCTACGTCCAGAATCACAGTGCTGGCTATTACCACTAATAACATCAATCCCCATAATCAGTCCACCTGGAGCGATTTTAATTTTAAAAACACAAGAACCTTTTTGCTCTGGCGCAATCCAATTACGTTTAATTTTGTTTCTAATTAACAGATTGTATTTGTCCGCTTCTGTTAAAACATATTGTTCTTGCGCTGCATTTAACATGGCTTTTTCTTCAAGTATTTGTCGCTGCAACTCTTTTTCAAGTTTTTGTTGTGCCGCTTTTTCTTCAGCTAATTTTTTCTGTTTTTCTCGTTCTTTCTTTTTTTCTAATGCTTTTTTCTTTTTTGCTAGTTCGCTTTTTCTTTTTTTCTCTTTCTTCTTCTTTTTTTCGCGTTTTAATTTTTCTGCCGATATTTTTTTCTTACGTGCTTTTTCTTTTGCCTTTTTTTTCTTTTTATCTTCTAGCTGTTTTTTTTCTTTTAATTTTCGTTTTTTATCTTTTTCATCTTTTCGTTGTTTTTCTTTTTTACGTTTTTTATCTTGTTGTTGCTTAATTTTTCTTAACTGTTCTGTTTTTTTATTTTTGTTTTTGTTTGCTTTTTTTACAAGACTGTCAGAACTTACCATGGAAGCTTTTAATGAGCGTATTGACTTATTTTGTTTTACCTCAACCTTTGAAAAGTGATAATTAAAAGCCAATAAAGCAATCAGTATAATATGGGCAACCAAAGAGATGATGATTGTTTTATTTAGCTTCATATTTTTAATAACCTTACTCTATTTTAACAACAAACTTTTTACAACTAACTATTCAAATCGTTATTAGAATTACAAGATTACCCTTCTGGCTCTGTCATTATGCCAACAGATTCAATGCCAGCTTGAGTTTGAAGTAAGTTCATTAATTGAACAACGCTATTAAAAGCAACATTTTTGTCGCCATTGATCATAATCTCTGTTTTTGGGTTAATATTTCTATGCGCAATAACAAGTTCAATCAATTCATGTATTTCAAGTGCTTGGTCAGAGGTATCCCCAACAGATAAATAATAGTTACCACTTTGATCAATACTGGCAATTAAAGGCGGTTCAGAGTCTGACGATAAAGGTTCTGCATTAACTTGCGGCAAATCAACTTTTACCCCTGCGGTAATTAGTGGTGCAGTGATCATAAAAATCACCAATAACACCAACATCACATCAATGTAAGGAACAACATTAATTTCACAAACAGGTTTACGTTTATTATTACGAATAATGGGTTGCTGACTTCGGCTCATACAATCACTATTTTATAGCCGTAGAGATGGCTTTACGATGAAGAATCCCTGAAAACTCTTCAACAAAATTTTCATATTGAGTTTCAATCTTTTGAACTTTATGAGTAAATCGGTTGTAGGCAATAACCGCTGGAATAGCCGCAAACAAACCCATTGCTGTCGCAATTAATGCTTCTGCAATGCCCGGAGCAACCATCGCCAAGGTGGCTTGCTTTACACTTCCTAATGCTATAAATGAATTCATGATCCCCCAAACAGTACCAAACAACCCAACATAAGGCGTGGTAGAACCAACAGTGGCTAAAAAGGATAAATGCACTTCTATTTTATCAATTTCTCTTGAGTAAGCGACACGCATTGCTCGATGAGTACCATCCATCACCGCTTCAGCAGAAGCGCCTTGTTGCTTTCTTAATCGAGCAAACTCACGGTAACCGGCAACAAATAACAATTCCATACCCTTTGGTGGAGCATCTCTTGCTGTCAAATCTGTATACAACTTACCAAGATCTAAACCGGACCAAAAACGTTGTTCAAACTTGTTTCCTTCTGTTGTGGTACTTGATAAAGAACGACTTCTATCAATAATCATTGCCCAAGAAATAATAGACAACAACAATAATGCAATCATAATCAACTGCACAATGACACTGGCATTTAAAAACAGCCCTAAAATTGACATATCAGCAGACACGCTGAAACTCCTCTTTTATTTTTGCCGGCATTCGGCAAGGTGAAAATGTTTGCAGTTTTAAACACGCCACTTTAACATTGGCTCGGTTTAATACTAAAAGTTTATCTTCTTTTTCAATTACTAATTGCTGTTCGAACTCAATACTAGCCGCACTTACTTTAACGATTTTACTTTTAACAATACATTTATTGTTTAACTTTGCTGGTTTAATATATTCAATTTCGGCTTTTGCTACAACAAAGACTAAATCATTTTTTAATAGTTCGACTTGATTAATATTCAAATGATTTAACCACTCTGTACGTGCACGCTCATAAAACTTTAAATAGTTCGCGTAATAAACTACGCCGCCTGCATCGGTATCTTCGTAGTAGACTCTAATTGGCCAGTTAAATTCAATGCTCATTGATAATAATATTTCATGTTTTTATTTAATCCACAAAGCTCAACGAGTTTGCGTTATAGAATTTTAATAGCGCACTATAACCAATTGTAAGGTGTTTTTTAACTGGAAAAGAGTCAATTTAGAGAAAATTTAAGACTTTTTTGAGAAAACTGTGATAACTGTTTGATATTTTGGTGTTTTATCCATCTTAGGTTTTCAAAAAAGAAAACCTAAGATCAAATAATAAATAATTTTAAATCCCTTGAGATGTTAAATAATCTTCGTAACGCCCATCAAAATATGTAATGCCATCGTTTTTCATATCTAAAATATGTGTTGCTAACGAGGAAACAAACTCGCGATCATGAGAAACAAATATTAGTGTTCCTTCGTAATGCTCAAGCGCTAAATTAAGTGATTCAATTGACTCCATATCCATATGATTGGTTGGCTCATCCATCACTAAAACATTGGGATTTTGCTGCATTAATTTGCCAAACATCATTCGCCCTTTTTCACCACCCGATAATTTTTTCACGGACTTTTTAATGTCATCTTGCGAAAATAACATGCGACCTAAAACACTACGAATCGCCTGTTCATCGTCTGTAGGCCTACGCCATTGATTCATCCAATCATAAACTGAGATATCTTCTGAAAAGTCTTCGTTATGATCTTGCCCGTAATAACCAATTTTTACATTTTCAGACCATTTCACTTCACCAGACTTTACTGGTAATTCACCCATTAAGGTTTTAAGAAAAGTCGTTTTACCAATTCCATTAGGACCAATAACGGCTAATTTTCCACCCACTTCTAACATTAGATTAAAATCGTTAAACAATAATTCATCGTAACCATTAGAAACATTTTCTAACTCTAGAGCCAAACGAAATAATTTTTTCTCTTGATGAAAGCGAATAAATGGACTCACCCGGCTTGACGCTTTGACTTCGGCTAGCTCAATTTTTTCTAGTTTTTTAGCTCTAGACGTTGCTTGCTTAGCTTTAGAAGCATTAGCAGAAAATCGGCTAACAAAGCTTTGCAATTCTGCTATTTGTACTTTTTTCTTGGCATTTTCGGATAGTAATTGCTCACGCGCTTGTGTTGCGGCCATCATATACTCATCATAATTACCCGGAAATAATCTAATTTCTCCATAATCAAGATCCGCCATATTAGTACAAACACTGTTTAAGAAATGACGATCATGAGAAATGATAATCATAGTACATTGACGCTGTTTTAAAATATCTTCCAACCAGCGGATCGAATTAATATCTAAGTTGTTGGTAGGCTCATCGAGTAACATAATATCTGGCTCGGAAAATAATACTTGGGCTAATAACACCCTCAATTTCCACCCCGGAGCAACTTCACTCATTAAACCAAAATGTTGCTCTACGGGAATATCTAATCCTAATAATAATTCGCCGGCCCGCGATTCAGCGGTATAACCATCCAGTTCTGCAAATTGCGTTTCTAAATCGGCTACTAACATGCCTTCCTCTTCACTCATTTCTGCCAAGCTATAAATTCGGTCTCGCTCTCTTTTAATTTCCCAAAGTTCTTTATGCCCCATAATAACAGTATCAACCACTGAAAATTCTTCAAAGCCAAACTGATCCTGACCCAAAACACCAATCCGTTCATTTGGATCTGTCATCACTTGACCCGCAGATGGTTCAAGAACATTCGAAAGAATTTTCATAAAAGTTGATTTACCACAACCATTTGCGCCAATTAATCCATAACGTTTGCCGTTAACAAATTTAATCGAAATATTTTCAAAAAGAGGTTTAGCACCAAACTGCATGGTGATATTAGCTGTAGAAATCAATTTTTATACCTGTAGAGCGTCAATTAAAGTAGAGAAAGCTTATTGTAATAATTTTATCGTCTATTAAAAATAAGTTCGTTATCAGTAAATAGGGCGCGCATTCTAACGTAAATTGAATAAAAAGTAATCTATTTGTTGTATAAGCATTTATTGTATAACGGAAGGGAATAAAGAAGATTAAAATAGCTTCGAGGGTTATAAAAAATATGCGAATAAGAAAATCATTTTTTATGTAATAACTCTAGAGCTTCAATCAGTTTTGGGTAAGATTTCAAAATTGTCTCGATTTCATTGATATTAAAAGTATCAACGCTAAAATTTAAATTAGTTACAAAGTCTTTAACTATTTTTATTGGAGCCTGTTTTTCAACGTCAGTAACAGCACAAGAAAATTTCTTAATCTCTGACAAGTTATTATTAGTTAGTAACATATCATATTGTTTTTGCAGATTATTGAGCCCCATTAATAAATGGGGTAGATGTAATAATTCAGCGGTTGTCAAATCAACAGGTGGCTTATTTTGTTTAATAACCTCTGATTGTGTATAGGGTAAAAACTGACATAACGTTTTTATTAATTCTTTTTTGAGCACCGGCTTTCTCAAATATCCATCAAAATCATTAGATTTTTTTAATTCAAACTCATCATTCATTACTGAAGCCGTAAGGGCAACAATAGGAACGTCAGAAAAACATTTTATCTCTTTAGCCGCTTGATAACCATCCATAACCGGCATTCGAATATCCATTAGAATAATAGACACTTCTTTTTTCTTCATTAAATTAACGGCCTCTAAACCATTTTCTGCCATGATCACTTTTAAGTTAGTATTTGAAAAACTTTCTTGCAGGAGTTGTCGGTTATCCTCAATATCATCAACAACAAGAATCGTTGAAGGGTCAAAAGTAACTTCCTCATTAAAAGTCTCTTTTATACTTTCTACTACAATAGATGACACATCAACATTAAATAGCTTAATCGTAAAACAAGTTCCACAACCTTCGGTGCTTTCTAAACCAATCTCTCCGCCCATCATTTTTACTAAACGTTTACTGATCGCTAACCCCAAGCCTGTGCCTCCATATTTTCTTGAGTCTTGCCCATCCGCCTGCTCAAAATCACGAAAAATAGCCTCTTGTTGATCTTTTGCTATTCCAACGCCTGAGTCTTTAACATCAATCAATAAATCTATTTTACGATGAATTTCATCTTTATTTTCGACTCTAGCAATCACTTTAATGCTTCCATGATCTGTAAATTTTACCGCATTACCAATTAAATTAAATAAAACTTGGCGTAAACGAACCGCATCTAACTGCAAAGACTCAGGAATAGATGGGTCTACATCAAATACAAAATCGATACCTTTTTTATGCATTTTCATCATAAAAATATTACCTATTTCATAAAAAAGTTCATGTGCGTTGCAGGGAGCTATTACTGTCGTTAGCTTACCGGCTTCAATTTTTGATAGGTCTAAAATATCATCAATAAGCACCAATAAATTTTTTCCTGCTGATTGAATGGTATTAACAAATGATTTTAATCGTGGTTCTGTAAGCTGTTCATTTAATAATTCTGTAAAGCCAATAATGGCATTCATTGGCGTACGAATTTCATGACTCATATTAGATAAAAATTCGGATTTAGCTCGATTAGCCGACTCAGCATTTACAATTGCCTTTTGTAAATCTGCTTCTATTTCAAGACGTTCGGTTAAATCAACGGCAATCGTTAAAAAAGATTTACGCTTGTCAAACATGATAGGTGTTATAGAAACCATCATAGATCGTACTGAACCATCAAATTTTTTAAAGGGAATAATAATTTGTTCAATTTTTCCATAATGATTTAGTTTTTTTCGTACCATTTCATAATCAGCAGTATTCTCATAAAAAATGGAAATATTTTCATCTGGCAGTTTATTTAAAGATAAACCATAATCCTTTAAAGCCTTAGGATTCGCTAAAACTATTTCGCCTTCTCTTGTTGTTACAATAATCTGTAAAGGTACTCGATCGATAAGAGTTTGAGTTTGTAGCTCGGCTTCTTTTCTTCGGTTAACCTCTTTTGATAATTTTCTATTTGAATAAAAAGCAATAAAAATAATTCCAAGGAATATTAAAATAACCAATATCAAAAAAGTATAATTTGTTCTTTCTACAAATCGATGATCGCCCCATTTATCAAAAATATTTTTTTTCTCATTAGGTGATATATCCTCTAATGCTCGATTAAATAAAGGGATCAAATAATGAAAATCTTTGCTCATACCAAATGCAAGCTTTGTTTCAAATTCAGTTTTTCCAACAATTCGAATGTTATTAATACCTAGTTTTGAAATGTGATAACTCGATTGAGCCAGATTAGCTAAAAGCGCATCAACCTTTCCCGTAGATACAGCGGTTAATCCGTCTTGTATATTGCTCACCATTTCAAAATCTAAATTAGGATGTTTTTTCAGTATTCTTGGAACATAACCATAGTCTTTAATAATGGCTATTCTCTTTTGTTGAATTTTATCAATGCTCTCAACATAGTTTTCATTTTGCTTCATAACAATAACAACAGGGCTGGAAATATAAGCCTGAGTAAAGTTTAAATGTGATTTTAAATCAGAATCAGTCGTTTCAGATAATATATCAATATCTCCTGACTTAACTTTTTCAATCGACTCTCTCCACGACTTTGATGGGATGATTTTAAATTTAATACCTAGCTTTTTTTCTATGATTCTTAAGTGTTCCGCTACTATACCAATATACTCTCCTTTATCATCAAACGCTTCATATGGTAGCCAATTAGGATCGCCTGTAAAGCGTATGGTTTTATGTTTGTTTAGCCATAATTGCTCTTCTGGGCTTAACCAAAAGTTCCCAGCATTAGATTCTAAACCTAGCCATTTTCGGCGAATTGAAGATATTTCAGTTTCTGGTATTGATGCCAATGCTTTATTTAATAAACCCTGAAAAATAGGCCAATCTTTACGCACAGATAGTCTAAAAGGATTTTTACTAACCTCAGATAAAACATGTGTAATTTTTAAATTAGTGAAACCGTTTTTTTCCACAACCCAATTTGCAGCACCTTGATTACCAATGTGCGCATCAACCTCACCCTCCGATACAAGTTTTAACGCCTCAAAAGTATTTTTAACGGGTCGTAATTTAATCTGCGGATATTGATTCTCCAAAATTTCATGTAAAAAATATTGCTCTTCTATTGCAACAGTTTTTCCGTCAAGATCTGAAATATTTATCGCAGGAGAGCTTTCTTTTCTCATGAAAATAGCAATCGATGGATTAAAATAAGGTGTAGAAAAAAGTATGTATTTAGATCGTTCCGGAGTTTTGACAATACTGCCGATTAAATCCATTTTTTGATTTTTTATGTTATTTAAACTTTCAACCCAAGGGGAAGAAAAATGAACAACAAAATCGATCCCTAATTTTTTTTCAATTAAACGAATAACATCAATGCTAAAACCTTGAGGAACTGAAAACTTATCAACAAACTCATAAGGTGGCCAACTTGATTCAATGCCCCATTTGATTTCTCGGTGTTCGTTAAGCCAAAGACGCTCCTCACCAGTCAGAACAAGGGGCTTTTGAAGGTTATCTTCACCTAACCAACGAAGGTAAATATCTCGTTTTTCTTTTTCAGAAATAACACTCAATCCTTTTTTAATAATCGAGGCTAATTCAGGCGCATTATTTCTACTAACAATATGAACACTACTTATACCAATTTCTTTACGTACAGATCTAAAAGGAACAATAGAATCAATCCCTTCCTTTTCCAAAGCGTATTTTAAAATGGCATAAGTGCTAAAAAGCAATTCTGCTCGTCCCTCTAGAACAGCATCAATTGCTTCTCCAAACCCATTCACATTAATAACTTTAATTTTAGGGAAATATTTTTCTATTTGTTTTTTGTGTGCAAAGCTTTTTGGGATAGCGACTCTGAAACCATTAAGGTCATCAATCGATTTTGCATCAATATCATTACGAATAAAAAAATAATCTAATACTTCAAAAAAAGGTGGTGAATATAAATAAGATTTAGCTCTTTCCTCCGTATAATAAACCCCTGCAACCACATCAATGTCAGTATTTTTTAATTGGTTGAGTATAGATTTCCAAGAATCAATTTTAATAACAAAATTCAAACCTGTTTTTGTTCCTATTAGTTCTAAATAATCATTCAATATTCCTTTAATCTTTTTATTTTTATCAACAAAGCTGAATGGAGCTAAATCACTCCGGCTTCCAGCTATAACTTTAGGATGCTTTTTTAACCATTGCACTTCTTTCGCGGTTAATTCAACTAATTGATTATTTAACTGTGCGCTACTTTTTTCAGAATTAGAAAACGAATAAGAAGGGAAAAATAAGACTAAAATTAAAAACTTAATCAAACATGCTTTAAGCAAATACATGTCAATCGCCTTGGGAAATTTATCGGTCACTTACAATTGCTTTAAACTTTTCAATATTTTCCATAAATAAATCAACTAGCTCAGGGTCAAATTGAGTGCCACGTCTTTCTTTAATATAAAGAATAACATCATCAACAAGCCATGCCTCTTTATAACAACGGGTATGGGTCAATGCATCAAGCACATCAGCCAAAGCAACGATACGTCCATAAATATGAATTTCATCACCTTTTAGTTGGCGAGGATAGCCCATACCATTCCATTTTTCATGGTGTTCATGAGCAATAATAGCTGCAGATTTAATTAAAGAACGCTCTGAACGATTTAATAAATGATAGGCATTTGTTGTATGAGTTTTCATGATTTCAAACTCATCTTCGGTATAGCTACCGGGCTTATGGAGTATTTCATAAGGTACTGTGATTTTTCCAATATCATGCATTGGAGACGCATGATATAACACATTCGCATCATCATCATTTAAAGACGGATGAAGACGAGCCAACAAAGATGAAATTTCAGCAACTCGTTTAATATGCCTCCCTGTTTCATCAGACGTTGCTTCCATTAACTCCGTCATTATTTCAATCATATCCATCTGATTTTTTTCAAGCTCGGTGACCAAACGTAGCTGTTCCCACTTAGTCTTATTTTTAAGCTCAATATTTTTTTTCTTTAAAAACGTATTGGCATGATAGAGTTGTATGTGTGTTTTTGTTCTAGCTAAAAGTTCACAGGCTTGAAAAGGCTTTGTTATATAATCAACCCCTCCTAATTCAAATCCTTTCGCAATCGAATCGATATCAATTCTAGCAGTAAGAAAAATAACAGGAACATCCTTCCATTGAGGAGATTTTTTAAGCTGCTGACACAGTTCAAAACCATCCAATTTTGGCATCATGACATCAAGAAGAAATAAATCAAAGTTAGTATCAGTAGAAGCTAAAATATCTAACGCTTGCTCTCCATCATTGGCAAATGAAAAGTCATAATTATCTTCTTTAAGAATATTAAGAGCTACTTGAATATTTTCGGCTACATCATCAACAATTAATATGTGTCCAGCCATATCAAAACCTTTTCAAGGTGTAATTTAAATGTGTTTACAATGACTTGGACTTCTCGATTGCAAATTGTTAAATACACTAATAAATGTTAAATTTCAATGATTATGCATCAAAATAATAGTTCACTCGAAAGCATATGTAAAGCATAGAGAGCAATGCAAACTAGTGAAAATTAAGTTTATTTACAATTGAATAGCTAATATCAGATATAATGTTAAATATAGTTCTTATTTTCGATACAATACCAACACATTAATAACATACGTTAGTAACATAGAGTCAACCATGGCAACTTTTGATATTAAGGCATTAGAGTTATGCTTTAAACAGCAATCGATCAAAGAGTCTTTTGAGAGTTTGTATTATATTTTAGGTTTTATAACCGCGGTTTCTTCATGCCCTGAAGAAATTCAGCCTTCCGAATGGGTGGATCAATTAGTCACAACAAAAAATCAAAAACCTCATTTTGATAGTGAAGAGCAAGTTAAAGTTTTTACTCATAACTTAGTCTCTTGGTGGGATCAATGTAACCAAATTTTTGACCTTGGTGATTCGATTATTTTACCAAAAAAATTGGCTTTAACCCCTAGCGGAAAAGCCAACAAGGCCTTAGTTGATTTTTCTTTAGGTTACTTGGACGCTTTTGATTGGTTATTTGATACTTGGCAACTCTTGTTGCCCGATGATAACCAAGAAGCCCACAGAACGATTTCTGTACTCAACTTTATTCTTGCTCGTTTTATTAATGAAAAAGAAATGGCAAAAGCCGATCCCGAGTTATATCAACAATTGCCTGATACCGAAGGTTGTTTTAATGTTTTACCTAGCCTGTTATCGGGGGTAGGAATGTTAGGGCAAGATTTATCTCTAAGTGATGAAGACTTTGATGATTTACTCATGTCTCAACCGGAGGAAATGACTCAACAAGTGCCTCACATAATCGAACCATTTAAAAATGCACAACGCAGTGTTGGCAGAAATTCTCCTTGTCCTTGTGGCAGTGGGAAAAAATTTAAAAAATGTTGCTTACACTAAAAATCATTAAAAAATTCAGCCCTATAATTATTAATTCTCAGCACGAAAAGCGGCTAAAACAGGCATTCTTGCCGCTCGCCAAGCAGGAAATACTCCACTAAAAAAACCAATAGCTAATGCCATAAGCATTCCTTGTATAATTAAATCGGCTGATAAATTAAAACTAAAAACGACCTGGGTAAATCCCCCTCCCAGAGTTGAAGTATTCATCCCGTCAAACAAAAGGTATGCGGCTAAAGCCCCCATTAATCCACCAATAGCTGAAAGAGCTAGCGATTCTGCAAGTGTGCCGATAAACGCTGAAGTGCTACTAAAGCCAATAGTTCTAAGAGTAGCGATTTCTTTTGACCGATCGGCAACGGAAGTGTACATGGTATTAAGTGCTCCCGCTAAAGCGCCTAAAGCCATTATTGAGCTAATTACTTTGCCAAAAATAGCCATATAACTCAAACTTTTACCTTGCATAGCAAAAAATTCATCTTCTGTTTGTACATCAACATTCAATTGTGGCTCATTTTCAATATACTTTTTAATCAATTCTAAATCGGCTCCATCTTCAAGTCTTGCACGAACACTCTGCACGCTACTCCCTCGATTATAAAGACTTTGAAGCACTTTAACATTAGCCCACAATTCACTCTCAAAAACATTACCCTTGGTTGAAAAAGCGCCAACAACAATCCATTCGGTTTTACCAAAGCGGACTGTTTGCCCCATGTCAAAACCATCAAATTCTCTTAAAATACCTTCACCAACTATCATTTCATTGGTCCCCGTTTTAAACATTCGACCTTGAGTTAACTTAAAATTCCGACGCATTTTTATGCCTTTTTCACTGGTGCCTCGTAATGGAATATTTGCTTCTGTTTGGGTCGATTTTTTAAGACCGTCAACAATCACAAACAGCTCTCCAGAAACATTTGCCACGTTTTCAACTTTAATAACGCCAGGAGCATTTTCAATTAAATTAACTTGTGTTTTACTCAAAACACTATTGAGCTCTGCCGCAGAACCGCTTCTAAGAAATATCGCGATATTTTTAGAACCAGCACCTTCAAGTGTAACTTCAAAGCCTTTTGCCATCGCAAGAAAAGCCAACAAAATTGAAACCACAACGGCACTGGCTAAAATCATGGCTAATGACATCCAAAGCCGACGAGGCAAACTCAATAAGTTCATATTGATCACGGCTAAAGTTTGCGAAAAAAACGAGCTCATAATTATCCCCGGTTAAATGCTGTAATAATATTTAAACGTAATGCATTAACAGCTGGAATAATTCCAGTCACTAAGCCTAATAAAAACATATAACCAATGGCTTCCAGAAAGACTTTGGAGCCAACAATTAAATTAGGTAAGACTCCCGCTAAAAGTTCAGAAAGAATATTAACAATCACAACTGCGGCAGCAATACCTAATAACCCTCCCAAAAAGGCGAGCAAAAAAGACTCAGTGAGAATCATTTTAAATATTCGCATTGAAGTAAAACCTAATGTTTTTAATACTCCAATTTCATTAGTACGTTCACGAACTGCAAGCACCATGGTATTACCTACAACAATTAAAATAGTAAAAAAAGCCATAAAAACAACGCCATAGATGATTAAACCAATATTACCTATTTGCTCTATAAAGGCTTTATTAAAGGCTTTTTCTGTACTGGTTTCAGTTTCAAATGAAGAATTAGCAAAATTAACATCAATCGCTTTAGCGACGGTTTCATTTATTTTAGGTGAATCAGAAGTCAGTACCAACCAGCCAACAGTGTTACCGCCAAAAGTGCGAGACTCTTTAAAATATTTATAATGAAAAATAACATAACCTGAATCAGTTTGTTTTTCGTCCGGTGTAAAAATACCTTCCACGGTAAATTCCCAAGTATGCCCACCATCTTTATGCGAAAAAATATTGGAAGAAATAGGAATTCTATCACCCACCTTCCAACCATAACTTTTTGCAATTCTTTCCCCAACCAATAAACCCGTTTGGTTTTTCATCCACTGTTGATAATTGTCTGCTGGAACATTTAATTCTTCGTAAACATCAAAATAGGTTTCACCGTCTACAGCCATAGTCACCAATTGTTTTGATGGTTGCTGATAATAACCGCCAAACCAATTGGCATGAGTTACATCTTTTACCCCTTTAATACTTTTTGTTTTGTTCACATAAGAATAAGGTAAAGGTTGGGTAAAATTAATTTTATTAACCGTGACTAATCGATTATCCGCAGACATCTCGACACCCGAATCTAGTGCGCCTTTAAGCGCAGAAACGGAGCCAAAAATTAAAAATGCGATAAAAATAGCAAAACAAGTCAGAAACAAACGCATTTTTTTCCGGGTTAAATTTTTATAAACCAGAAACAAATCGTTCATGAGCTAAGCTCCTTTTCAACAAATTCACCTTTATCTAAATGTAATACGCGATTAGCAAATTTTGAGGCGGAAGGATCATGAGTTACCATAATAATAGTTTTACCAAACTCACGGTTTAATAACTGCAACATCTCTAAAATTTCATCGGCAGTTTGTCTGTCGAGATCTCCTGTTGGTTCATCACAAAGTAACAGTTTAGGATCTGAAACCACGGCTCGGGCAATGGCAACACGTTGTTGCTGACCACCCGATAATTCACTGGGCATATGGCTTGCTCTATCTTCAAGCCCAACAAGTTCAAGTGCGGTAGCAACTCGTTCTAAGCGATCTTTGTGATTTAAATTAGTTAACATAAGCGGTAATTCAACATTCTTGGCGGCATTTAGCATTGGCATTAAATTATAAAACTGAAAAATATAACCCACATTTTGAGCCCGCCATTTAGCTAATTCATTTTCACTCAAACTTTCAATTGGGCTATCATCAAATTTAACAATACCCGACGTTGGTTGATCCACGCCTCCAAGCATATTTAGCAACGTTGTTTTACCGGATCCTGAAGGCCCCATAATGGCAACAAAATCTCCCTTTTCGATATTGAGATCTAAGCCTTCAAAAATCGTTAATGTTTCTTTACCTCGAACAAATCGTTTTGATACATCTGACAGCTGGAATATATTTTCCTGACTCATTTTCTTCTGACTAATACTATTCTCGCTCATGTTGACTCCTGCTCTTCGGACTGAAGAAACGCGACTTTAACACCCATTTCAGGTAATATTTTTTTATCTTTTATTTCAATTCTAATTCTGACACTAACTGTTGCTTTCCCACGATCTGCAGTAGGAATAATAGCAATAACAGAGGCTGGAATAGTCCAATCAGGATACGCATCAAGATGTGCATCAACTTGTTGTCCCGCATAAACTCGCCCAATATAAGATTCATTCACATCCACTTCTATTTCTAATGAATTCATATCAACAATGGTACAAATACCAGTTCGGGTAAACCCGCCTCCAGCAGAACTTGGCGCAACTATTTCTCCGGGTTGAGCATTTTTCATGGTAACCACGCCATCAAATGGCGCACGAATAGTATGATTGTTGAGTAACTCTTGTTGTGAGCTCACACCAATTTTTGCGATCTTAATCTCAGCGTTTATTTGATTAACACCTTCAACGGCTAATTTTTTATTGGTAGCCGCACGAGTTTTATCCGCTTCACTTGAATATTGATTGTCCATTACACGTTTATATTGCCTTTTAGCTTCAGACAAAGTTGCTTTAGAACTTTTCCGTTGAATCATTAAAGACTCAACCCTTGCTTTACTCTGTAGCAAATAAATTTGAGCTTTAGTGTCATCAAGCTGTGCGAGTATTTGGTCTTTTTTTACTGCCATGCCTTCTTCAACATTGACCTCTTCAATTAGCCCCATCACCTGAGATGATACCGTCGCCATACGTCTAGCAGTAATGTATCCAGAAGCATTTAGTATGACGACTCTTGTTAAGGTTTCTTTTGTGTAAAGTTTTTTAGTTAAAGATGATGTTTTATTCAGAGTGTTTTTATTGGCTTGCTCATCTATCTGATAAGTGTTTTTAATTAAACTATTTTCTTCATCAAGCGATGTTTTAATGTTATTCGAATCAAAAAAATAATAACTGATTAATCCACCGACTAACGCCGACGAAATCGCAATAGTCAGAGTCTTACTCATTGAAGTAGCTACCGGATCTGAAACCTGGCTGCGATCAATGGTAAGCTTATTAAGTAATTTACTTTTGTCGCTTAATTTTTGTGTCATTATTTCAGTTTACAGTTTGGGCTATTGAGTATATTTTTAAATATATCACCTAAAACATGGTAATGATATTATGTACTTGAGGAGATATGTAAGAATTATTGTTTATTTTTTTCTTTTAATCCAAAATGCTGATAAGCCGATTGAGTAGCTACTCGACCTTGTGGCGTTCGATGAATAAAACCTTGTTGAATTAAATAAGGTTCAAGTACATCTTCAATAGTATCTCGCTCTTCACTAATCGCTGCCGCTAACGAACCAAGTCCAACAGGACCACCATCAAATTTATCAATAATAGCTAACAGTAATTTGCGATCCATATTATCAAAACCTTGCTCATCCACATCGAGTAGATTAAGCGCTTTATCAGAAATAGATGCTGTAATTGAACCATCCGACTTAACTTCTGCATAATCTCTCACTCGACGTAATAATCGATTAGCAATTCTTGGTGTTCCTCGTGAACGTTTAGCAATTTCTAAAGCGCCTTGATGATCAATTGGTAACCCCACAATTGAAGCCGAGCGTTCAACAATGGTCGTTAATTCCGCAACGTTATAAAACTCTAAGCGTTGAACAATACCAAAGCGATCTCTTAGCGGTGAAGTTAACAATCCTGCTCGAGTAGTCGCACCCACTAAAGTAAAAGGCGGTAAATCTAATTTAATAGAACGTGCTGCAGGACCTTCACCAATCATAATATCGAGTTGATAATCTTCCATGGCAGGGTAAAGGATCTCTTCAACAACAGGACTTAAACGATGGATCTCATCAATAAACAAAACATCATTTTCTTCTAAATTAGTCAATAATGCGGCTAAATCACCGGCTTTTTCTAATACAGGGCCAGAGGTATGTCGAATGTTCACCGCCATTTCAGTCGCAACAATATTAGCTAAAGTGGTTTTACCAAGACCAGGTGGTCCAAAAATAAGTACGTGGTCTAAAGCTTCTTGACGTTTTCGTGCCGCTTGAAAAGCGATATCCATTTGCTCATGGACTTTTTGTTGACCAACATAATCAGCCAACCTTTTAGGCCGTATTGCACGGTCTATCCGCTCTTCAGATCCTTGGCTGGTTGAACTAATAATTCGATCGGTTTCAATCATATTGAAATAAACCATTTACATAGGTGGTTGTTTGAGTAGTATTCTACCCTGATAATTAATAACCTACAATCATTTAAAAAAATCGTGTTAGGAGTAAATTATCTGTCCTAATAATTAACACGTGACCTGTCCGGATCTATTATTACCTTATTTGGGGTGAAATATGAACCGGACAGACTTTCACGAGCAACTAAAACAGATGAGATTTGAAGAAGCCTATGATGGTTATCATGCAAAACGACTAACCCAAGATGAAGCGGCAAACCTATTAGGGGTTTGTAGCCGAAGCTTTCGCCGATATATGAACCGCTATGA
>Ga0256845_1001066_pt1 | contig 23260 bp, 16 predicted proteins | sample RiftiametaG_FD_189101 | JGI IMG/M metagenome (GOLD analysis project Ga0256845, IMG submission 189101) | Tube worm associated microbial communities from hydrothermal vent at the East Pacific Rise, Pacific Ocean - Riftia | ecosystem: Host-associated > Annelida > Integument > Unclassified ... | reverse complement strand
GGGGTTTTTATGCCTGTAAAAATACACTTTTACCAGCGGTTTTCAGCACGATTGCTGTTGTTTTGAGCATTCCTTTATTTTTCTTTTTCATGAAAATATTAAAAGCCAATGGAGTTGCCCTTGCCCTTTCTTTATCTGCGACTATTCAGGCAGTGATTTTATTTGAAATATGGAATTATAAAGCTGAAAATATTAATAAAAAAGAAGTGTATAAATTTTTCTTAAAAATATCCTGTTTAAGTATTTTTATTGGACTTGTTCTGGAGCAGATAAGTGAATTTCTTCACCAAATAATTGATAAAACCAATTTCACAGGGGCTCTTGGCATATCCTTTATCATAGGGATATGCTTTATTATTCTGATTATATTGGTATGTTATATATTTAAAATCAAAGAATTTCATTTTCTATTCCAAAAAATGAAAAACAAATTTAAACCTTAAATGTATCTAAGAGCTCTTTTAATTTTTCTGCCATTAATTCTAATAAATCAGCTTCTTTATCAATTTGTTTACTCTCTTTTTCCATCTCTTTTGAAGCATTGTTTACCTCGGAAATTTTTCGGGCAACTTCACTTGCAGCTATGGCACCCTGACTGACATTGTCATTCACCTCAGATATGCTGTCAGACACTTCAACAAGATTCTGCACAATACCTTTTGTGGTAATATTCTGTTCTTCAATTGCGGATACGATATCGCATACTGCCTTATCAGATTCATTTAGATTTTTTGCAAGTCCTTTAACACCCTTAACTATTCCTCCAGACTTTTCCTGCATCCATCTTAATTTTTCATCAATTTTATCAGTAAAATCATTTGTGGCAACAGCAAGGTCTGCAATCTCCTGGGCAACAATGGCAAAACCTTTACCTGCGTCTCCTGCCCTGGCAGCTTCTATCCTTGCATTAAGAGCGAGCATGCTCACATGTTCGGCAATTGTTTTTATTTCATCTGTTTCAGCATCGACTTCTGATGTAGCAGTCCCAAGTTCATCAATTATTTCACCTACTTTCCCAAATTCATCAATTGTATGTTCAATAATATTCTTTGTTAAATTCGTATTTTTAGAAATTTCATCAAATGTCACACCCATATCTTCTGACGCAGAAGTTACAGTATTTAGGCTTAAATGTGATTGTTCCATTGTATTTGCAATTGTATTTAAACTAAGGCTCACCTCCTCTGCTGCCGATGCAACAGAATTGGAATTATTAGCTGTTTCATTGGATACTTTAAGAAATTTTTTTGAAATATTATTTAAACCATGGGATGAATCATTAATTTTCTCACTCGAATCAATGATTTGCTCTACTGAGTCTTTTAAGTCCTTATTGACAAGATTAATTCTTGCAAGGATATGATCCATTTCATCTCTGCCTTTAACAACACTTTCATGGGTCAAATCACGCTTACGCATTTTATCGGTTGCATTGAGCAGAATCTTAATTTTCTTATTAACCATTAAATTAAAAAACAGACCAGTAAAAATAATCAGGATGACCAACCCTGCAACACCAAGCAAAAGATTAATCTTTACACCTTTATCAATCAGTTCCTCTGCATGTGCCTTTGAGGCGCACACAGTAATCCCCCCCAATACTTTATTTGAGCTGCCATGGCAGTGAAAGCATTTTTCTTCATTGGGAATAACCATATTAACAACAGCATATTTTTCCTTATGAAAAATTGTATCAAACATTTGGTCTGAATTTAGATTATTAGCAATCATATTAATGATATCAGCATATGGTTTTCCACCTATATGGGATTTAATATTGTCTCCCTGGGATTTTGCCTCCGTTGAAAAAAAAATTTTACCTTGCCTGTCATAAACATATACATTGAGACCTGATAACTTTTTATTGAGTCTTGAGAACTGCCTTTTAACAGCATCATTGTTACCCACAGACAGCACATCAAACATACCGCTTTGAATTGATTGGGCAAGTTTTGTATTCTGGGATTCTAATTGAGAATTACTCATATTGGTCATGGTGGAAATGCCCAAAACAATTATTGAACCTGCAACAATAATAACCAGCAATACCATAGGTATAATAAATTTCACCCACAATCTTTGATTAACAAATGATATCATATTGTCTCCTCAAACATAATTAGTGTGCCCCACCAAATAAAAGAGGCTTAAAATTAAATGCTTGTACTCTATTTTCATTGTGGCACTTTGTACAATCATTGATTGACAGATTTGTCTTAATTGCATCAGGATCGCCATCAGATTTCACATGCAGGCTTCCCGGACCATGGCATACCTCACAACCAGCATTTTTAAGCTCTGGAGTTTCTGCCTGGGAGACGAAACCACTTTTTTCGCCATATCCTGTTGTATGGCATTCAAAACAGGTTTTGAACTCATCCTTTGTAATTTTTGATTCCATAGTCAATATGCTTTTAAAAGATGTGGCTTTTTTAGCGTATTTTATAAAAGTTGAATACTCACTCTCATGGCATTCTTTGCAGGCTTCAGATCCTATATAAGTTTTATTATCATCTCCTTTTGCGATTGATATCTTTACAAAATCAACGCAACAAAGCATAAATATAAAAAAAAATATGGAAAATTTCATTATTTTATCTCCCTGACTGATTATTTGTAGATAAAGTTATTTTGATAATAAAGTTAAAAAAATTTAATCTCAAATTATAAAATTTAAAATAAAACAAGTCAACGAAATATTTTTTTAAATTTATAAAATACTTTTCCCAAGAGCTGAGACTATCAATTCCACAGCTAAACTTGCAGTTTTATTTTTATTATCAAGAATGGGATTTAACTCAACTAAATCCATGGAACCAAGTTTGCCTGTATCTGATAATATCTCCATTAGCAAATGGGCTTCTCGATATGTAAGACCTCCGGCAACCGGTGTTCCAACGCCCGGGACTTCAATAGAATCAAGTGCATCCATATCAAAACTCAAGTGAATTTTTTTAAGATGAACAAATTTCATAAGTGCTTTATTAACAACAGTACTAATACCTTGTTCATCAATGTCGCGCATTGTAAAAATCGTCACATCGCTATCATTAAGTCTTTGCTTTTCTTTTTCGTCCAGGTCTCTGATTCCGATCAAAACAACGTTTTCAGGATCTACCTTGGCGCCTGATCGTCCGATATCAACAAGGGTTTTATCACCTTCTCCAGCCAGGATAGCAAGGGGCATGCCATGGATATTTCCACTTGGAGATGTTTCAGGAGTATTAAAATCACCATGGGCATCAATCCATAAAAGACCAATGGGACCTTCATGGGACACTCCGCCCACTGTTCCAATGGCAATGGAATGATCTCCTCCTATAAAAAGCGGAAATCTATTTTCCGATATTGCATTTTTGCCTTCCTGATATATATCTGTACAAATTTGTGCAATTTCCTCAGTATAGTCCTGCACTCCGTCAACTTCTGTTGTATCCCGTACCGGGACATTAATATCACCTCTGTCTTCCACTTTCAGACCAAGGGATCTTAGTCTCTGGACAAGTTTTGAGTATCTTACAGCTGCAGGTCCCATATCAACGCCTCTATGGAGCTGTCCAAAGTCCATTGGCACACCTATTATACTTATTTTCTGTTCCATATATTTTTTATATCCTTCTAATGTATTTTAAATAATTCAAGTTGACAGCTAACATAACATAAAGTATTTTAACAAGCCAACTTAAAAAGTTATAAAAATAAGAGAATAAATATGATTCCAAAATATAAAATGAAATTACAGACCACAATTAAAACAATTGATAAAATATTAGCAGTAAAACCAGACAAAATAGCATTTATAATGCGCCACTCTGAAAGGCATTTTCATGAGGATGCCAGGATGGAACCCTTTATGGGATTAACTGACAACGGGAAAAATAAAAGTATGGAACTTGGGTCTACCCTTAAAAAGCACCCTGATCCGCAACTTTTTGCGAGCTCCTTTGGCCGCTGTATTGAAACAGCATATTTATTGGATAAAGGCTATTGTAACAATCATGGTAAAACTGACAATACAGTCGAATTAGACATAGCTCTCACACCTTTTTATATAAACAATATTGAAAAAGCCATTGCCATGCTTGTAAAATCAGGAACTGATATTTTTTTACGCTCATGGTTCAATAAAGAAATACCTGAAGATATCATGCTTGATCCAGAAAAAGCATCTCAAAAGATACTCTCTTTTATGAAACTTAAATTACAAAATCTTGATAATAAAAAAATTGGTATTTTTGTAAGTCATGATTGGAATATCTTTCCAATCAAAGAATTTCATATGGGATTAAAACATGAAGAATGGGGGAATGTTGGATACTTAGATAGTATTTTTATCTATGAAAAAAATGGTAAATACTATCTTGCAAATCATCAAAAAAACGCAATAGAACTATAAATTATTTAAAAAAGCTCTGATAATTTATGAATAAAATCACAATCAGGTTGATCAAAAAAAACACCCTGTAAAGGGCTTTGTTCAGGATGCATCCCTCTGATAAAAAGATAGAAAACTCCCCCAAAGTGTTCATTGTAATCATAATCCTTGAGCCGAAACTGAAGATATTTATGTAAAGCAATAACATAAATATGATATTGCAAAAAATAATGATGGTCCGCCATTGCAGTATTCATAGCATCAATGGAATAATCATTGTAGGAATCCCCAAGAAAATTTGACTTATAATCAACAATATACCACTTGTTATTAAATTCAAAAATCAAATCAATAAACCCTTTCATAAAGCCTTGAAAACTATTAAAACCAAGTTTTAAAACCTTATCAGCATATTGTGATATTAAATTCTGTTTTGAATCCTCTTTAAAAATTTTATAAAGTTTCAGAGTATCTATCATTTTTACAGGAAAAAAAAATTCAAGCTCATTTAATCTTTTTTCTTTGCCGATATTTTTTAAAATAAAACAATTGTCTTGCTCCATAAGAGGCGTTGATAAAGCATGGTTAACAAATTCTAAAATTATTTTTTCCCAGGTATCAGCACTATACCCAAAACATAATAATTTTGATCTTATCAGTTCAATAATGTTTTCATTTGTATCTTGAAAATCAAGCTCCTCAAAAAGGGAATGGAAAAACTCACCTGATCCTGCACCTTTAGGAAAATTTTTTAATATTATTATATTTTGATCATGTCCCTTGTCTTTTATCCCTTGTTCTATGTGAAAATTATATTCATCTTTTGAAATAAGTGATGAAAAACTTGAAATTCTCCATGTTTTAGAAATATCCCGTGACAAAGTTCTTATACACTTATTATCATTAATATCACCTGCCTTGTTTTTAGATTCATTATACTGCAAAGGACACATTATCTCTTTTGAGTCATGAGAAATATCAAGCTCCATGCCTTGAATATCCTCTATCATTTTCATATCATCTGTAATGGAATTATTGTGTAAAATCATAGCCAATGCGGATAAATCCAATAAATTAAATTTACCCCAGACAATATTTACCATGGAAGAAGCACGGGTCAGAGCAACATAGAGTAATCTCATCTCTTCAGCTTTTGCCTCATTATCTGCAATGATTTTTGCAGAACTTATTTGATCAGACCCGATATCAAACTTTTCCTTAAAATTATCATGGGGGTCATGGAACAGGCAATAATCTCTTTTACCTGAGTCATCTTTTCCGTCCCAAAGATAGGGCAGATACACAACAGGCCATTCTAATCCCTTGCTCTTATGTATTGTAACTATGGAGACAGCACTTTTGTCTGTTTCAAGACGTATTTCCTCTAAGGATGTATTGACAGCAGCTTTTGCCTGCTCCTTTCTGAACCATTTAAGAAGCAGACCAGGTGAAAAATGTTCATTTGCCTGTGTATAATGCAAAAGCTCAATTAAATGGTTATAATTTGTAAGACACCTGTCCGAAATAAAAGTTTTTTCCTTGGAAAATGCCTCATTGGAATAAAAAATTTCCTGAATCATTCTTATAAAGCCATGGTTTACCCATAAATCATGATAATGCCTGAATCTTGCCTGCCACAATGAAAATGCTTCTTTGTCACTATTTAACTCATTTATTTCATTCCCAGTGAATTCAAAGACCTCTGTCACCAGGGCAGCTTTTATAAAGCTGTGGTTTCCAGGAGTCAGGACAGCATTCAGGATGTCAGTCATACCCATTGCTTGTCTTGAGTCTAATACGGAACCGGTGCTGTAAATATGTGCAGGAATATTATGGACATTTAATGCATTATTAATTTTATCTGCCTGGATATTTGTTCTCACAAGCACAGCAATATCAGATGGTTTTATTTTTTTCTTATCCAGTAAAGTATTAGAGTTTAAAAGTCTATTTATATTTTCTGCAATTATTTCAGGAATATTGCCATGGGCCCATGATTTTTTTATAAATCCTTTTTTATCCAGATCAGCATTGATTTCTTCTCCTTTTATATAAATGAATTTAAGACATGAACCTTGTCCGTTATCTTGTACCAGGCGATTACAGGATGTCTCAGGGGTTGTGACAGGGAAAAATCCAATTTCTTCAAACAAAAAAGGATTGGATTGCTTGCTAAATAATGTATTTATTGATCTCACAAGCTCAGGATCACTTCTATAATTTTTATCCAGGGTATAGATTTTTTTGCTGTCTTTCACAGCTTTAAGATATGCAAATATATCTCCACCCCGGAATCCATAAATTGCCTGTTTAGGATCTCCAATCATACAAAAAAAATTCTTTCTGTTTGCAAAAAGAGTGGAAAATATAAAATATTGTGTCTGATCAGTGTCCTGGAATTCATCAATTAAAACAGCATGGCATTTTTCTCGAATTGTGGAAACAAGTAAATCTCTTGAATCAGAATCTTTATTTAATATAAGAGCAAGGTCATTTATCAAATCATTAAAAAAAACTTTTCCGCTTATTTCTTTATTCTTAAGAAATTTCTCTTTTAAATATTTAAAATATTCTATCTCAATGCTTAATATATTACGCTTAAAAATATTTGTCAGATCAAAAATTTCCTGGCAATAAATAAAAAAATCATAGTCAGGCACGTCATATCCTGATTTCATTTTCTCACCCAATCTTGTGAGGGTGAATTTGTACAGGGAATCGCCTTTTTCCTGCATATCAAAAATAATATCACTTTGAGAACAGGACAATTTCTCTTTTATCTGTTCAAGCCATTTCTTAACTGAATTCTTTTTATAACTGCGCTTATTTATCCCTGGATGTTCTGCAATAAAATCTTTAATTTCAGAGCCATGATCTTTAATACAATTTTTAATCTTTTTTAAGACCTGTCTATATTCATCAAAAGCATCAACAAAATCCATTTTTTCAGGAACCAATTGGATATCAGGCCGCCCAAGAAGGTTTGAAAATTTCCCCATTAATTTTTCAGGAACAATTTTTTTTATTTTCAAATATTTTAAAAATAATGGATCAAGGGTGTTTATACGCTCGGCAAAAAAATCAAAACATATTTCCTGTTCAAGCTTTGATTGATCTGTGGATAATTCAATGTTAAAAAAAGTCCTGGTCTCAAAAGAATTTTCTTTAAGTATTTTTAAGCAAAAAGAATGAATGGTCATAATCAAAGCTTGATCAAACATTTTAATAGCATTTTTTAAATAGATTTTCTTTTGTTGAAGATCTTTTTCAGTGCCGGATTTTAAATATTTGATTAATTCATGGTCTATATCTGAGTTTAAATCTCCATCTGAAGTCTCCAGATAATAAGAGGACAAAGAAAGCCTTTTTCGAATCCTGAGTTTTAATTCAGCAGCAGCAGCTTCGGTAAATGTTACAACTAGAATAGAATCAACCTTATATCCTTGTAATACAAGTCTTGTATAAATTGTAGTAATTGTATAGGTTTTCCCGGTACCAGCACTTGCCTCAATTAAAATAGTATTTTTAAGGTCCAGGGCAAAAGGGTTAAGGACTTCCATCTTATTGAAGATTCTCCATCAATGGTTGAAATATTTTTATGGAATTATCAATAAATCCTGAATCAGAAAAAAAATCAAAATTCTGAAACAGATCCTGGTCTCCAAAAAAGAGTTTTGTATATCTATTTGTTTTTTCGCCTGTATTGGAAAAAGAATTATACCATTTTGATTTACATTTCTGCATAATTTTAAAAATATTTTTCCGGGACATGTCCTGGTCACTACCCAGAAAATTTTTTGCAAACTCCCAGGATATTTCAGGAAAAAATATAAATGGTTTATTAAGACCTGACAAATAGCAATCCATAAAATCAGATAAGAATTGATAAGCCTTTTTCTGATCAATCTCAGGGAATAAAACCTTGGTAACAGTATCGTACAAAGGACCATCAGCCCTGCCAATAACAATTGTTTTAAAAAATTTATTATTGCTCCTGTTTGGACCTGCATTTAAAACAAGATGATGTATCCATGCATTTAAAAGTGTTACAGGTTTAAGCCTGCCAAACCTTATAATAATCTGTCCATGATTTTTTCTTATTTTATCAATGGATCCCGAGAGCCTGATACCGTTAAAATCAATATCAAAATTCCAAGGAGGTAATAATTCATCTTCATATAATTGCACAGCTTCTTCACCCAGGGACAAAGCCTGCATATAGACCTCTTCAAAATCTATTCTGCCTTTCTCACCAAAGGCAAGAACGCCTTTTGCTCTGAATTTGTCATAATCAAAATCAACATGCATTGTTGCCAGCGCCTTTTCAAGGATATCAGAGCCTATCATATAATTATCCAATTGGTTTAGAACCAGGGGCTCTCTATCGTCACTATATGTATCAGGTTCCTGCAAAACAATACCAAGTCTCTGTTTAATTATGTATTCAATGGGGTGCTTAAAATAATAACAAAGATCATCCGGGGAAATTGCCTGTTTGGATTCAACCGGGTCAATAGATGTACCGGGAAAAATCAAATTTTCATTGACAAACAACCCTTTTTGATCGGATTTTTTTAAAAGATTTTGTAAAATCTTAAAACCATGGGTTGAAAATGAAAACAATCCATGATCTGTATTATAATATTGAAGGCTGAAAGGTTGTAGAGGATGATAAGATATAAACTCTTCTTCCGAATCCATAATAAAACTATTCATAACCAGATCTATAAATTCACTTACGATTGCAGAACAAGGTATTGGTGAATTATTTTTTATATCAAACCCTGTGTATGTGATAATAAAATTTTCCCTTGCTGAAACAAGTGCTTCTAAAAAGATAAACCTATCTTCATCTCTGATATTTTTATCCCCTGGTCTGGGCATTTTCTCAATCAAACTAAAACTTTTCAACTCGGGTCGTCTTGGGAAATCATTTTCATTCATGCCCATCAGCACTATAACTTTAAAAGGGATACTGCGCATGGGCATTAAATTACAAAATGTAATGCCTCCAGTCATAAAAGAACCTGTGGACACTGATCCGGACAATTTATCTTCAAGTATTTTAACAGCAACCTCATAAGATATTTTATCATCAAATGAGGCATGGTTTGATTCTTCTTCAATTTTTTGTATATTGTCTAAAATAAATAAAAATTCTGCTTCATTAAAAGAAGTTTTTGCAACCAGCGAATTTAGAATCTGCCGAAATATATTACAAAATACCAGAGCTGTTTTCCTTGACAAGGCATGTTCTGCACCTGCAAACAGAGCATCTGTAAACAAACTGAGTTTACCAAGAATTTCAGCATCTAAACCATCAGGAGAATCTGCTGGTAATACATCACAAAAAATATTGTCGTTATGCTCGGACATTGCATATCCAAGAAAAAGTCTTTTAAGACCAAACTCCCATGTATTCTCATCAAAATCAGGAAAACCAGATTGTTGTCTATGTTTGGAATCAATACCCCAGCAGATACCTGCCTTTTCAGTATATAACTCAATCATGTCCAAATCTTCCTGGTCAATTAAAAATTTTTCGGCAATTGGCTCCAAAGAAAGAAGGTCAAGTACAGAATGTAATTCAAATCTGGAACCCATTATATTTAAAATCTTTAAAAAAGCTTTAATGGTCTTAGATTCTGTAGTTTTTCTTCTATCACTTATAGTAAATGGCAATCTATGTTCAATGGAAAATACTGCCTCAATCAAAGGTGCATAGGATTCAATATCAGGCATCATTACAATGATTTCATCCGGGTTCAGTTCAGAATTGGTTTCAAATAAATTCAAAAGCTGATCCTTTAATACTTGTACCTCTCTCATGGGTGTATGACAGGAATGGATTGCAATGGAGTTATCATCCTTAACAGAAATATCCAAGGGTTCTCTGTCTTTGCCAGGTTTTCTTTCAACCAGATTTAATATATCTGACTGAATACAGGAAAGCATTGTGACAGAATCATCAAGAGGGTCATGCCATAAATCCGGCAAAGGTTCATAATAATTAAAATTTTCCATCAATATCTGAAGGTCTCTTCCTGATTTGCCGAGTGATGACACAAGAGGATTGCCCTGGTCAATAAAATGATCAAAACTTGAATCTATTCCGTTCATAAAATCATTGGATGAGTATGCAAAAAATTCCTTTGAAGGAACCAGAAAAAAAAGGTTCACATCGGTTAAAAACGATAGTTTCTCAAAAAAATTTAAAAATACCGGAGGATATGATGATATTCCAAAGGCTGCAATACGTTGCGGTAAACATGATCTATCCAAACCCTTATCAAGTGAAAACAATGAATATTCAAACCCGTTTTTAATCAATTTATTAAATAAAACAGGCTGCCATTTTAAAAAATCATACTTATCCATACCCTCCGGGATTTTATTCTGCCATTTTGCTAATATATCAGGTCTGTATATCCTATAATCATCAAAAAGGTCTGCTATCCTGGTGGTTAATTGATAAAGTTTTACTCCTGCATGATCATCTTCAAGATAATTTTTTATACTTTTAAAGCTGCCTGCATATTTTTTGTCATTGATGAGTTCTAAAAGCAAACCCATGATCTTCCAGAATACAAAGCTTACATCAGATTGATTGTCATTGCTGAACCTTTCAATGATCTCCCGTGGGAAACAATATTTAATATTTGCACATATGCCTAAGTTCTTTGCAAGCTCAATGGATATCCATTGCCGCATTCCCCGGCTCTGGATTACAATCCATTCAAATAAAAAAGGATCCTCCAGAGGATCCTTTAGAACAGATGCCAGTGCATCCATCAGATATTCCATTCTATTACTTTTAAAAATATTCAGCAAACTTGGATTCTATTTATTTTAAGGTTTATATTCAGGCACAATCTCCAAAAGGCTTTTTTGAATCGCTATTTTATTCCTGCTATCAGCAGCTTTTTCCAATCGATCCATAGATGCCTTAAAATTATTCATATCATATTTTTCACTATTTAATACCATTATTTTATCATGATTTGTGGCAACCACATTTTCATCCTTGGTCATTAATTCTTCAAAAAGTTTTTCCCCTGGTCGTAAGCCTGTATATTCAATCTTTATATCAATATCAGGTTTAAACCCTGAAAACCTGATCAAGTCCCTTGCCATATTATCAATATTAACAGGTTCACCCATTTTAAGAACAAAAATTTCTCCTCCCCGTCCCATGGAACCAGCCTGTAAAATCAATTGGCATGCTTCAGGAATAAGCATGAAAAATCTTATTATATCAGGGTGTGTTACAGTCACGGGACCACCGTTTTTAATCTGTTTTTTAAAAAGTGGTATAACACTTCCAACACTGCCTATAACATTTCCAAATCTGACCGTAAGAAAGGTTGTATTGGATTTTTCAACAATATTTCTGCTCTGCACTATTATTTCAGACACCCTTTTACTTGTTCCCATGACATTAGTGGGATTAACAGCCTTATCAGTTGAAACAAAAACAAATTTTTCACATTGAAACCTGTCTGCCAGGTCAACAAGATTCTGAGTACCTTTGATATTATTTTCCACAGCCTTCCAGGGATAATATTCAAGCATGGGCACATGTTTATATGCTGCTGCATGGAAAACAATATCCGGTTCATACTGGTCAAAAGCATTTTCAAGTTCTGATTTATTCTGAATATCTCCTAGAAACGGTATAATCTCTATATTGGGAAAAACTCTTTTTAAATCAAGGTCAATTTCATAAAGGGAACTTTCAGCCCTTTCAAAAAGAATAATTTTCTCAGGGTTATATCTTAATATCTGATTGCATAGCCCACAACCTATTGAGCCTCCTGCCCCGGTTACAAATATAGTTCTATTACCCAAATATTTCCCAATCTTTTCATCATCCAGATTCACAGGGTCCCGACCAAGAAGGTCCCTGTATTCAACCTCTCTTATTGCATTTACCGTAACTTTACCATTAATCAATTCTCCCATTCCGGGAACAGTCTTGAATTCAACACCTGTTTTCCTGCAAAGTTCTACAATGGTCCGCATCCTTGATGCATCTGCCGAAGGTATTGAAATAATAATCTGATCAATGCCATAACTTTTAACAATGATTTCAAGATTTGAAATTTTATCCATTACTAAAACGCCATGGACTTTTCTTCCGATTTTTGAAGAGTTATCATCCAAAAAGCCAATTACATGAAACTTAATAGATGAATTATCACGAATTTCCCTTAAAATTTTTTCTCCGCAATCCCCTGCCCCGATAATCAATAATTTTTTGGCAGATGCCCCGTTTTTTTTAAATGATTGAAGATAAAATTTATAAAAATCTTTAAAACTTGTATATTGATGCAGACGTTCAAAACCTATTCTTGTAAAGACTCTCAAGCCTGTAATAAAAATCAAAGTAAGGCTTAAATCAATAAAAAAAACAGATCTTGGAATATTTATAAATTTTGTCCTGAAATACACCCAAGACACCAATATCAATGAAGATATAATAGAAGCCTTAACAATATTCATCAAATCACTAAGGCTGGTATAACGCCACATTCCTCGATACAGATCAAAACAGGCAAAAATAAAAATTTTAATCAAAATTAAACTAGGGATAATCCAGATAAAATTATTCCGGAAATTTAAAGGAATATTAAAATCAAAACGAATCTGATAGGAACAATATAAAGAGAAAAATACCAATACAATATCAGTTCCCATAACAACAAATAAATTTCTGGAAAATCTGATCTTCATAGACAACTCATCCTCTTACCAATAAACTGCTGATTTTTTTTCTAATAATATATGAACAAATACAAAACAAAACTAAATAACATATTATCAAAGCAATAACAAAATAAATATTATTGCGCCACAATAAAACACTTATGCCAACAATTATCTGCATTAATGCAAAGGTTAAGCTGATTTTCCAATGGGAAATTTTAAGTTCATTGACAAGCAATTGATACAAATGTTTTCTATGGGGCATGCTCAACGTATCCTTATCTTTTATTCTAATAAATAAAGTTGATAATTCATCAATATAAAATGGTAATAAAAAAGAACATAAAACAATAAATCCTGTGATGGAATGGGTAAAAATTATCACCATACAGGAAAAAACAAAACCTAAAAAAATACTGCCCACATCACCCATAAAAACCCATGCTCTGGGAAAATTAAATGGTAGGAATCCAAGGCTGGAAAATATTATAACACAGCAAACCAATATATACTTTTCTTCGCCACCTTCAAGAACGCCATAGTACGCTGCAAAAGCAAACCCGATTATTGCAGTCAGTCCGGAAATACCATTAATGCCATCCATAAAATTATAAAAATTACTGGTTCCAACCATAAAAACAGATAATGGAAAAATCAAAATATACAAAAATGGAGAAGTCTTTCCATAAAAAAACAAACCAATAAGAAATATAAAACTGCATATAAATTGTATATACAATCTTAAGCCTGGAGATATTTGATGCCTGTCACCTGCAAAGCTTACAATTGATAAAACAATAGCCGGTATCCAGAAAAAAAAATCCATCCGGGCATAGAAAGCATAGACAGCAAATGCTGTTAATATCCCGATACCGCCGCCTTTAGGCACAATATCAGAATGAGAGCTGCGCTCATTGGGGATATCTGCAAATCCAAGTTTAATACCATATTTATATATGAATATTGCCCCTATGATACCGGAGAATATAGAAAAAAAAATCAATAAATAAATTCTAATCATTGTCTTTATTATTTAAAAATACAGATTCTAAGGAATTTATATGGTTAAAGCCAGTATTGAGCATTTTAGTATTATCAAAAACCAGGCTGAATTTTAATTTGTCATGGCATGAATAAATCCATTGGCGTTTATCTTGCAAAAATAATCCTGCAAGCCTGGTTGCCATCCATACCAGCAATAGAGGGACTCCAAGCACTAAACGGTTTGGGTAAAGGTTTGATTGCTTAAAAATATTAATTATTTCTTTAAACTTATATGGTTTTTCATCGCAAACATTAATAATATTACAAAAACAATCTGTTTCCAGGCTATTTTTTTCCTGATTTATTCTATAATCAATAAAGCTTGTAAGGTTCTGCCTTGAAACAGCAGACATCTCCTGATCACCTGATCCGAATTTTAAATATGCAAGTTTTTTAGGAGCAAAAACCCTTTTATCAAGATTTAAGGACCATGCAAAATCATAAACCGGTGCAAGACGCAGAATATCAAGCTTTTTTAAGCAAGCCACATTATATAATTGCATCAAACACCTCTCAGCATCAAGCTTACTTAAACCATAATCACTTGAAGGTTTACATTGTCCGTCTTCTGATATGGAGTCTGAAATATTATTTTCACCATATACTGAAATTGAAGATAAAAATATAAAATGTACAAAGGGATTGATTTTAGCAGCTATTTCAGCAATATTTTTTGTTGCAAGAGAATTGACACGAATATATTCATCATAATCAATTTTCCCTGTTTGCTGATGGGCAATACCTGCGCAATGTATTACTATATCGGGTTTATGGATATTTATAAATTTAGAAATATTTTCATAATCATTTATATCTGAATAATCCATGGTAATCTTATGAGCTTTGCAAATATCCTGATTAACATTATTATCAATGGCACAGATATTATAATTTCCAGAAAGTTCATGGCTTAAGGCTGTGCCAATAAATCCAGATACACCTGTTATGAGGACTGTCTTCAAATTTTTATTCATTTATCTGGTGTTTTGCAAGTTCTTTCATCCACATTTCCAGTTTATCAACAAGCATTGTGCCCTCAAAAAAACTGTCAAAATATTTTTCCCCGTTTTTCCCCATTTGTATTTGTTTGTCTCTGGACATATTATACATTGTTAAAACAGCTTTAGATAATTTTTCAGGGTTGTCAGGAGGGCATACGATTCCTGCTTTTGATTCATTAATAACATCTGCTCCTGCTCCATCTAAAGCTGCAATTATCGGTCGCCCGCACGCCAGATATGATTGCAGTTTTGCAGGAATTGTCAGGGAAAAAATAGGATCATTTTTCAAAGAGACCAACAAAGCATCGGCGCATGAAAAAAACTGCGGCATTGTCTCAATGGGATATCTTCCTAAAATATGGAATGTATCTTCCATACCTCTTTTCTTAACCTCTTGTTCTATAAAGGTTTTCATCCTGCCATCACCTAAAATCACCCAATGGATATCTTTATGATCTTTTAATATGTCTGCAGCAGATAAAATAGTTTCAAACCCCTGGGCTGTTCCTATATTACCTGCAAACATAAGCTTAAACCCCCGGGGTAATAATTTATTTTCAAAACAATCACTCTTGCAGTCTAAAGGTTTATATAGATCTTCAGCACTATTGGGAAAGTATAAAATATTTTCCGATTTTGATGTATATTTTTTGATTGAGGATCTAAAAGATTTTGATTGAATCAATATTCTATCACAATTAGAATAAATAAATCCCACCAGCAGACCAACAATTTTTAATAATATTTTTGAGCGGATAACCCCGACAGCAGGTAATGTTTCCGGCCATAGATCCTGAACCCAGAACATGATTGGGGTGTTTTTAAATTTTTTCATTAAAATTGCAGGGATACCAACCGTGATGGGTGAAGGTTCATATACAAAAATCACATCATATTTATCTTTACAAAAAAAATTACCCAGAACACCTGCGCTTAACACATAGGAAAAATAATTAATTATCAGCCGTAAATCGCCGCCTTTACCCCTTGGTATCACAGGAACTCTTATTACCTTAACTCCTTTATAATCCTCTCTTGTTTTCTTAAAATATCCATAGCCTTTATAAAATTTTCCCTCGGGATAATTTGGCTTACCAGTCAAAACACTGACATTGTGACCTTTTTTTTTAAGCGACAAAGCAAGGTCATTTATTCTGAAATTTTCCGGCCAAAAATATTGAGATATGATTAAAATATGCATATTTTATTTTAATTAATTATTTTCCATATATTGTGTATACAGATCTCTATTATTATTCATCCATAAATATAATTCTTTGAGCATATTTCTATAATTATTAATTTTGAAATCAAAATCAACTCTATTATTACAAAGAGTCATGTCAGATTTATGATCAGAATCCCTGTTAATAAATATTTTATTTTTGTTCCAGACCTCTTTAATTAAATTAAGAAGATCAAATTTAGATATTTTTGCCCCGGAAGAAAAATTGTATAACCCCCTGATATCCTGATCAATAAATGCATTAATTGCTTTTGCAAGTTCAAGAGTTGTAACTCCTGTCCAGAATACGTTTTCAAACCCGTTAACCTCTTTTTGCTGGTTTAAAAACCAATGCAACAGCCCTGTGCCATTTGGTTTCAGCTCAGGACCAATAACCGATGTTCTTATGTTAAGATCTTTATCATTAATAACTTCACCTAAAATCTTGGTTCTTGCATATATTGTATTGCCGTCCCTGAAAGAATTTTCATTATAATTTCCCCTGTTTCCTGAAAAAACACAGTCAGTGCTGATGTGAATCAGCTTAAAATTCAATTCAGAGCCCAGTCGTGATAATAAATTCGGGAAATAACTATTAACCAGTATTGCATCTTCAATATTATCTGAAGAATCTTTAATTAATAATCCAATACAATTAATAACAATATCAGGTTTGATTTCATTTAAAAATTTTTTCACTTTATCAGACCGGCGGATATCAATAATATGTGTATTATCAAAAACAGCGCTGGAAAAACCCGTATGAAATATTTCATACTTATTAAGAGATATAAAATATTTATAAACCATATGCCCTAGCATACCGCCAGAGCCAAATACTAAAATTTTTTTCATTCAGGCTTCCTATATTATTTATACCAGACAGTCCTGTTAACATAATCAGTATAACTTAAAATTATCCTGAGCACTTTTTTAGATACATTATCCACATCATAATCAGAAATCAATTTAAACTTTGATCCTTTATCAATATCCTGGGCAATGACAATATCTATAGAATCCATGACCTTATTCCAGGCAAGACCGCACATGATAAGAGTTCCCTCATCCATGCCTTCGGGTCTTTCATGGGCCTGTCTGATTGTTACGGCAGGAAAACCTAAAATAGAACTTTCTTCTGTTATGGTTCCGCTGTCTGAAATCACACACAAGGCATTCATCTGCAAAAAATTATAATCAAAAAACCCCAAGGGTTTCATAAATTCTATATTTTCATCAAAGTCTTTTCTTCCTGATTGTTCGATTTTCTGCCTTGTTCTTGGATGAGTCGATACAATTATCGGCTTTTTATATTTTTCAGCAATGGCATTTAACGTATCTAATAAATCTGAAAAATTCCGGGCAGAATCAATATTTTCTTCCCTGTGGGCACTGATTAAAAAATATTCTTTTTTTGATAAATTCAAATTTTTTAAAATTTTAGATCCTTGAATCTGTTTAATATGAAAATCAAGGACCTCTTTCATGGAGGAACCTGTTTTAATAATTGTTTCAGACCGTATCCCCTCGGCAATCAAATAACGGCGGGCATGTTCTGTTAATGTCATATTGATATCACTTATATGATCAATAATTCTGCGGTTAATCTCTTCTGGTACCCTTTCATCAAAACACCTGTTCCCGGCTTCCATATGGAAAACAGGAATTTTTCTCCGTTTCACCGATATTATTGACAGGCAGCTGTTTGTATCACCATATAATAAAACAGCATCAGGTTTTTCTTTATCAAGGACTTCATCTGCTTTACTTATAATATTCCCTATGGTTTCAGCAGTGGTTTTCCCCACAGCATCAAGAAAATAATCAGGTTGTCTTATTCCAAGCTCTTTAAAAAAAATCTCATTCAGCTCATAATCATAATTTTGTCCTGTATGCACAAGAATATGATCAACAAATTTATCCAGTTCAACAATTACACGGCTCAATTTTATCAATTCAGGTCGTGTCCCGACGATTGTCATTACTTTTAATGGCATTAAAAAACCTCTTTTTATTAATCAGCCTGTTTTTTTAATATGTTTTGTACATAATTTAATGACAAAAGCAATTGTTTAATTTCTTTTATACTTAATCTTCTAGTATTGTGTGAAGTATAATCTTTTTCAATGGATAATTGATCTTCACCCTTAATAAAATACTTATCATAATTTAAATCTCTTGCATCTGGTCTTATTCTTAAATAATCATCAAGGTCTTCAGCATTGGCAAGCTCTTCCCTGCTTACCAGGGTTTCAAATTTTTTTTCACCATGTCTTGTACCAATTATATTAATCTTATTGTCAGCCTTAAATATTTGTTTTAATGCTGTTGTAAGATCGCCTATGGTTGCCGCCGGTGCTTTTTGAACAAAAATATCTCCCTGGTCTGCATGGTTAAATGCAAAAAGCACAAGCTCAACTGCCTGATCAAGGGACATCATAAATCTTGTCATTTCAGGGTCTGTAATTGTTAATGGTTTTTTCTCAATGATCTGCTTTATGAAAAGTGGAATAACAGATCCTCTTGATGCCATAACATTTCCATAACGGGTGGCACACAAAAGAGTGTTATTATTACTAACATTGCGTGAACGGGCAACCATGACTTTTTCACTCATTGCCTTAGTCATGCCCATGACATTTATGGGGTAAACTGCTTTGTCTGTGCTTAAAACTATAAGTTTATCCACATTATTGGCAATGGCTGCATTTAATACGTTTTCAGTACCAAGGATATTGGTTTTCACAGCCTGTATCGGATGGAATTCACATGAGGGCACCTGTTTTAAAGCAGCAGCATGAAACACATAATCAACACCATATAAAGCCTTATTAATACTGGAATATTCTCTGACATCACCAATATAATACTTAACTTTTTCATCCCTTAGTTTATGGCGCATATCATCCTGTTTTTTTTCATCACGGCTGAAAATCCTGATTTCCTTTATGCTTGTATCAAGAAAACGGCTCAAGACTGCATTCCCAAAAGATCCTGTGCCACCTGTTATTAATAATACCTTATCATTAAACATAATTACCCTTTTAACAAATTCTACTAGTAATGAATAAATTGCTTATGTATCTCAGAATACTTTTCAGCAGAAGCATTCCACGTGTAAAACTTATGGCAAAATTGTTTTAAATTTTCACCCTTTTCAATGAGCTTTTCCGGGTCTGATAATATCTTATGTATACCAGACTTAATACCTTTGACACTCGCAGAGACGATTAAACCGCCATTTATGCTTTCAATTTCATTAAAACCGCATTGATCTGTCATAACAACAGGGGTACCACTTATTCCGGCTTCTAAAACAACAATGGACATGGCTTCCTGCCTTGATGGGATAACAACAAGGTCAGCAGCATGGAATGCCATTGATTTTTCTTTTCCTCCAATATATCCTAAAAACAATATATCATCAAATCTGTCAGATTTTTTAACAATCTTTTCCATGGGCTTTAACATGCCTTCGTCAGGACCAATAATAACAAGCTGATAATCCTTAACATGCTCCCCTGAATCAATAAATGCCTCTATCAGAAGATCAAGCCCTTTAATATAGTTTAATCTCCCAAGGAATAAAATAATTTTCTTTTTAATATCATATTTTTCTTTAAAAATTGTATTATCTTGATATTTATAATCTTCTAAATTAATTCCATTGGGAATTAATTTTATTTTTTGATCTCCTATTTTATAAATATCAAAATCAGTATATTCCTTTTTTGTGATGGCTATACATTGATCAGCATTTTGAACTATTCTATTGCCGATCAGCAGATTATATATTTTTTTAAAAAATTTTGATCTGCCATACAATGGAAGCGCGCCGGCAGGGCATATGGTAAACGGTCTTTTAAATTTTTTAATATAATAATAAACAATAGCATTAATCAAAGTCCAATGCCCCATCATATGTATCATATCTGAATTTTTTACAATTTTACTTATCATTGTAAAATCAAAACCAGGAATATAAAACCGTTTATTAATACATTTTAATAAAATTAAATTAATATTTTTTAAATTGCGTTTTACTTCATTGGTAATTCCAATATCTAATGTCAGAATACTGATATCACAATCCCCCTTGGACATGGCTCTGGCAATTTGAACTATTCTTTCAGCAGTGCCGCCACCTGTAATTGGATCAATGGACATATTTACATGTAAAATTTTCATAATTTTCTATCAAACTCAATATGTTTAGCCATTGTCTCCATTGTAGATATAATTTTTTTACTTCGATTTAAAATAATATGTCGCTTGTTTTTATCAAACAAAGATCTGCAAATATTAAAAATTGTTTTTAAATGATCTGTTTTCAAATTATCCTTTATGGCAGCCCTCCAGCACCATGCTTCTATCAAACCTGTATCCTGCACCATATCCAATGCCTGGATCATAAAGTTTTTGTATTGATCACCACCAAGGCTTGCAGCCTCAAATCCATTATGTTTCCAGAAAAAATGTTCCAACAATGCAAGGAAGCATGACCTGGTACTATTTTCAAGCTGAACCATGGACATATTCTTATCATGTTTTCTAAGCTTGATAACAGGATATGGCAAGTTTTCAAATCGCACTCCTGTGCGCAATAATCTCAACCAGAGGTCATAGTCTTCAGCTGCCTGGAAATTATCCCTGTACCCCCCGATGGAGACTAATATATCTTTTCTGATCATCACGGCCGGATGGATAACAGGATTAAAAAAACTTTCAAGTCCATATGCAATATCATCATGTTTTTCAGGCATATTCACATTATTTTTCATCCTGCCGTTTTCATCAATAATACAGGCTCCCCCGGCAACAACTCCAATTTCAGGATGATTATTTAAAAACCCGATTTGGTTTTCCAGTCTATCATTTAAGCAGATATCATCATTGTCAAATCTTGCAATTGCCTGCCCTTGTGCCACAGACAATCCATAATTCAAACCATCAATCAATCCCGAATGGGTACGGCAATATAATTTAATCCTTGAATCCTTAAATTGTGAAACAATTTTATTGGAATTATCAGTGGAACCATCGTCAATAACAAGCAATTCAAAATCTTTATGGGTCTGGCATAAAACACTTTCAATGGCATCGCCAATATATTTTTCAGAATTATAAAGTGGCATCAAAACAGAAATAAACATTGGATGTCCTATAGTTTTATACACAAATTAAAAAAAATTTATTGCAGCCATTGCCAATACATATTAAGCCCTTGGTCAATGGGAACACATGGCGACCAGTCAAACGCTTTTTCTGCTCTTGCTATATCCAATATTATCTGTTTAACATCAAATGCCCTGGCTGAATTATATTTTATTGTTGGTGAAATTCCTGTAACTTTTTTAATCTTTATAACAAGATCATTCAAGGAACACCCCTTGCCTGTTCCAGCATTATAAATCCCGGCTCTGTCTGAATATCCAGCTTTTACGCAGAGATCGATCAAATCAGATATATATATATAATCTCTGATGGCTGAGCCATTTCCCCATATATCTATAGTTTGTTCATTTTTTATCTGATTAAAAAAAGTAGCTATAACTCCCTGCACTCCAATATGACCCTGACCAGGTCCAAAAGGGTTGGACGGACGAAGAATTATTGGCTGCAACCCATATAATTTTTGAAACATTATCAGATATTTTTCTATTGTACTTTTAATTATACCATAGGAACAAAGCGGGCTTAAAGGGTGATCCTCGGAAACCATATCAAGGACAGGGTTTCCATAAACAGTACCTCCGGAAGAAAGATAAACTATTTTTCCTATATTAAGTTTTACCATATTTTCAAATAAATTAACGCTTGCAATAAGGTTACCTTCTATATCGGCAACAGGATCTAAGTTGGAAGTACCGGGCAGACTTGTACTAATAAGGTGATAAACCACATCAATTCCATGGAGGGCTTCTAAAATTTTTGTATTATCTGAAAAATCACCGCAATGACAATCAACATGCCTATTATCTGAGATCAATCCATTAAAAGAATTATCAAAAACCCTGACTGACATGCCGGATTTTAACAATGCCTTGACAAGATGAAGCCCAATGAATCCGTTACCACCTAAAACCAATGCTTTCACTGCAAACCTGCCTGTAATTTATAATATAATTCCATAATATTTATCATTATATATTAATTTTCATTATTTATCATATAGTGACCCATGTATCAGGGACAATATCATTGGGAAAAAACATATCGGAATTAAACCATTTTTCAGGGGCAATAACAATCTTATTCCCATGGGAGTTAAGCCATGCCCCCCACCAGCTGAATGAACTATTTGCTATGATATTATGTTTGCACAAACTCATGAGATTCATATCATGAAAACTATTTTCCCCCCTGTTATGGTTGATAAAAAAATGTCTGGATTTAATTTCCAGATTATTTCTCACCCAGTCAATATCATCGGAAAAAATAAAATATACAGGATCAGCCAATCTTGCATTACAATAATTAATTGCATCGGCATAATAACCAGGGGTGCAATTTGAATGCACTGAATCTGAATTATTGATATAATCGCCGCGGCGTACATGCAGGCTTACAGAATCAGCAGATAATATCTGATCTGCTGATTCTGCATTTTTATCATTAAGTTTTTGTTTAAATATAAAATCAGACCTGATTATATGTTCAATGGTTTTAAAATAATTTTCTGACTGCCAATATCCTGACAAATAACAATCACGGGGTAATATTTCAATGTCTTGATTATAAGATATACCCTTTTCAATATAAAAATTTTTACCCCGGAAAAAGGCAAATTGATCAAAACTAAGTATTCTCATGGTTAATTTATAATATTTCCATCCCAGAAGAGCTCTTATATCATCTTCTGATGCAGATTTTGCGCAATGCATGAAAACGCGGTCAAGTTCAAACCCA
>Ga0256845_1001065_pt1 | contig 23270 bp, 22 predicted proteins | sample RiftiametaG_FD_189101 | JGI IMG/M metagenome (GOLD analysis project Ga0256845, IMG submission 189101) | Tube worm associated microbial communities from hydrothermal vent at the East Pacific Rise, Pacific Ocean - Riftia | ecosystem: Host-associated > Annelida > Integument > Unclassified ... | reverse complement strand
CTGGAGTCAGATTGATAAGTAGATCTGCTGTGGGAACAAGTTCTTCATAAGTACCAACCACAAAACCATTTTCTGTAGCATTCTTCCAGGACTGGCGCTTCTCAGCAATAGCGGCATCCCGTAACGTATAAGAGACATCAAGGCCACTGTCGCGTAGATTCAGTCCCTGGTTAAAGCCCTGGGCCCCGCAACCAACAATGACAATTTTCTTGCCTTTGAGATAATCAACACCATTAAATTCCGAACTATCCATAAAACGACATTTTGAAAGCTCTTCCAACTGACGCCGCAACGATAAACTATTAAAATAATTTGAACCCATATTATCTCCTTGTAACTTTGTTACTATTGATGACTATTCGATAGTCTTTTCTTCACCTTCCGATATATTGATAATCTGCTGTTGCGTCAAGTGATTTATTCGTGATATTATATTGCACAAACTGCAAGAACATAAATATTAAGAAGAAAAACCCCTTAATCCATGAACATCAGTGAACTGAAACTTTTCAGGCATCTGGCATACAGCCTTCATTTTGGTAAAACCAGCCTTGACTGCAACATAACCCCATCCGGCTTGACACGAACAATACAACGCCTTGAAAGTGAGGTGGGTGAACTCCTCTTTTTCCGTAACAATCGCGTCGTGCATCTCACTCCCGCCGGCATTCTTTTTAAAGAGTACTGTGAAGAAACCATCAATCGATGGAATCTGCTGAAAAACAACCTCAAAAGTGACACCGTACTCCGTGGCGAACTTTCCCTCTATTGTTCAATAACCGCAATTCTCTCCATACTACCGCAGATTTTTGCACGTTTCAAAAAAACACACCCCGAAGTAACCATCCATATACAAACTGGAGATGCCGCAAAGGCAATAACCAAACTGCAGACACACGAAGTGGATATCTCCATTGCCGCCCTGCCGGATCATCAACCTGAAGGCCTTGAATTTATCAAAATCCTGGAAACACCCCTGGTATTCATTTCGCCAAAATTTTTTCCGGAAACCATTATATATACAAAAGATACAATTAACTGGAGCAGGACACCGATTATTCTGGCATCAGAAGGATTAAGCAGAAAAAGAGGTGAAAAGTGGTTTGCAGATAAAGGTATCCGGCCTTATATATACTCTCAGGTTGCAGGCAATGAGGCAATTATTGCCATGGTCAGTATGGGATGCGGCATTGGTATCATCCCCCGGCTCGTCCTTGAAAAGAGCACCTTGAAAGATGAGGTAGAGATCCTCGATATATCACCACTACTCAAACCATTTACAGTGGGAGCCTGCACCATATCAAGAAACAGAAACAACCCCGTGCTCGCATCTTTCTGGTCCATTATTGAGCAGGAAATGAATTCCCAGATCCATTAATTTTCACCCCACGGGGGAATAGTAAAATGAGAACAATCCTCATAACCAATGACGACGGTATTCACAGCCCAGGCATTCAGGCCTTGCGGGATGCCCTGACAAAAATTGGCAATATCATCGTTGTCGCCCCGGACAGCGACAACTCTGCCGTTTCACATTCCCTTACAATGAACCGTCCCCTCAAGGTGCATAAACTGGAGGAACACATTTATACACTCAATGGAACCCCCACAGACTGCGTTGCCTTGGCCCTAAAAAAAATCCTCACGAGACAACCAGATCTTCTCGTATCGGGAATCAATGCAGGAGCGAACCTCGGCGACGACATATCCTACTCAGGGACGGTTTCAGCCGCCATCGAGGCGACGATGTACGGAGTTCCATCAATAGCAATTTCTGTCGGCGGCGAGCCACCCTACGACTTCCGCGGTGCCATGGACATTGCACGCTGCATGACCCAAAAAGTACTAGACAATACACTTCCAACCAATACTCTGCTTAACATTAATGTACCGAGTGGAAGCACATATAAAAATATCAAAGTCACCCGCCAGGGAAGAAGGCTCTGGAAAGATTCAATCCATGAAACCAAGGATCCACGAGGCAACAAACATTACTGGATTGGTGGTGGAACACCGATCATTGATCCTGGGGATGATACTGATGTTCATGCTTTTTCGCGTGGAGACGTTTCTATAACTCCTATTCAACTCGACCTTACCAACCACTCAGGAATCACCTTTCTCAAACAAAAATGGTCTCTTGAAAATATCGAACGATGATATGACAGCCACTGCAAGGCATCATAAGTCACGACACCATTTTGCCTTAACTAATGGCATAAAAGTCCACCAACACCTCCGTTAGTCTCATGGTAGGAATTAAATGGCAGATGCCTTGCGGATCAGGCGATTGCTAAAGTAAAACAAAAACTATATACTGAGACAGAAAAACACTTTAAGGAAGGTGTTAATTGTTTTGTCGAGGAAAAATTGAAAGAAATAGAATAGCAACCGATTTACCGAAAGCAAGCTTGCATCTTCAATGGATTAAATGAAATATTTTCTACATCATCGCTTGGAACGGCGTACAGTTTTTATATGTCTTCTCTTCGCCTGTACATTTTTTTGCATATCTATTGTGGCAAGTAATGCTACTCAATCAAAGTCTTCTGCAAGGAGTACGATAACCACTCACCCCCTCGTCGTGTCAACTGCTGCTTCCATGGCTTCTGTAGAAAATCCACTCATCGAACGTCCTGTTTCCGTATCAAATAGTACTGTAAAAAAACAGGCTTGTATCCTGACAAAATTTAACCAATCACTGCTTGCAGATGCAGTAGGACAAGCACCTGAATCCATCGGCGACATTATGCAAGAACTGGAAAACCTGGAAAAGGATTATATTGATAAACTCCAGGACAGACGATCTTCCTACGGTATTTTTGCAATCGGCGAATATGACGATGATATAGAGAACAGTGAAACGAGATATCTTGCTGGCTTTGAATGGAGAATATTCAATGACGGTTATTACGAAGCTGTGCGTAGCGATACCAAAAAAATTCTACAAACCCAACTCGAATTTTATCAGTTGCGTAACGATATGAAAGATCGGCAACTTGAAGAAGATCTGTATAACCTTTTTTTGGTCGAAAACTTTATCAATCTTACCTACTACAGAGAAAAATCTGCCTTTCTCACACTGTTATTGGATAAACGAGTCGAACAAATGGCATATGGATACACCACAAAGATTGATGTTTTTGATACAAGGAGACAGTTAAAAAATGCCGAACATAACCTTGCTTTTTATGAACAGAGCAACAACACCGGCATTGCAGTCGAACAGTTGAAAACGCTGAATATTCTGGAAACTGTCAAACTGCAACCTATTGCTACATTAATTGATCTGGCACAATCAAACTCCTATAATTTAAAAATTCAGGATAATTTTATTGAAAGAAGCGATTTTTTCCCGACATGGACCAATGATATTGCCGTGAATATTAATGCGGGTTACAAACAGGAATTTTATGAAAAGAATCGAACGATTATGGGAATTGAGGTAGAGATCCCGCTAATGCTTGATACTTCAAGACAGTCACTTGTTGATACCCAGAAGCGAATATATAGGTATCAGGCCAAAGCCATAAAGCGTCGACTGGAACAAAGGGTAAAAAAACTCTTTTCATTTTTTAATTTTCAGCAACGTCGCCTGCTTGGACAACAGGAAAAGATAGAGTTATTCATTGCAAAAATACAGAGAAACCGGGAAAAAGAACAAAATATTATTCAACAACTTGATGATGATCCGACAAGAAACCTCGACAATATCGAGGTGAGCATGATCGATGCACGATATGAAGCATTGCAAACCAGATTGAAAATCTATGAAATAGTTCTCAAACTCATGGCCCTGACACAAACAGATTCCGTTACTGCTCTGTTTGAATTTTCTCAATAAGGTTGCCTGGCCCGTTAGGTGGTGCCCACCTCGCATCATGTGGAGCCAGCGTTATTGGTTTCCATTTGTGTTTAGCTGGAATGTTAAAAGTGATATTGGAAATAAGGTTATGGTGCGGATAACCACCATGGATGTTGATGTCCACCATAGAATGAATATTTTCAATGACATTGCAGGATGAGCTCCATTGAAGAGTAATGTGACGTATATCTTTAACATAACTGTTTTTAAAATAACATTTGAAAGCCCGTGCAAAGCGGATGTAGCCACTACCTTTTTTCCCTTTATTCCATGCTCCTATAACGGTTAAATCAGACGCCGAATTGTTGAACGAGTTTTCAAAGACGAGAGCGTGCCTTCCTGCCTGACTGAGTGATACATTTTTGACGCTGCAGAAGGCCGTCCAGATAAACCGCAACAAATCAACCCTGTATTCCGGGAACAGATTTTCATATCTGTGCTGGACATTGATAATGTCCTGACCAGGAATATCCTGCTGAATTGTCAAATCCTGAATTGAAACATTATGAATGATTTTAGGCTTGATAACCATTGCCTTGCCAGCTTCGAACTTAAAACTGAGCTTACGGTCAAGATAGAGAAGGTTTTTATTTTGATAGTCAAGAACCTGAACCATCGTCTGGCGAATCATCGGCAATTTTTTACGCCACTTCTTACTATCTATTCTACGAAAAAAATCGTCATCATTGGCTTGTCGTATCAGGAGAATATCATCTTTTTTTACCACTCCTCCCGGGTCTGACAGTTCCACGACAGAGGCTCCGATATCAGCATCTGAACGGATCTTGCCAAGTTTCTTACCAAATCGCCCCGCAATTTCAACAATAGCAGTTACTGGAGTTTTCATTCTGGAGAGAAGGACTGTTTGCTCTTTACCGCTACCTTTTATTGTAATATTTGAACGTTCGATGATAATAGGTTGCTGGATATCGAGAGTACCTGGAGGCAGTAGAATAGTCGACCCGTTCTCAACTTGTGCGATCAATGCATTGAGTTTTTTTCCATCATCTAGCCCGTCATCTGCCACAATGCCGTACTGCGTGGCCAAGATGGCCGGGCGTTCATATGTATCTGCTTTTGACAGCTGCAGAGCGTGAACACTGGGCATAGTCAGTACTTGTTCTGTTACCAACAAGGTAAAGAAAAAAGCGGTATAGGACATAATAAGCAGGAAACGAGGCATGAAACGGGCTAATACATGGGGAATAGGGATACTGTCCTGTGACGCATCCTGTTGTGCTTTTCCTTTTGACCACTTCTGGTCAGAAAGATAAAAAAAGGCTTTAATCTTAATCACAGAACCTACCCATTGATTATACAGCATGATTGGTATTGTTAAAATTGAGACGGGATGTCCGTTGAAACCAATCACCGTCATCTGAATTGTTCTGACAATTAAAATCCAGGCAATAAAAATAGGAAAATAAATAAAATTTTTAAAAATAGCGAGGATTATCGCCCCGGTAATTCCCACAAGGGATGTCCACATTGAAATGCGTTGATCAAGAATACATATCCAGATAAAAAGTCCGACTTTTCGCCATCCAAGGGCCAGAGAGCGACCATTGTTTCGCATTGTGTTACCATACCAGCGATAAGGCAGGCTAATGCTGAGATCAACGAATTTCGCGTCTCTGCTCTCAAGGGAATAACAGATGGCATCCGGAATATACAGCATGTCCCACCCTTTTTTCAGCAGATAAAACCAGCTACTTTTGTCGTCCCCCATCAAAAATCTGAATTTTCCGTGAAAAGGATGGGACAACACATCATTTTCAATCTGAGAGATAAAGTCTTCGCGAACAACGAGGGACGAACGGAAGACAGAAAACCTGCCCGTCAGGGTCAACACCTTTCGCGACAATGAATGGGACTGAAAAAGGATATGACGCTGGCCAAATTTAAGATTAAACCAGTCTTTATACCACTGGGATCTAGTATTAATATAGGCAAGTTCATTTGTCGTTAAAGCACCAAGTTTGCTATCATAGCAGAACAGTGGCAAAGTTTTGGAAAACAGACCGGATTCGAGATAACTGTCACCATCCATAAAAATTGTCACACTGCTACCGTCGTCCATCCTTTTGTCGTTATAGCGACGTGCAACAGCACGCAAGGCATGGCCCATTGCGATTCTTTTCCCCTTACTCTGACGCTGAAGAACCAGTTCAACTTTATACCTTGCCGGATGTGCCTGATAGGCTTTGGTTATGACCGAGTCGTCTCTGTCAGATCCGGTAGCCACCACCAGGGTTGCGCTGCTTGGTATTCGATTTATCTCAGACATGATAGAAAAAAATGTCTCAGTGCTAACCCATGGTTCTTCATTATATGAAGGGATAATGAAGAAAACATGATCAGGAAACAGGCCGTCCTTCGCAGCTTTTCTCGTTTTTGCACTGATACGGGGATAAACGACAAATCGGTAAAACAACGCCCTGAGGTAGTGGGTAATCTGCCAACTGTATCTCCAAGTGGCAAACAGGCCAATGGTTATCAGTGTCTCATTTTTTACATAGTAAAAATATGGCCAGCAGCTGTAACCAATGGAGATGGCCAGGGCAATATAAAACACGCCAGGCCCGATAACAGAAAGAAACCCTTCTTTTCTACCGAACCGTTTCAGCATCAGCTTCCCCAGGTTGCTTTCTGAACCGCTCCAGCAATTTTTCAAGAAAAGGCACTTCCTTTTGTACCCAGACCTCCACCCTGCTATTAAGTGGTATGTTGATACCATCACCAATAAGATCAACTTTTATTACAGTCTGTTCAAGACTGACCTCTTGGAGAATGGTTGCCCGCGGGTTAATGGCACTGTAGCCAATTGAGTTGATAATCCCCAGATAGTTTCTTTTTGTTTCAAAAGAGTAGACTTTCACTTTCATACCAAGTTGAGCTCTCCCACTCTGTGCCGATGGCATTTTGAAGAGAATAAACGGATTTTGCCGAGTAGCGAGGGTTACCACTACATCATTTGCGGTCATATATTCACCGGTAAAGTAATCAAAGGCAAAGACAACTCCATTGATAGGCGATTTAATTCTTAACGCCTCAAGCCTACGCAACAGACTTCTTTTTTCGGTGATTAAAATATCGACTTTTAATTTAAGCAAATCTTCTTTTTCGATCAGTGCTCTTTTTGATGCTTCACGTTGCTCAAACTCCCGTAAATAGTTAATTCTGGCTCTGAAAAAACTATTTTCGACAAACTGATAATCTTTAATAGATATTATTTTTTTGCTGTAAAGCTTTGACGCGTTGTTATAGTCTTTTTCTTTTCGATTGAACTGGTCTTTAAGGAGTTCCAATAGGCGCGACACATCCTTTTTGGGCCCGTTCAGTTCCCGCTGGGCTAGATTTTTTTGCTGGCGCACAATTTTTTCGTTGTTTTTGCTGAGTTCTTCAAGCAAAACACCATCATCCAGGTCAAAAAGGATGTCATTTACATGAACATCATCTCCAACCTTTACATAACTTTTTTTGAGAGTACCAGACAAACCTGCAGTCACTTGAACCAGATGCCCCGAAGCCACCCCAACGGCCTTATACACAAAAACCATATTATAAATGAAGGTAAATATGATATAACCCATGAGTAAAAAACCGGCGAGAAGGGTGAGAAAGGTTCTGCTTCTGAATTTTCTTAATAAAGAGACCTGCTCCTCCTCCGAAATATTTAAAGCCTCTTTTATCGGTGTTTCAATATCTGGGGCAGAAAAATCAGAAAAGAGATCCTCAATATTGTCGAGTTTTCCTTCAAGAGAAAGCTCGACATAGTGCCTCAGTACCCGTTTGTGACGATCAGAAAGATCGTCAAATTCAAATCCGGTTGTTTCTGAACGCAGGTTTCGACAGATGAGTTGAATGTCGATATTGATGGAAGCGCCGACAATAGGAAGAATGAGTCGAGCCTTGAGAACATCACCTTCTTTGATTTCGTTGTCAAAATCGAGGACGGCAAGGCCAGTCATTGACCAGTTTGCAGTTTTGTATGTTGTATCACCGACTTGAACCAACATTGGGATATCAACACGTTGCGACTTGCGCATATAGTTAAACTCGCGAGTCAGCATAGACATGGTAGTTTATCCTCAATTTTTTGTACCCTGTTGATCTGTTTAGAAAATGTTTTTAAAAGCATAATTTCCTGTTATCCTGCTACAGGATTGTATTTAATAATTCTCTTTCAAAAGAGTACATGTATAAATATTGCAAGTCAAATAAGAGATGGTTGTTCTCTGCCTGCGGATATCAAACAGATGAGCATCAACAAAAATTCAGGAATAAGGCACTGAAATACAATGATGATTGAACAACGACAACGAAAAAGCCTTCTCGCAGTAAACGTCGGCCTTGCTGCCAACATCTTGCTGGCCGTGCTGAAGACAGGGGTGGGCATCATCGGAAACAGCCCCGCACTTCTGGCAGACGGCATCAACTCCACTTCCGATGTCGCTTATGGCATTGTCGTTAAAATATTTATGCGGTTCTCCGGTAAACCCGCAGATAAAGAACACCCCTACGGTCATGACAGACTAGAGTCCATTGCTGCAGTGGTTGTCGGTGCTTTTGTTATTACTACCGCAATTTCCATATTCTGGTCGTCTATCAATAATGTCTATGAACTCTTCAGTGGGGCATCAAGCTTTCAGGGTGCATCACAACTTGCTCTCTGGATAGCCCTTTTTACCATTCTCATGAAAATCTGGCTGACTTTCTGGACATATCGACTCAGTAGGCAGACAAAAAACAACGTGCTGATGGCTCTTGCTGCCGACCATCGCAATGATATCTTTTCCGCTGTTGCAGCTACCATCGGTATCATTTTTGGACAAATAGGATATCTCTGGGTTGACCCTCTGGCTGGCGGTATTGTCTCTCTCATTATACTATTTACAGGCATAGAAATAATTCGAGAATCGACTGCCGACCTCATGAACACCCAGCCCGGCAAACAAATCACCACAGAAATCCATGCAAAACTTGCAGGATTAGACGATGTTCTCGATGTTGAAGAAATTCACGGCCATCGATTTGGTATGTACATGGTGGTCAATATCACCATCGGTATCTCACCCGAACTAACGGTTGCCGATGGTGATAGCATTGCCACCGAGGTAGAAAAAACACTGATCCATGAAATCGACTATATGAGGCGGGTCTTCGTGCACTATCATCCGGTAAAGCAAAGAGACCATGAAAACCTTTAAAGCTCCAAAGGTCACACAGGTTTTATCCCGACACAAAACCCTCTCCTATATCCTGCAGAGACTCAAACAGGCCGCAGCCGACCTTTTGCCAATACTTCTGGTCATCCTCTTTTTCCAGTTTTTCATTTTTCGACAACCTCTCCCACAACTCGGGGACATGATAGTCGGTAGTATCATGGTAGTAGTAGGCCTCAGCATGTTTATGCAGGGCCTTGAAATGGCACTGTTTCCATTAGGTGAAAATATGGCCCAGGCATTGACCCGCAAGGGAAGCCTTTTCTGGCTTCTTGTCTTTGCCTTTACCCTCGGATTTTCGACAACCGTTGCCGAACCAGCACTTATTGCAATTGCAAAAGAAGCCGCCCATATTGCGGCGGCAGGTGGCATTCTTGACAATAATCCCGAAACCCTGAAATCTTACGCCCTGGGATTACGACTGACAGTTGCATTTTCTGTGGGACTTGCAATTCTTCTCGGTGTTTTGCGCATTCTTCTCAACTGGCCCATCCATTTTATGATCATCGGCGGCTACGTCCTTGTTATGCTGATTACTATCATTGCTCCCCAGGAAATTATAGGCATAGCCTACGACACGGGAGGAGTTACAACATCAACCATTACTGTTCCACTGGTAACAGCTCTTGGAGTAGGTCTGGCCACCGTAATTCAAGGTAGAAACCCGTTGCTTGACGGGTTTGGCCTTATCGCCTTTGCATCACTCCTACCAATGTTTTTTGCCATGGTTTACGGAATTGTCATCTTTGGAATATAAAAGAGAGAACTGATGCACGTACTCTATGATTTTTTTATAACACTCCTTCTCACCTGCAGAGACCTCCTGCCTATCGCTATTCTTTTCGTTTTTTTTCAGGTTTTTGTTATTAAAGTACCCGTTGCCAACCTGCGAAGGATTGCGACCGGCTCCCTCTACGTTTTATTGGGCCTTGCACTCTTTCTCACAGGTCTGCAGGATGCGCTTTTCCCACTGGGTAAAATTATGGCAAAACAGTTAACCGACCCTGCCTTCCTCCAGGGCGCTGCACCGACTGTTGATCTCACAGACTGGAAAAACTACGGCTGGGTCTATGTTTTTGCAGCAGCAATAGGTTTTGCCACCACCGTAGCTGAACCTTCTCTCATTGCAGTAGCCCAAAAAGCTGAAAAAGTTTCCGGTGGAAATATTAATCAGCGGAACCTGAGAATAACAGTAGCAATCGGAGTGTCATTTGGCATCAGTCTTGGGACCTTTCGAATCATTACAGGAACACCACTCTATCTCTACATTTTAGCCGGATATCTTGTTGTTATTGCCCAAACTTTTTTTGCACCGAAGTCTATTATCCCCCTTGCCTATGATTCTGGCGGGGTTACGACATCCACGGTTACAGTTCCCATCGTTGCCGCTCTTGGACTTGGACTTTCCGCCTCTGTGCCCGGCAGAAATCCAGCCATTGACGGATTTGGTTTAATTGCATTTGCCAGCCTCTTTCCCATTATCAGCGTACTCGCCTACGGCCAGTTCGTACAACGACTTTCCAGACAACAATCACACCCTGAACAGGAGAAAAAAGATGCAGTTTAAAATCATCCTGGCTTCGGTTAAAACCGATATTACAAACAAAATAGTCGATGCAGCAAAAAAAGCCGGAGCCACCGGAGCCACAATAATTCCAGCCCGCGGAACAGGTATCCGGGAAGCAAAAACATTTTTCGGCCTCAGCCTTGAGGCCCAGACAGACGTTATTATGTTTCTGCTCGAAGAGCACCTGGTCAACAGCGTATTGACAACAATAGGCAGCGTGGGTGAATTTGACAAACCCGGAACAGGTATCGCCTTTACGTTACCCGTTGATCAGGTCATAGGTTTGGAAAGCCAGATTGGACAATTCAAGGACCTTGTCAAAAATCAGCACAGTGACTGATTCATCATTATTCTTTCAGGTTCCGAAAATCATAGCCGGTCGGATTCTGGAAAATCCGCAAACCAAATTCGGGTGCAGCAGCAAGAAGATGATCAAAAATATCCGCCTGAATTTCCTCATAGCGTGCCCAAGCCTGATCCTTTGAAAACACATATATTTCAAGAGGAAGGCCATATTCCCGGGGTGGAAGTTGTCGTACCAGAAAGGTCATATTTTGGTGTATCTTTTTGTGGTTTTTCAGGTAAGCGATAATATAAGCCCTGAAAACGCCAACATTAGTCTGACGCCGCCCATTAACACAAAAAGAATCATCATGCAGGTGAGTAGAATTATACTCTTCTATCTCACGTGATTTTTGCCCCAGATACTCTTTTAAAAGTGTAATCTTTGCAAAACGAGCCAAAGTTTCATCATCGAGGAAGCTGATGGAATGAATATCCAGATAGAGTGCTCTTTTTATCCTCCGCCCGCCTGATTCCGCCATGCCTCGCCAATTTTTAAAAGACGATGCCACCAGGGCATAGGTTGGAATTGTAGTTATGGTTTTATCCCAGTTTTGAACTCGAATGGTATGGATTGACATAGCAATAACATCGCCATCAGCGCCATATTGTTCCATTGCAACCCAGTCCCCCACACGTACCATATCGGTGGATGTGAGCTGAATAGATGCTACAAAACCGAGAATGGAATCTTTAAACACCAGCATGGTAACAGCTGTCAATCCACCAAGTACTGAAAGTATGCCCCAGGGTGATTTCCCTGTAAAAATGGATGTAATAAAGATAGCGCCGAGTATGTACACAACAATTTTTGCGGCATCAATGTAGGCTTGAAGGTGTTGTCCCTTAGATTTGCGTACAAGTTTGTGAATATCATTGATCGTCCCCAGTAAAGCCGTCACAGTCAACATGGTCACAACGACATAAGCTGACGAAGCCATTCGCTTTATCAGAATATAGGTTGAAGAGTTGTTGTCAATAAGGGTATCAATGGACAGGGAAATTATCATTACCGGAATAAACCAGCTTGCCCGTTGAAAAAATCTGTTCTTATAAAGCGGGTCATCCCATGTATAATTATTCGACTGCACCCAGTTTAAAACGAGTGGCAGCAATATACGTTTAAAGATAATGGTTACAATGATCGCAAATAAAAATATTGCCGAACAAATCAGAAAAACCGTTACAAAGTTAATGGTCGTCTCTGAGAGATTGAACTGTAACAGCCAGGTATGAAGTAAGGTTTTCAAAGGATCCTCTACATGGTTATTTCACTGAAAAAAAGTACAATCCCATATCCTCCATGGGGAACAAGGGAATTATGGATTGAGGCAAACTCAACTCTACACTATATCATCAAAAACCATCACAAAGAGTTACAAAAAACAAGGGCTATCGCAGAAAGGCTTCACGCTGAGTACCAGCTCCTCTTTCCTGCCATTGAAAACCTCAGTGCAACAACCTGCCCTAAATGCAAGAATCCGTGCTGTCTGCATGCAAAGCCCTATTTTGATTTCAGAGACCTGATTTACCTCCATCTGACCAATAAGCAATTGCCAGAGATGCAGACCATTGCCGACAGTTCTGATCAATGCCGCTATATTACTCCTACAGGGTGCAGCTTGAACAGATCACAGCGGCCCTGGATCTGCACATGGTACATCTGCCCGAGCCAGCTGACCATAATTACCACAGAGTCCAGTACCACTTCTCTACAAATCCCATTGATGATCAGCAAAACCAAAAAAATGCGATACAAACTCGAAAAAATATTTCTCCAATCAGTGTCCTGAAATCCCTCCCCGCACTTAAGCATTTAACGACAGACCAATACAACAAATCAAGGTGAATTATGCAATGTATCAAAAATGTTGCACAATACGCATGAAAATGCTATCTTAAGCCACGTAAGTATTTATCTTTAGGAGTTAATTAGCGACAGACGGTCTATTCCCGAGTTAGGTAATTACGAAGAAGCATCAAGATCAGCCAGACCTTTTCTACAATGTTGCCCACTGGAGATATTCCAGGAATTCAACCGGAGGGGTACTTCGTTGCCACATAAAAAATTTTTTCTGCCCCCAGTACTGTTTTTATTATTCTTCATTTCCACAGTCGCAGTTCCAAGCGCTACAGCTGCTGAAGAAACTGCCGCTTTTAATCTCAAAGTCAGAAAAATAGCTGAAGACTGCAGAGATGAGGTCGTCGCTTTATTTGAAAAATTTCTCTCGTCCAACACACTTCGTTCCAACCAGCTCTTTGATACCTTTTATATACCTGTACCAAATACTTTTCCACAAAAATATAACACCCAATATGACAGAGTAACAGATAGCGCATTACGAACAATTCTTGACAGATACCTTTTCCAGGACAAACGTCTGCTCTTTGTTATTGCTGTTGATAAAAATGGTTATCTACCAACACATAATTCAAAATATTCTAAACCATTAACATCCAATCCAGATTACAACGCAAAAAATAACCGAACCAAAAGGTTATTTAACGATAGAACCGGTCTGGCAGCAGCCAGAAACACAAAACCATTTCTACTGCAGGAATACAGCCGAGATACAGGTGAGCAATTAGCAGATCTCTCGGTACCCCTATATATTAACGGAAAGCACTGGGGTGCGATTCGTATTGGTTATAGAAATCAGTAAAACAAAATACATCAAGCAGCGTGAACACAACGCAAAGATATAAATCTCCAAACAACGAACCATTCGAGGGAAACAGACTATGCTGAAAATCATTACGGGAAGAATAGGCGTTAAAGTTTCAATAATCGTAAACATTTTTATTTTTATCGTTATTGCCGCCGGAACCTATGTGCTCATAACAAAACAGAGTAAGAGTCTGGAACATGAGCTTTTGAGCAGAGGTAAAATCCAGTCAATAATCGGTGCAAAAATGGTTGGCCAGTTAATCGACGAAGCCATTGATAATGGCGTATTTTCTCTGGAGGATGCTTTCGATACACAATATGAAAAAATTGGCGATTTTGAGCCTCCAAAATTTCATACACGATATGATTCCTATCTTGATAAAGCTATCCTTAGCTTACAGGATGAGTTCTTATTGGATAAAAGTATTGTTTTTGCGGTCACTGTAGATAAAAATGGATACCTGCCAACCCACAATACCAAATACCAGAAACCAATTACTGGAGACATTGAAAAAGACAGGGCCGGCAACCGGACAAAACGAATTTTTAATGACCCGGTTGGTCTAAAGGCAGCCACAAACACAACAAAAGGTCTTCTACAAATATACCACAGAGATACGGGTGTAACAATGTGGGACGTCTCCTCACCTATCTATGTGAAAGGCAAACACTGGGGAGGGTTCCGAGTTGATCTTTCCCTCAAAGTCATACAGGCTGCCCAAAGCGATTTGCGCTTTACTCTTTTTGGCATTATGACAACCATACTTATTTTGTCACTCACTCTGATATTCGTCATTGTTAACCGTTCTCTAACACCAATCAGAACACTTTCTGAAATCACAAACGGCCTGGCAAAGGGAGAACAGTTAGAAGAAGAAATCCCAATAACTACCCACGATGAAATCGGTGAACTCCAGGGAGCAATTGATCGCCTGAGAATCAGCATGGTAATTGCCATGCGCCGTATGAAAAAATAAGACAGCCTACGCAGTTGCTGTGTCTCCCGGGACACTGCAACTGCACCTCTCTTCCAGAGTAATCAAAACTTTAAAAACGGAAGCATCTTAGGCTTTTCATTCTTATTTATTGGAAAAAATTGAAATGACGTCTCGTCGACCATTTCCAACTGATCCTTCCTGAGATCACGTGAAATTGGTTTATAGTAAATGGCCAACTTCATTTTACCACCAATCTCATCTGTTTTCAGCTTGATGACAACATCCTTATATTTCCATTTATTGGTAGTTAAGTGATCTTTAGAGGATAATTTTGTGCTGGGCAGGCCGTATTTCGACTTCATGTACATCATGACGCTATCATATGTTTCAAAGCTGTCAATACCGACATAGACCGCAAAAAAAACACCTTTGTAAAAGCCAAAAACAATATTATCTATCTGTATGTCGTCTATTATGTACGATTCGCCCGGGTGGCTATAGTACGTTACATCACCTTTAGCATGCAGCATGGTTAATGCGCTGTATTGAGAAATATCTTCTCCCCATTTATAATCCATAAAACCATTTTGCAAATCGGCACCAACAGCAAACGTTCCCAAAAACAGGGTGAAGAAAACGGCAAAAATCAGAATGCGAAATTTTTTCATTTTTTTCCTTTTAACACCAAATCGGCAAAACATCATTTTTATGAAGCAGTTTTAAAACCCCTGAAAAAGTACTCCCACAGTATCATTTTCTCACAACCAGCTCAAGAATAAACACATTACCGCCCCATACGAGGGTATAAGTACACTAGCTCTCTTCTGAAGATCGGCCTTCATAAGAAAGAATATAAGGAATATTCGTCTGGAAGAGTGCATTAATGGTTTTTCCCAAAAACCAGAACGATAGAAGCGGCAAAACAATGACCTGTATAACAATAACTCCAACATAGAGGGATGTAAGCATCAGTAGGTTATTGATAATATCGCTCATATTATCGAGTATTTTAAGGAGCGCATGTTTATAGGCAAGTGATTTTTGTTTAAGAAAAGATGCGCTGTTTTCAATCGTTTTCATCACACCATCAATTTCCGGAAGTGCAAATTCTTTCAGGTTGTCGAGTTCGGCAATATCAAGAGCCAATTCAGATCGAACATCAGCTATCTCTTCTGCAAAAAAATGTGTGTTTATATAAGCATTTGCCAGGGATGATATTGGCAGACAAAAACGGGCTATTACAACCAGCAAGGCATAACGCACCAGTATTCTTTGTAAAACATTAAACTTCGTATTCACAACCAATAACGAAAATGAAAAGATGAGGAGAAAAAACGCAAAGACTGGTGGAGCATAGGACACCCCGATCTCATACGCAAGTTTCTGCACCCCAAGCGAAGCAATCGCAGTCACAACAACATCTGACAACCGCTCTGTCATGTCATCAATAGGATCAAGGGCCTGACCGACAGCCAGTGATACACCAACCCCCGCCGGTTCCAGTTGCAGGGAAGATTCCTTCACTATGGACACTGAAGCATTAACCAGCCGGCACGTGCCGTAAACTATCCCGGCTTCCGTCATAGCTTCATGAAAATAGTTGTCCGTTGCACTGTCAAGCCCCGGCACTTTCAACTCACCGGAAAAAAGAAGCACCACCGATAATACAATTCCAACACTCGCTAAAAGAATTTTTCGTTTAGCAACAGATTCTGTGAATTTCATAAGGAAACCCCTACTTCAATTTCGTCATTTTTTGGCTGACAATAGTGGCCTTGTCGCAATGGGCACCAATTTTTGGATTACAATCGAGCAGAATCGACATAACTTTGTCAGCCATATCAAAATACCTCTCATCCTCAAGCTCTGAGAGCAGGTTTGACATCAATTTACTGAACTCCTGGCACTGATTATGATCTGACGTAGCCCGCTGATGCAGGCTGCGTAATGTTTCAAGATCCTTTTGTATATTGTCTGGCAGTGTCTGCATCATTTTCTGAAAATAACTACTGAGTTATTCCCTCCAAAGGCTAACGACTGAGACAGAGCGTATTCACCGATAAGTGATAGAATTTCAGTTGTCACCGAGGGATTATCCACCCCTTCCGGCAAATGGGTAAAACCTGCAGATGGAGGAATAACACCCTTAACCAGACAGCCGACAGTTATTGCTGCCTCAATTCCTCCCGCACCGCCAAGCGTATGGCCGGTACATCCTTTTATACTGAAATAGGGTGTCCCAGAAAACAGCTCTGCTAAAACCTGCATTTCAACTCGGTCATTATCCTGGGTTCCGGTTCCATGTGCGTTAATAAAAGCAATCTGTTCTTTTTTTATACCTGCAATATCAAGGGCTTCACCCAGTGCCTTTTTCAAGCCAATCCCCTCGGGATGGGGGGCGGTTAAGTGATAGGCATCACAGGCGGATGCATAAGAACTGACAGTACATTTTTCTTTTCCCCGGTTGACACCAGCTTTTTCCAACACGAGAACAGCAGCACCTTCACCAAGATTCAACCCTTTTCTCTTTTTATCAAACGGAGTACAAGGGGTTTCAGAACTTATCATCAGCGAAGCAAAACCAAGATAGGAAATAGAGCTGAGTTCATCACTGCCACCGGCAAGTACAATATCACAAAGATCCGCCTGCAACCATGACAGTGCCATGCCAATGGCATCGGTACCTGAAGAACAGGCGTTAGCCACGGTCATGACTGGGCCTTGTAATTGAAACTCCTCACCAATAACTTCGGCTGGGTTACTGCTAAAATACCGATCCATCTCAAACATGTCCGGGTGCTTTCCCTGACGATACTGTCTGTAGAATTCCTCGTTATTCATCGCGTTGCCAACCGTGGTGCCAATACAGACACCCACCCTTTTCCCAGCAAGAACACCTGCATCCATGCCCGCATCAGCCAAGGCCTCTGCGGCCGCAACGGTGGCCAGCTGGGCGGTTCGCCCACGGTTCTGCAAATGCTTTATCCACGGAACCCTGGAATCATCAATTTCGAATACCGGATAAAGAACAGATGGTTCAGGGGAAAATCGTGTTGGAAATTCTGTGTTTTGCCTGCCCTGGAAAAGATTTGTCATACATTCAGGAAAATTAACCCCAAGACCAGAGAGACAACCCAGGCCAGTAACAACCACATCCGCACAATTGGTCCTGCCATCCTTGGAATTGTCCATTTGTGGCATTTTCTCAATCCTCTCCTGAAACGACAGTCAGCAGCATGAAACAGTGGGAAAATCTGCCACTTTCAGGAATAAAACAGAGTACCTTGTCACCGTCTTTCACATTATCGGAACGTATAAGCCCCTCCATCAGCAGATAGATGGAAGCACTGCCGATATTGCCAACCTCAGGAAGGTTGGTAAACCATTTTTCGTAGGGCAATTCAAAACCACCCTTCACCATACCCTGATAAAATCGATCGCGGAAATAGTCAGATGAATAGTGGGGCAAAAACCAGTCAATATCTTCTGTTTGCAGGCCATGTTTTGTAACGATCTCAGGAAGTGCACGCTCCATAGCTGTTGAGACGATATGTGCATCAAGCAATTTTACATCCTGCCGAACAGCAAAACGGTTTTCTTTGGCCGCTTCCAGACTATTTTGATCCTGACGCCAACCCGTTACCGAACCATCGTCATTTTTATGCCCGCCTGCATACATACAGGTCGCCAGCTCGCCTGCAAAAGAACGATTCTCAATCCAGTCAACCCGATAGCAGAGGCCTGAACGGTTTTTCCTGGCGGATATATACGCAGCGCCTGCACCGTCGGAGAGCATCCACCTGAGAAAATCCGCATCAAAACCAAGAACCGGTCGTTTTTTCAGATCAGCACGGGGATCAACCTCCGTGGAAAAAAAATCTGCCCGCATGTAGGATGAGGCCAATTCCGAACCGGTGGTAACAGCATTTTCCACAGTCCCCGATGCCACATTCATACAACCGTATTTCAGGGCAGTCACCCCGGCAATACATATTCCTGCTGTGGTAACAACATCACAGGGCGGCAGCTGTAATTCTCCAGCAACCATCACACCATGACCGGGCATCAGCAGATCCGGGCTCGACGAGCCGCAACAGAGACATTCAATTTGTTCGAGACTAAAACCACTAAACGGCTGTAACCGTCGCACCGCTTCCGCCGTTATCTGTGCATTGGTATGACTCGCTTTTCCCGTCTCACCGTCAATACCATAGTAACGGGTATCGATTTTATTATTTTTGAGTATCCGCCTCTTTGTTCTGGAAGGAATGTTGTTTACCTGACCAAGAACACTTTCAATGTTATCATTTGTAACGGGATCGTTGGGCAGAAAAGACGCCAGATCATTAATATAAATATTCATCTATTATTTTTCTGAGATATGGGTATGCAGATGTTTCATAAGTCCCGAATACAGAGAGTAAAACTCCTCTTTGGGTAGACGTGTCGGCAGTACAGCATTGGAAAAAGTATAGTAATCAAGATCTGTGATTTCCAGATCCGTTTCGCATTGGCGATAAAGCGCAGTCCCCGGCAATGGCGTTAAAATTGATGGAATTGGCAGGGAAATCGGGGCATTTTCAATGAATTTCTCGAGCCGCTCGAAATCCGCATAGTCATAATCCGGTGCAATAATAAAATCGCCTACAACCCTGATACCAATCTCTGCCAAAATCTGCAGGGCTTCCACATTTTTGCTGAGCGTACTGCGTTTATTCATCTGTACCAGCCGCCTGTCGTCAATCTCCTCAAAACCGATGACAACGGCAACCAGCCCCGCCTGCTGCCAGAGCCGCATGAGGCCGGGATCGCGAACAACGGTATCCGCCCTCACATCGGCCACGATCTTCTTTTCTATCCCGCATGAGATTAGCTTTTGCGCCAGAGCCTTTGCCATTGTCAGATCGCCAAAGGTATTGGCATCAACAAAACGAATAAGGGGAATATCGTGCAATAGCTGAATATCACGTACTATTGCATCAATAGAGTGGGTCAAATAGCGCCCTCCGGTTATGGAGGGAATTGAACAAAAAGAGCAGTTATGAGTACAGCCAAAGGCGGTAGCAACAAAACCAACTTTCCCGCCAACACCACTCATCACATACTTGTCTCTATGTTTTTTCACCAGATCGTAGCGGGGTTCCCGGCCGTCAACAAGATCTGATTGAGTACATTTTCTTGCAGTAAAAACAAGCGGCCTGCCTGGATTTGTAGCAATCACCCCCGGAATCCCCACAGGATCATCTCCTGCCACAAGCCTGTCGACACATTTTTTAAAAGAGAGTTTACCAAGCCCCACCACAATATAGTCAATACCGGTACAGTTGAAAAATCCGGGATCAGATGAGGCGTGATGGCCACCAACGATTATGACCGGGCTCTCTTTTTTCAATCGTGACTTAATTTCCCGTGCAAGCCTGATAACCGTATTTGCCTCACAGGTCACCCCGGTAAAACCAACAATATGAGGAAGATCAGCCAATTGAAAAAGTCCTTCAAAACTTTCGGGATCTGCCTTGAGGTCGATAATATTGACCTCGTGTCCACCAAGGTTACCAGCCAACATTTCCAGGGCCAGAGGCTCACCTCTAAAAATCATTTTCAGTGTGGTAATTCCATACTCCTCTTCAGGAATGGATCTGCCACAATTGGGAGGGTTAATAAGGGTAATTTTCATTTTACACTTTTTATGGATATGTTAGCTGCAGATGGCAGATCTGGCCATTTAAACCAAACTCAAGATGGCTCACCGTATCAGAATTACCTTTCAGTGATGATAATGCAGCAAGGTCTAGGGCAGCAGCACTGGGAAAATGTCCATAAAATTCCCTGAAATCATGGCGAATACAGGCAGCTGAAGCGGTTTTAAGCCAAGCATCGAGATGAATACTGGCACCGGTCGCAACATAACACTTCGTATGCAAAACAAAAGATTCTTCCTGATCAGATACAACATTGCCAAAGAAAGGCATTTCAAACAAAACCTTGCCACTGTTATTTTCCGCCCTTTCAACGACAAAAAATGCAGCCCCCTCGCCCGGAGCAGCATTACTCTCCGCCAACGAACAGATAGTCTCTTTTTTCTCTTCCAGATAACGATTGCGACAATATTCCAAAAACGGTGGATATTCATCCACTCCACCAACAAGCACACGGGTGACCTTCTTTTCCTTAAGCCATAGACAAGCTGTAAGCAAAGCATATTGAAAAGGCATATTGTGCTGACAAATTGTGGCAACAGGACCTTTTAACCCCAGTTGCAGACTAATATGGGAAGCCGCCTGATTATGTACAGATTTTGTGAACATAATAGGAGACGCACCCAGTGAACCGTTATCGAAGTAGGTATCCTTAAAACTGCAGGTACTTGCAACAGGGCCATATCCAGTGGCAACGAGCAGGCCATCTTCTCCGCAATCATCCACATCGAGATCCGCATTCTCAAGAGCCAAATAGAGCGCAGTCAAAGCCAGCTGTGAAAAATGATCAGTACGCCTCAGCTTATTGGATGAAAGAAAATCATACAAGCGGTCTGTTTTGGCATAACCACTGTTTTTTTCTGAACATGTGCGTCCATCCAATTTATTTTTAAAAACAGTTCCGCCCGTGCCATAGGGACCAACGACACCAACACCTGAAATAGTATAGGTCGAACCATTTTGAGCTGATGTCTGCATTAGCGGTGTGCAGTAATATATTCGGCAATGGTTTGAAGAGTATTGAGAACCTCAACACTTGTCTCTTTGGAGGTGATGCGAACACCAAATTTTGTCTGGATAAGGGCTACAATTTCCACCGCATCAAGTGAATCAAGACCAAGAAGAGAATCTGGACCGATCAAAGGCGTATCTTTTTCCATATCCGCCGCCATTGCCGGATCACGTTCACAGGTGGTTATAATTGCATCGAGCAATTCTTTTTCCAACCCGGTGATATCTTTATATGACATTACAATTACCAGTTAATTTCACTTTTCCATCAAACAAGTCCACCGTTTCTCTTCGAAAGTACTATTGAACAGCCAATAGTACACAAACAAAAGGCAAACAGAGACAACACTTCCGGCAACACCATCTGCACATTGCCCTGTCGAAGCAACAGATCATAAAAACCACTCTGTCCCCAGTAAAGAGGTGAAAGCAGACACAGCGATCTGAGCGTATCCGGCAAAGCATAGACAGGTACCATAATACCCCCAAGAGCCGCCGCTATAACAATCGATACCGGAGCAAAAACCGCAACCTGCTCATAAGTTCTGCCCAAGGTACCGAGTAAAATTCCATAGCCACAGGCTGCCGCAATTACCCCAGACAGAACAAAGGCAAAAAGAACGGGTTGATTCCCAGGATCAAAAGCCGGTAAGCCAAGCAGAGGCAGAACATAAATACCAGCAGCCACAATAAAAATAAACTGGATAATGCAGACAAAGGCGTAAGCAAGTATTTTACCCGATATTATGGTCAGATAACTAACCGGCATAACTCTCAATCGCAAAAGTGTACCCGTTTCCCGTTCGTGAATAAGCGAACCTGCCAAGGGAACAGCAATAAAAAAAATGCCAAATATGGCCCAGGCCGGTACGTTTTGCTGCACTGCGGTGGGTTGGCTGATAAAACCCATTTCTGTTGTAAATTTTTGCCGCACGCTGATCAGGGAATCACCATCAAAAAGCTGCGGTACCAGATCCCTGGCATTCATTTGCTGCGCCGCCAAAAATGATGCCATATGAGCAGGCATGTTCGAAACTATTTTTTCAGGCAGCATTTCAAAGGTTTTCTCCACCAGAATCTGTGCCTGTACTCCTTTGACAACCATATTCAGTGAGGCACTCAACGCCGCGCGAAAACTCCCCTGCACCGTAGGATCAAACAGAACAGAAATTTCAGGTTTTTTCAGGTGAAGCTGTTCTTCACGTTCAGGAAAAAGCTGATTTGTTACCATCTGCTCAGCAACCAGTTCAACCTGCCTACTCAAATCTTTTGCAAGAATAATCGCAAACTGATATTGACCACTGGAAACCTCCTCCCGAGCGTCAACAGACGTAATAGCCTTCCCATCGAGCGATTCAACCAGTTTTAAGACATCGGTTTGATGCAGCAGCTTTTGAATCTCTAAACTAACCCGTCCCTTATCGTTGTCAACAAACAGCACTTCTGCCGTTGTTGTAGTCACCTTGTCCTGAATAAGGGTAATAACAATAACCAAAAATGTCGGCATAACGAAGAGCAAAAGCATCCCAGCGCCATCACGCAGTAACTGGAGGAATTCTTTTACTATTGACGCAACTAACTTTGACCCTGCCAAGATACTACCCCCGCAAATGTTCGCCCGTCTGCCTGAGAAAAAGCTCTCCAAGATCTTCGCACCCTTCCGCCTGCCGAACAAGTTCCTCCGGGCATCCTTCCGCGGTTATCTGTCCCTCGTCAATAATAACAACCCTTCGGCACAACTTTTCAACTTCTTCAATGTAATGGGAAGTGTAGACCATCGTCATATTATTGTAATTAAGATCCGCCAGTTTCTCAATAATCAGATGGCGTGACTGGGCATCGATGCCTACGGTAGGCTCATCGAGAAAAAGAATATCCGGGTCATGAAGGAGCCCGGCAATGAGATTCAATCTGCGCTTCATACCCCCGGAATATTTAGAGACACGCAAACCTGC
>Ga0256845_1001064_pt1 | contig 23280 bp, 21 predicted proteins | sample RiftiametaG_FD_189101 | JGI IMG/M metagenome (GOLD analysis project Ga0256845, IMG submission 189101) | Tube worm associated microbial communities from hydrothermal vent at the East Pacific Rise, Pacific Ocean - Riftia | ecosystem: Host-associated > Annelida > Integument > Unclassified ... | reverse complement strand
ACCCCGGATACAAAAATAGTCTTTGCTCTGCGGAGAGAACACCTGAAGGGGTGCGCTTGATTCGGGTGTGGACCTGGTTAGCTCCGAACAAGGGAACCGCGAGGAGGATTGCTAATTTTGTTTCTTACATGATGAGTAGTTTGATCCGGTGTTTGTTTATTTCCAAACCGGATGTCGTGATTGCCACGTCGCCTCAGTTTTTTTGTGGTTGGGCCGGCGTATTGCTGAAGTGGTGGTTTTGTTTGAGTCGTCCGTTTTCGAAGCGTAGTCAGTTTGTTCTGGAGATTCGTGATATTTGGCCGGAATCGATTCAGGCCGTGGGCGCGATGAAAAGCGGCATGGCGATCCGGATTCTTGAAAAAATGGAATTGTGGATGTATGCGGCCGCTGATCATATTGTTACGGTTGGGCAAGGATATCAAAATCGACTGGAAGAGAAGGGCGTGCCTGCCGATAAAATCTCCATTGTCATGAATGGAGTAGATAAGGAAGTTCTGGAGTCTTCTCCATCACCTGAAGAGCTGGCTGAACTGCGGAAGCAATGGAGACTCGAAGGCAAATTTGTCTGCAGCTATATTGGCACCATTGGTATGGCGAGTGGTTTGGATATTTACCTAAGGGCCGCTCGGTTACTGAGAGATGCTGGGCGTGATGATATTTGTCTGTTAGCGGTTGGTGATGGAGCGGTCAGGACAGAGGTTGAGGCTGTGGCCCAGGAGGATGGGTTGGAGAACATTATATTCACCGGAAGGCGACCGAAACAGGAGATGCCGCTATTTCTTGCTGCGTCAAATGTGTGTTTTGTACATTTACGAAAAACACCACTGTTTGAATCCGTGATCCCTTCGAAAATTTTTGAGGCGATGGGGATGCGGCGACCCATACTGATCGGAGTGGGAGGGGAGGCTCGCAAACTGGTTGAAGAAAGCGGTGGAGGCATGGCGATCGAGCCTGAGGATGAACAGGCGCTCGTTGATTTTTTAGTGAAGTATTCGGAAGCTCCCGAAGAACTTGAAACCTTGGGTGAGGCCGGAAGACGTTACGTCGAAGCTCACTTTGACCGTGATCAACTGGCAGAAAGCTATCTCAAGACGTTACGCTCTCTAGTTGAAGTCGGGAGCGTGAGCAGTGGTTTTACTCAATCACAGAATCACGGAATGACAGACTAACTGAGTCACACACCGGAAGGCGGGGGCGCGGCTGATTACGATTTGATGATGCGGGTGTTATCTTCTTTGGAGGTAACACCCGTTTATTTACCGGAGGTGATGGTGAGGATGCGCGTGGGCGGCGTGAGTAAGCGGAGCTTGAAGCATATCGTGAAGAAATCGAAAGAAGACTGGCGGGCAATCCGGAGAAACAAGATCGGGCATGTGCATACTCTGGTGTGGAAGAATTTGAGTAAGATTGGGCAGTTTTTGAGGAAAGGTTGATACTTCAATTGGAACCACGGATGGACACGGATATACACGGATTTTTTTGCTTGGGCAGAGCCCTGCGGCGCTGACCGCGAACCTCCTTCGCCAGAGGCTACGGCGGTCAAGAAGGATGCGAAATGCGCGAAAGCTTGGGAGGTTAATTCAGAGGATTTGCCTGATAACCAATAACTAATCACTGATAACAACCTCTTTGGTTTTTAGAGTTTAGATTGACTTTTTTTGAGAGGCTTCATAGATTAAGGATCCAATGAGTGAGCGAATTTCGATTAATCCAAAGCAGTGTGGAGGAAGGCCTTGTATTCGGGGTATGCGAATTAGAGTTTCTGATATCTTAGATCTTTTGGCTGAGGGGTTTGATTTTGATAAAATTTTAGATGAGTTGCCCGATTTAGTGAGGGACGATATTGTAGCTGCTCTTTGTTATGTTTCTCGAGGTGAAAGTTTAGTAGAAATACGTTGATTGGATCGGGGAAAAATAAGAAGTCGATGGCATACGTCGGCAACATTGTCGCCTCCTCCAGTGGGGGCTGGATTCAGAGGCTGGGCAGCACGGTTACAATTACATCTAAGAAAATGCAAGAGTCCGGCTTTAAAGCTCCCTATGAACTGGACAAAGCGCTCGTGGCCACGGTGAGGCATGAGTTTGTGTAAAAGGGGGAGGAGTTGATACTTCATTTTGAAACCACGAATCGGACGGATTTTACGAATCTTTTTGCTTGGGTTGATTGCTCAATTTGGTTTTTAGATCTTAGAATTTGGAGTTTTTCTAGGGTTGCTGCCTGCGGCGCTGACCGCGAAACTTGGGGTGGGTAATTGGGTTGAGCCCTGCGGTGTGTGGAGGTGAATTTTGATTCTTGATTCTTGGGCTGAAATCCTCACCTTGTCGGCGGCGCGGCACGAAATAGAAAATTTATGAAGAGACGATCCAAATTATCCCAACGATTGAAACGATGGAGGCAGAGATTGGCGCAAAATAGGCGCACGTATTTGATTGCGTTGTTGTGTATGGGAGTGCTCGGCGCTGGAGTGTGGAATGCTTCCATGGATGACGGCAGCCCCGCGCAGGAGGTGGATTTTGGTGATTCTCTGACATCTGCCACGGCGAGATCGACATCGAAGGCGTCTTACGATGACGCCCTTGCACTGGCTAAGGATGGAAAGATGGCGGAGGCCCGCCTGGTGATGATTCGCCTGGCTCCTCTGAGTGAGGTGGCTGAACAGCCACTGGGACATGGCGAGGCGCATTTGTGGATGGCGAAGTATTTGCTGGGTGACTTTAATGGAAAGTTTCTCCAGACGTTTCCGCTCGATTTTTATACCGGGAATCCGGGTGTTGCCCCGTCCCTTTTCCGGGATGAAAAGGTGAGGGTTCAGATTTCGAGACATTTGGAGCATGCGGTGGCTCTTTCTCCTGAGCTGGAGGAGGCGTATTTGCTGCTGGCATCGATGAAGATGGCGGTGGGCAAGCGTGAGGACGCGGTCTCGGTCTTGATGCGCGGCTTGGACTATGGTGGCGGTGCCGACGGTGGCCAAGTTCACGATGGGTTACTCTTGGTTTTGGCCAATGCTGCCACATTCAAGGGTGATGATTTGGCGCTCAAGGAGCAAATCTGGCATGTCTTTTCGACGCTGGGTAGGAAGGTGTCAGGATCCAATAAAGCGGGATTAGCCAAGCGGATGGAATATGCCGCGAGTGCCTTGCTGCTGCAGAAGTATGAAGTGGTCGACATTGTTGTCCAAAAAATCGAGCGCGATTTTAAGAACACGAGCAGAGAGATGAGCTCGATGAAGGTAGCCAATAGTCTGCGTGTGGCCACGCATTATTTCCGGTCGATTGATTTGTTGAACACGGCGCATGAAGGTGGTGATTACTCCTCGGTGGCCGTGGAGGTGGCTGCTGCGCAGAAATTGGATCCGTCCAATGTGCATTTGATCGATGCCTTACGCCAGATAGCGAGTAGGTATCCCGCGCTGAGGGGTAAGATTAAAGCGCTGCTGGAGGAGGGGAAGCTGGATGAATCGCCGAGTGGTGGTGGTGATGATGCTGGCGCGGACGCGGAGGGCTCCGCTCAAAATGCGATTCCCAATCTAGAGCAGAGCATGGCGAGAACATATTTTCTGCTCAGTGAACTGAGTGATACTCCGGCTGATACCCAGCGATATTTGAAAAATGCGCTGGAAAGCGCTCCCGATGATCCGGAAATTCTGCTCGCTTATGTGGGGGGGCAGTTGATGGAGGATGCGCCGCCTTATCCCGAATTACGTCAGTTGCTCGACAGGGCAGCGGGGCATGTCGATGCTTCATTTGATCAAAGCGCTGAACTTCACCTGGCTAGCGGTCAGATTTTTATGGGGTTGGGTAAGAAAAATGCCGCGATCGCCGCCTTTGAACAGGCTCTGTCTAAGGTTAAGAACGCGGAAGATAAAAAGATAATTCATGCTTTGCTCGCTAAGGTTTACCAGCAGGCGGGCCACCCGACGATCGCCGCCGCTCATTTGGAGCGGAGTTGACCGCAGGGCAGATATTGAATTGCTACCGCCTAAGCTGCACTGACCCCTGACATCCGCTATGCTCCGCACCACGCGAGGCAAGCCTCACTAACCCACAAAGCGGAGGCAAGCCGTCCGCAATCCAAATCCGCCCCCCGACCTTCGACTTCCAGACTTCCCCACCCATGCAAAATATCAAAAACTGGTTACCCCGAGCGATGCTTGCCATTGTGGTGATGGTGTTGTTGATGCCTCTTTTAGTGGTCCACTTTAAGATCTTGGGGGGGCGGACGCACTACCAGCCTTACCCGTTGTTTTTTCTAGCGATTGTGATCATTTTTACGGTGCGGTGGAGACGGGCAGAGAAGGCGGTGGATTTCCCTCGGCCTTTTACCTATCGATTGCTCTTGGCTTGCTCGGTGCTGGTGATTCCCGTTGCCTTGCTTTATTACAGTTCCTGGCCAGCGATGTTTGCCCTCGTGCTTGCGCTGGGGGTCGTGGCGATCATTCTGTCTTCGTATCGGCAGGTGAAAAATCTCTTTGGGATCTGGTGTTTGTTTTTACTTTTTGTGCGTCCTCCCGATCAGATTGAAGGTCGGATTCTACGTTTTCTGGAGGGAGTGAGTGCCCAGACGGCATCCTTGGTGCTTGATTTTCTGAGTATTCCTCATGTGATTCAGGGGAACATCTTTGCTTTGTTCGGGCACGATATTAATCTTGGCCAACTCTGCACCGGTCATGTTTCGCTGGTGAGTACGATTGCGATTATCGCGGTGGTGTTGGTGGTGAGAAACAGAGCACTGATTCACTCCCTGATTATGTTGCTTGCCTCGGTGGGGATTATCTGGGCCTTAAGCACTATCAGGATTATCGCAGCGGCCTTTTTCTACACGAGATTTGAGCTGGATTTGATGCAGGGCGCGGGGTATGTGCTGATGCTGGTGGTGAGTTTGTTGCTCTCGGTGATCATGGTGTTTGGCTGTGATGTTTTCCTCCGTGTAATGCTGGAGGCGATGTATGATCGTTACGCGGTGAGGGGGGTGAAGATGAGCAAGATGGGCTGGTCCACGATCAAAGCTTGGGACTGGCTGGTCAATTTCAGTATTGGTGACGTTTTAGCTAAATGGCGAACGAAGGAAATGCCCAGCTATGGAAAAAAGAGCAGTGTCGTCTTGGGCGGGCTCTTGACTGTTTATCTTCTGGGTCTGTTATCGATGGAGTCGGTGATTCTTTATTACCGTCAGGGGAATTATCAGGCCAAGATCATGCACTCTCGGGAGGAGTTGATCGTTTTGAAGAAAAATGATGTCGTTTTTATCCGTCCGGGCTGGAAGGTGATCGGCTACGAGGAGGAGGAGAGGGATATGAAAAGTGTTTGGGGGGCTTACTCACGTATTTGGCGGCTGAAATACAACGATGTGATGGTGATCATGGCTCTGGATTACCCCTTTGATAAATGGCACGATATTAAGCGGTGTTATACCATTCAGGGTTGGAAAACTTTTGACGAAGCCATTGTCAAAGATGCAAGCATGTCGGGCTGGGGGGTTTCTCAAACGGATATGTTATTGCCGACCGGGGATTATGGTTTCGTTCTCTGTAGTCACTGCGACCACATTGGAGGTAAGGTACAGCCAAAACCCACCACGCACGACTTTAGTATGGTCACGCACTACCTGCACCCTAAGCAGTGGTCGGCACCCTTTGGTGTTTCTGTGAACAAAAGTAAAAATACCTTTTACCAAACTCAGGCCATGGTGACGACGAGCTTTGAGCTCGATGACGAGACCAAACGCGAAATTAGGCTGATGTATGCGGAGTTCCGTGAGCAGTGCCGTAAGGCGATCCAGCAGCACACGATGCAATAAAAATGAGAAATCCTTATTTAAAATCCACTGTTAAACGCCTCAAACGCAAGTCGCCGGGGCGTTTTGCTCTCGTTTGCTTGTTGTTGCTTCCCAAGTATTTGGTTTGGCAGCTTAGCCGCCCGTTTTCCGGGCCTAAGTTTGATGAGATGAGGCGTGGAGTGAGAATTCTACTTCAGCCATTATGGGTGCCCTTTGAGCTGTTGAGGGCGTGGGTCATTACCCGACAGTGGAAGAGTTTGATTTTTGCCACTCCTTTGTTGGCCATGGGTATCGTGCTGCTTTCGGTGGTCTATGTGAATAAAAACACACGCCGGGCGGATGTGCATAAGCGCCAGGTGAGAATCGCTCATGTTGCTATGCAGGAGGGAGACTTCGCCAAGGCGGGCTTGGTCTTTGGTAGACTGATCCATCAGCCGCAGTATCAGCATGATCCGGACATTCTTTATCCCGCCATGGTGGTGGCTTACCGTAATGGTAACGGCTCTCGCTACCTGACATTGCGTCAGCAGCTCATCGAGGAACTCGACTATGCGCCCGCCCGCCGCTGGATTGCGCAGCAAATTCTATCGACGCCTGGAGCGAAATCGGTTCAGATTCAAGAGGCGATCGAGCACCTAACCTCGGTGCTGGAGCAAGCGAAATCCGACGAGGAGAAGGATCAGGTGGTGAAGCTCATTGCGGAACTCTATATGAAAGAGGGGCGGAGTGATAAGGCCCGTACTTACTTTGAGCTAATCTCTGACATGGCTCCCAGCACTTCTCTGATGCTGGCGCAGGTCTATCTGGCCCTTGATAACTCGTATAAGGCAGAGCAGATTGCCCGGGAACTGCTGGTCAAGATGAAAGCCGATGACCCTCAGGGTGTGGAGTTCGTCAGCGAGCGTGTTTCCGCTTATTTGATCTTGGCCACATCCAACAGCGTGACTGCCGAGCAGCTCGTGTTATTGAAAAGAGCCTACGAATTATTGGAAAAAGGGGCGAAGTATCAGGACGATGATCGCAGAAGCCGCGCCAGAATCGCGGCATCGTATTTTCAGTTGTCGAGGTTGTATTTGTCTCTGGGTGACGATGACGCCGTGGTGCGTGGGATGGTTTGTCTGGCCAAAAGCTTGGAAACTGGGGAGGCCCCATCGAGTGTCGGCTGGATGCTGTTGAATTCTTGTGATCCGGCCGGAAACTATCCGGTGTCTGAAGAGTCGGTTCGGGCGATGTTATTGGATGGGCATGGTGCCGTTGTATGCCATTTGCGCTTGGGGTTGGATGCGTGGCGTCTGAATAAAAATAGCCTTGCCGTGTTCCACTTTCAGGTGGCGAAGCACCAGGATGCCAAGGTGTTTGATGTGTTGCGAAATGTGGCTCGTTATCTGGCGAGCGCCGATGAGGAATCGATTATTCGCTCGGTGCGATTTGCCCTTCAAAACAAAGCGCCATGGGTCACGGCACTTGAATTGCTCAATATCGTGGCTGAAGCCGAGGGGGGCGAGACCGGTAAAACTTCGCTGGGCCGATGCTACATTTTGGCCGCTCGTGAAAGGTGGTCGAGTATTCCGGCGATTCTAGAGCCCGCGTTGGATGAGATGGACAGCCAGCAGAGATTAAAAGCGCTTTCTTATTTGAGTGTTGCTTACACCCAGATGTTCGACTACTCTAGAGCCGATTATTACAAAAAGCGGCACAAAAAATTACTGGAAGAAGGTGAGTAACAGATCAGTGTTGACTTCCCCTTATTGACCTTCTCCATTATTCCTTCTCCCCCCCCCTCCACTTAAACGAAACATCATGGCTGATAATGATCATTCTGACTCTGGGCAAGAAGTAGGCATTGGTTCTATTTTTGACGCTGAATCTAACGAATCTTCAGGCGTTTTGCATTGGAAACGCGCATGGCTGAGTAATATCTACCCCTTTGCGTTGCTTGTTTTTGATATCTTATTAATCACGGCCATTTTTGCAATTGCGGTGGCTTATCGCTATGATGTGAATGCTTTCCAGTCGTTAAGTCGGCGGATTCTTCTCGTGATCATGGGCGGGAGCATCTTGGGGCTTTCCCTGATTGGTGGTTATAATTACCAGACTAATAAAAGTTCGGTGCGCTTTATCAGTGAGCACATGATTATTTCTGTTGGGGTGTTTATCGGGGTGTTTTTCCTTGTGTTCTCCATCGTCGCTTACGGGGTCAAAGTGAATTCGGCTCGAAGTGTGATTGCTTTTACCTTGATTGTTTTTCCCGTGTCATCGATGGCATATCGGTTTTGTTTGTCGCGCATTAAGCTGTCGCTGCAACGGGGGAATGCTCTTTGTATCATCGGATCAGGTGCGGAAGCCGTGGATTTGTGTAAACGACTGCATGCGCGTAAGTCCACTCTGGAAATCATCATCGTCGATCCCGATCCGGCGAAGGTGGGTGAGCTGTTTTCCCCAGAGTGTGAAGATTCCAAGGTGATTGAATCTCTCGATCTGGTGACTTTCAATTCATCGATGAATGATAAATTTGTTGAGAGCTACGTGGTGACATGCCCATTTGATTCATTGCCTGAGTCATTTCTCAAAAAACTGGCAGCGGCGCAGTTCAGTGGCAATAGTGTCACGACTTATGAAAGCTACCTGACGCAGAAAATGATGATCATTCCTCCTAGCCAGATATCAATGGATTGGGTGATGAGTGAGGGGTTTCGTCTCAACAAAAACCTGACGTATGACCGGATTAAACGATTGGGGGATATTTTGTTTTCTGTCGTGGGCATGATCTTGCTGTCTCCCGTGTTATTGATCACGGCCTTGGCGGTGAAGTTGACCAGTCCGGGGGCTGTGATTTTTAAACAATCCCGAGTGGGGCTGAGGGAGGTTCCTTTTATGATCTATAAATTCCGCAGTATGAAGGTGGGCTCTGAGAAGGGCGCTAAATACACGGCGGCAAACGATTCTAGGTTGACGCCTATTGGGAAATTTCTGAGAAAAAGCCGTCTCGATGAACTACCGCAGTTTTGGAATGTGTTCAAAGGAGACCTAAGTATCATTGGTCCCCGGGCTGAATGGATCGAGCTGGTGGAGGGCTACGAAAAGAAGTTCCCTTATTACCATTTTCGCCACGCCATTAAACCCGGCATTACTGGATGGGCGCAGGTGAATTATTCCTATGGTCAGAATGATGAGGATACGGTGGAGAAGTTTAATTATGACCTCTACTACATCCGTAAATATTCACCGGTGCTGGATGTCATCATTGTCGTAAAAACGCTCTACATGGTCATTTTCGGTCGCGGGCAGTAGAGCGCAATGGATAGCGGATAGCAGATGAATGATGGCGGATCATATTCTGAGTAATCATCCATCCGCAATCCAGTATCATTCCTCCGCCATCAAAAAACAACCTCTCCTGAAAAGGGTGAGGTTGTTTTTTTTGTGCCCTGTGCCTAGCGTCTTTCCATGCGGTTGAAGTTGACGATAGCCTATGATGGCAGGCCTTTTAAGGGATGGGCCACACAACCTAGTGGGAATACTGTGCAGGATTTTGTCCAACGGGCGATCTCTGAAGTGGCAAAGCAGGAGGTGCGTATTCAGGGCTCGGGACGCACTGATACTGGCGTGCATGCCCATGGACAGGTGGCTCATTTTGATGTGCCTGATGGTTTGAGCATGAACCCCTTTAACTGGGTGCCCGCCGTTAATACCAAGCTGCCGTCCACCATTCGAGTCATGGCTGCCGAAGAGGTGGCTGATGATTTTCATGCGCGATTTTCGGCGAAAGCGAAAACCTATACCTATGACCTGTGCCTAGCACCCGTGCTACCTCCGTTGATGTCGGGTTTGGTCTGGCATTTACCCCGACAGCTTGATCTGGACTCTTTGGCTCAGGCGTTACAGCTGCTGCAAGGTGAGCATGATTTCAGAGCCTTTGCGGCGAAACGTGGTAACGAGACAAGTGAAACCAGCTATCGTCGACACTTAAGCCGGTGTGATCTGGATGTGACGCCGCTGGGATACCGGATTACCTACACGGGTAGTGGGTTTTTATATAAGATGGCTAGGCTTCTAACGGGGTCTGCTGTGTATACCGCGCAAGGTCGATTGAGCTTGGCTGAATTAGCAGCTCTGTTGGATCAAGCGGAAGGTGCCCATGGAGGGTTGGGTGATGATGGTTGCTCTGGGTATAAGATGTCACCGTATTGCGCTCCCGCTGGAGGACTGATTCTGGATCACGTCGATTACTCAGCCATTTAGCGAATAGCGGCGGCGTCAGCTATCCGTGATGATGATTTTGCCTTTCAGCGTGTAGAGTCCGCTCCCGGGTGTCGCCTCTGGGTCATCTGGATTAGAATTTTTCTCTGGGGGGATACCCTTTAGTCTGTGTGGGCTAAATTTCTCTCGATTGAGCTCAAACCAGGCATTGATAAATTCTGGACTGCCCAGAGCAACGCCTTCCGTAAAATAGCGGATTCGGGTTCGTAATTGTTGGTAGATTGAGGCTTTCAGCTGGGGGTGAGGGGAGTTTGGAGGGGGAGGTGTCTTGGGTTGTTTTGTGGGTGGCGTGGTATTGTTGGGGTTTGTGGGTGAGTTTGAGGAACTCTCAACTTGTTCTGCGCCGATACCAGCATCAGCTATGAGCCAGCATCGATACCAATCGCGGTTTTCTCCCCAGCTATCCAGAGGCTTTTCCATCACACGGCAGAGTCCGCGTCTCGCTTGCTTGCTGCCGCCCATGGCTTCAGCGTAGCCACACCAGCGGTAGTCTTTTGGGTCTTCAACTAATCCAGCCCTTACAGCGTTGAGGTCAATGTAAGCCGCCATGGTCCGAAGAGCTTCGCCGTTCTCGACGAGCACGCTTTTAAATCGGTCCATCCAGAGGGTGCCTCGACGCTCGTGTTTCTTGTTAAACCAGCGACTGAAGCGTTCTTTCACCTCCTTGATGAATAGGCTAAGATCACAGAATCGCCGTTTATATTTCAGCAGAAATTTATCAGCATCGGCTTCCATGTGCTGTTCCCGCATCCAGGCCAGTTCTTTACGGACTCGGGTGACATAGGCCTTGCTGTAGAGGATCGATAAATGTTGCATAAGTCGTTCTTCACCAGATCCTTCGGATTCGCCGTGCTGATCGTCAAAGCGCTTGAGGAATCTCAGCCGGCAGGGCACGCGTGCCAGAATATGAAAATGGTTGGACATGACGGCGTAGGTGAGCACCGTCACTCCGCAAAAACGTGCCATTCGCCGCATGATTTTTCGAAAGGCCTCTTTTTCTTCATTCCCAAACAAATAATCACCTCCGCAGGTTCGGCTCATAACGTGATAGCAATAATCAGCTTTCTCTCCACCCAAAATTCGGCACCGTCCACCTGACCAAGATCGGTAAATCCGCCCGCCTTCGCCGATCATATTTCCCGTCTTACAGTCAGCTTTATAAAGATGATTAAATCCTTCTTTTATAGGGCTTTGGGGTGGTTCCATGGCCGTATACTTATCATGATTTTAACAACTGTCAAACTTAATGCCTGGCATTAAGTTTTTACGAATGTAGTCCCCGTGCATTAAATTATTAAGTTTACGAAAACCTGTTCTTGCTTCTTTGATCCCTTTTTAAGGCCGGTTTAGATTTTTACGTCTATTTGATAATGGGGGATTTATTTTTAATAATTTAAAAATAATGATTGAGTTAGGGTTAGATTAAATCTATCAAGTGACTGATAGGCGTCCTTGTTGGGGGTTTGCGAACTGTAAATTAAATAAACAAAATAATGAATAAGATAATTACGATGGCCCTCTTCGGAGGAGTCCTACAACTAATGAATGCTGATGCCGCTGTTGTTTTCTCAGGTGTCGATGGCACCCTAGACTTCGGAGTAGCTTCAGGAAGCTATTCCTTGAGCGGGATCCAAGTCACGGTGACTGCTAATGATGGAATTGTGAATGCCACAGGTTCAGGCCTGGGTATCAATGATTCCAGTAGTGGAGATGATACAGATGGTCTGGACACGATCAATCTTGTGGAAATGCTGACCATCTCATTTGATGTGGATGTTATGTTTGATTCGCTTACGCTGGGTGGCGTAGGTGGTAATGATGCTTTGTCTGCTTCTTTTAATGGAGCTGCTCCCGTTACGTTGGATTCATCTGGGCAGTATTTATTGGGTGTGTCGCTCTTGGCTGGCGAAACGCTGACTCTTACTGCAACGGAGCCAAGTGCCCAAACTCCAAATAACGGGGTGAATATTACCCAGTTTACGGTGACAGCAGTGCCTGAACCCTCGTCAATGGCGCTATTGGGTCTAGCTGGTATTACGACTTTATTTCGTAGAAGGCGTTAGGTTAGACTTCGAGAAAAAACGCGGCTTGCCGATCTGGCAAGCCGCGTATATTAATTGGAATCTTAGAGTTTAACTTCAATCAGTGCGCACGGCAGAATTCTTCGAAGCGGGTGAGGCCTTCGTTGAGGACGTCGAGGGTGGTGCAGTAGCTCAGGCGGATGCTGTGGTCATTACCAAAGGCGATACCAGGAACGGCGGCAACACGGTAGCGGGTGAGTAGCTTGTCGCAGAGGTTGACGGATTTGAGTCCGAGTTGGGTGGTATCGACGAGGAAGTAGAATGCTCCTTGAGGCTCGGTGACTTTGATGTTGGGGATGGCGCTGAGGCGGCTGTAGACAAACTGGCGGCGCACATCGTATTCGGCGTTGAGGTCTTTGATGAAGTTTTTTCCTTCCGCGGCTTCCAGTGCTGCCAGGGCTCCGTATTGGGCGAAGGTGGTGGCGTTGGAGCTGGTGTGTCCTTGGATCTTTGAAATGGCTTCAGCGAGGGGTTTGGGGGCGGCGGTGTATCCGATGCGCCAGCCTGTCATGGAGTAGGCTTTGGAGAAGCCATTGACGGTGATGGTGAGATCGTAGAGGTCTTTTCCGAGTGAGGCGATACTGGTGTGTTTGGTGTCGCCGTAAACGAGGTGCTCGTAGATTTCATCGGCAAGGATGATGATGTCCTCGTAGAGGGCGACGTCACCGAGGGCGCGGAGCTCATCAGCGGTGTAAACAGAACCGGTGGGGTTGCCGGGGGTGTTGAGGATGATCATCTTGGTGCGACCTGTCATATTTTCCTCAAACTGCTCAGGGGTGATTTTCCAGTTATTTTCGGCGGTGGTTTCCACGAAAACTGGCTCGGCTCCAGCGAGGCGGACCATTTCAGGGTAGCTCACCCAGTAAGGGGAGGGGATGATGACTTCGTCACCTTCTTCGCAGACGGCGAGGATGGCGTTGAAGCAAGATTGCTTGGCGCCGGAGTTGACGACGATTTGGCGGGGATCGTAATCGATGCCATTGTCGGTTTTGAGCTTGTTGGCGATGGCCTCACGCAGCTCGGGGATTCCTGCGGCTGGAGTATATTTGGTTTTGCCCGCGTTGAGGGCATCGATGGCGGCCTGTTTGATGAAGTCAGGGGTGTCCTGATCTGGCTCGCCACCGGCAAGGCCGTAGACTTCTTCGCCTTGGGCTTTGAGGGCTTTGGCTTGGTTTGTAACGGAGAGGGTGAGGGAAGGTGAAACCTTGTTAACGCGTGATGAGATGGAGTCCATGAGATAGAAATAAGTTGAATGTATTGCCGCCTGAACGGGGCAATGGTTATTTCCATGAGCCCCTCCCTCCAGAGCGGTGATGACTAGTTAACCGATGCTGCCGCTGATGCAAGCTAAATAGGAAAGTTGAAAGCTGAAATGGGAAAGTTGAAATGCTTGGCATGAAATTTCAGCTTTCAGTTTTTCATTTTAACTTTTCTTTCAGTTTGCCTCGCGCAGTGACCCATTTGCCTTTGCGGATGACTTGGCTGAAAATGAGTCCATTTTGTTCTGCCACTTGGCGTGTTTCATCCCATTGGTCGTAGAGTATGCCTGAGATGATGATTTCTCCATTTTCTTCCATCGCGGAGACGATGGTGGGAAAGGCCTGCTGGAGAATGGTGGAAAACATATTGGCCACGACGACGGGCCATTGGCGGTCGGGCGTCCATTTGAGGACGTCGACGTCGCTCATTTTGACTAAGCTGACGTTGTTGCGTCTGACGTTGCGGCGGGCGACTTTCACGGCTTGGGGATCAAAGTCCATGCCGTGGGCGTGGTGGGCTCCGAGCATACGGGCGGCGATGGCGATGACGCCGCTGCCGGTTCCGAGATCGAGGAGGTCCCAGTCTGTGTCTTGTCTTTCTTTGGCTATATCGACGAGTAATCGTAAGCAGGTGGAAGTGGTGGCGTGGTCGCCGGTGCCAAAGGCCATGTCTGCGGGAATTTGGACGATGTGTCTGCCGGGAAATTCTTTCTGGAGCGAGTCCCGGGCATCGTCGTCTCGGGAACCAGTGATGATGACGGAGCTGCGGATTTTAATGGGGGGGCGATTGGGTTCGGTCATCGCTGCCCAGTTTTTATGGACCAGTTTGCGGATGCTGCCGCCGAATTGTTTTTGGATCGCTTTGGCCTCGGCTTCAGTCTCGGTGTAGACTTCGATACGGACGGTTTTATTCGTTTTTAACCGAGAGATAACTGCGTTGGGATTGCCATAAAAGCGATCTTCCCACGCGTCTTCCCACTGCACACCTGAAAGTTTGGACCATACCCACATGGGTTTAAGTATAAGGGGGCAGATTCAAGAGTCAAGATTCAAGACTCTTAGAGCCCTAGCATGGCGACGACTTCATCACGGGTGAACATGGTGGGGTCATCTGCGGCGGCGAGAAGGGATTCTTCGAGCACCAATTCAGAGAGGTTGCTGGCAGTTTCTGCGGAGGGCTGCACTTGGGCGATGACGGGGGCTGTGGTGGGCGCTTCCGTGGCGGGCCAGAGTTGGTAGCCGAGCATGACGCAGGCACAGGTGGCGGCGCTGAGTGCAAGGGTGCGGTTGATTGAAACGACCTTGCCTGAAGTGAAAAATCTAAGGATACGAGTTCCAGTTGTTTCTGAGAGACTTTCTCCCAGGCGCACGGTTCTTACTACATTGCGGGCAAAGAATGGTTCGGGTTGAGTCTCTGTGGCTTGGGAGAGAAGGTTCCAGAGCTCGTCACTTTGATCCCAATCTTCAGCTTTATGCTGGGCAGGAGCGGAAGGTTTGGAGCTGGGGGGGCTGGAAGGATTGCGTTTCATTGCGGTCGTTAAACAGTAGTAGGATCAAAAAGTTGCAGTTTTTTTATCATGGATGGAACCCTGAGATCAAACCCCTCGTTTGCTGCCCCAGAGTTGGATGTGGAGTCGGTCGCTGTAGCGGTAGCCTTGGTCTCGGCAGAGATCGGCGAGCCAGAGGCGGCGGCGTTGGAGGGTGGTGTCATCCCTGCCTTCAGGCATGAGGAGGATGCTGTGTTGGGGGAGTTGGTAGCGTTGGATGATCTTTTTGACTTCTGCAAGATCCGTTTCCTCGGCGATGACAAATTTGAACCAGGCCTTGGTGGACTGGGCAAAAAATGACATGGCGGAATTTTTGAGCCGAAGTGGAGCGTCGTTTCCTGAGTTGGCGAGTTTGGGTGAAACGTTGTATTGGGCGGCCATGGCATCAAATTCTTCGCTTGGGACGATGGTTCCGTTGGTTTCAATTTCGAATCGGTATGCAGGGTCGTGATCCCGGAGTTGTTGCATCAGGTTTAGCCATGAGGTGTCCTGAAGGAGAGGCTCTCCACCGGTGAGGATGATGTTACGGCAGGGGATGGCGGTGACGATTTTTGCCACCTCGGATGTGGGAATTTGAACGATGTAGTCTTCTTTTTTGAATTTTTGGTATCCGGGTTCCGCGTCCCGATCGTGGGGCCAGGGGGTGCCCTCCCAGTTCCATGTGTAATCGGTATCGCACCAATGGCAGTGCAGGTTGCAGAGCGATGCGCGAATGAAGATCGAGGGTAAGCCTTGGCTGACGCCCTCGCCTTGGATGCTGTGGAAGATTTCAGGCCCCCCATGAAGGCTGGCCAGTTTGAGTGATGCTTCAGCCATGTGGGGATGGCTTAGATTTTAGCGAAGCTGAGTTCAAGAAGTTTCTTGGTCGCTCTAATGCCATCGGTTTCGGAAAGTTTGCCTCCTTCGTATTCGACGATGACATTGATGCCGAACCCTTTGGCGAAGCTGCTCAGGGCGTGGAGTCCATCGGCGGCGTATTTGGCATGTTCCTCGTGTGAGCCTGATCCGGCGGCGTTGACTCGGATTGAGTGGCTGCCTAGGAGTTTAGCCGCTTCAACCCACTTTTTGTGGTTGTTGACGGTTTGGGTGCGGGTTTCTTTTTTGGGGGCACCGAGTGGGCCTTCGCCATCGCACATGATGAGCACGTTTCGGATGCCTTCTCCATCGGTGGCGGCGGAGGTGGTTTTGAGGAAATGACGGCGAGATGCATCCATGGGAAAATCTTATCGTGAGGATCGTTTTTCACAAGCCAATTTCGAGTCGCTGTGATAGACGATGTTCATGAGCATTATTACACGGCGGGGCGACGACGGAAATACGGACACGATGTATGGCGGGCGGATGTCTAAAAATTCACCCAATGTGGTGGCGTGTGGGGCGGTGGATGAGTTGACCTCTGCTTTGGGAATGGTGCGAGTTTCCGGTGTGCCGGAGGAGATCATCGAGCACATTGCGGCGATTCAGCTGCATCTGATTTCGCTGATGGGTTTGCTTTCGGTTCCGGAGCTGAAGCGTGAAAAATACCTTGCAGACGGCTACCCGGCCCTGACTCAGAAGGAGATCGACTGGCTTGAAAGCATCGCGGTGGAAATGCCGACGAAGTTTGAGGGCTGGATTCTTCCTGGCGCGAGTGGGAATCAGGGGGCGGCGTGGCTGGATATGGCGCGTACGGTGTGTCGCAGGGCTGAGCTTAGTGCCTGGGCATTAGGCGAAAGTGTTTGTCCTGAGGCGTGCCGATTTCTCAATCGACTCTCTGATATCCTATGGCTATGGGCTCGGAAGCTGGAAAAATAGCACTTGAATCCCAGCTGAATGGCGGTTAATTTCCCCGCATGCGCAAGATTCTCTATCCTTTTCTCGTTGTTGCTTCGTTGTCTCTGTTTTCCTGCGCTACGAAGGATGAGGGTGAATTCACCCCTAAGGGACCAGCATCCACTGAAAGTGATATGTCTTGGAATCGGCCCATGGGTCCTGAAGGCGCAGGTGCTTTGGGGATCTTGAATGACCGATAGATCCTAAAGGTGTTTTCTGGTGCTTTTGGCCTACATAGTGGGGCTGATTTGTAGGTTGCTGGCTGGTTGTTGGGCTTGGGCTGATCACCGATAGGCAGATGACAGGCTACAAGCCTATCCTACTATCGGTGATAGGGTTCGCCGCGCTGAATGGTGGCGACTCGGTAGAGTTGCTCAAGGAGGACGACGAGTGCTAGCTCGTGCTGGAGGGTGAGCGGGGAGAGCGCCCAGATGAGGTCAGCATCGTTGCGTAAATCTTGGGTGTGGCCGTCGGAGGCTCCGATGAGGTAGCTGGCGCGTTTGACGCCGCGCATTTCCCAGTGGTTGATTTTTTTTGTAAGTTGGGCGGTGGTGAGTGCCTCGCCGCGCTCGTCCATGACGATGCGCAGGGTGCCTTCGCTGGCGGTGCGGAGTCGGGTAGAGACGTCCTGGCTGCTGCCGTCCTTGATGTGTTTGAGGTCGTAGGTGCCGTAGCGTGTTAGCCGCTTAAGGTATTCGGCCACGCCGGTTTTGGCGTAGCCGAGAGCTGGTTTGCCGGCGGCTATGATCTGGTGTTTCATGATGAAGGTGGACGGGCAGAATGAAGGTGTTTTCGCGGTAGGTTTGCTTTAAAATAAGGGTTTATGATTTTAAAAGTTGTCCGGCAACTTTTGCGGCGGCATAAACCATTAGTTTTTCAACGATGGTGATTTGCGGCTTTGGGGTTACTTAGCGTGTGTTACACAATGCGGGAAAGTAGCCATGGTAGGAGGTCGCTGATGGCGATGCGCTCTTGCTCCATGCTGTCGCGGTGGCGGATGGTGACGGTGTCGGTGAGGTCTTCTCCGTTAGGGCCTTCTTCGCCGAGCGTCTCGAAGTCGATCGCGACACAGAAGGGGGTGCCGACTTCATCTTGACGACGGTAGCGGCGGCCGATGGCGGCGGTTTCATCGTAGAAGATATTCATGTGAGGCTGGAGGAGATTTTTCACCTCTTTGGCCTTGGCGACGAGTTCGGGTTTGTTTTTCAGCAAGGGGAGGATGGCGACCTTGATTGGGGCGATGCAGGGTTTGAAGCGCATCACTTTACGGATGTCTTTTTTGCCGCCTTCTTTGGTGAGGTCTTCTTCATCGTAGGCTTCGCAGAGAAGAGCGAGGATGGTGCGGTCGCAACCTGCGGAGGGCTCGACGACGTGTGGGATGTAGCGCTCCTTGGTTTCGGGGTCGAAGTACTCGAGTGTTTTGCCGGATCCTTCTTGGTGTTTGGTGAGATCGTAGCTGCCACGGTAGGCGACGCCTTCGAGTTCTTGGATACCGAAGGGGAATTCGTATTCGATATCGTAGGTCTTTTTTGAATAGTGGGCGCGTTCACCATCGGGCACATCGAGGACGTGGAGTTTTTTGCGAGGCACGCCGATTTCTTCGTAGAAGCTGAGGCGTTTCTCTAGCCACTCATCGGTGAGGCGCATGCCGTCATCAGGGTGACAGAAGTATTCGATCTCCATTTGTTCAAATTCACGGGAGCGGAAGGTGAAGTTGCGTGGGTTGATTTCGTTGCGGAAAGCTTTGCCGATCTGGGCGATGCCGAAGGGCATTTTCAAGCGAGTTGAGTCGAGGACGTTTTTATATTGGACGAAGATGGTCTGGGCTGTCTCCGGGCGGAGGTAGGCTACTGCGTTAGGGTCATCGTCATCTGAAGAGGCTCCCATCTTGGTTTGGAACATGAGGTTGAACTCTTTGGGTTCCGTGAGTTCGCAACTTTTATCTGTTCCCTTGGGGAGAGTCGCTTTTTTTACACACATGGGGATGTCTTCAAGTTGATCTGCGCGGTAACGTTTTTTACAAACTTTGCAGTCCACCATTGGATCTGAAAATCCTCCAACATGGCCAGAGGCGGTGAGCACGGCTTGGTGGGTGAGGATGGAGCCGTCCATGCCGACGATGTCATCGCGTTGCTGGACATTTTTGCGCCACCAGACTTCTTTGAGGTTGCGTTTGAGTTCGGCTCCGAGTGGGCCGTAGTCCCAGCATCCGTTTAGGCCTCCGTAGAGTTCGGCAGATTGGAAGATAAACCCTTTGCTTTTGCAGAGAGAGACGATTTTTTCCATTCTTTCGGGATCGGTATGTGTGCGTTCGGCCATAGCGGGGGCACCCTAGAAAGCTTCGGTAAAGAGTCAAGAATCAAGAGTTTCATATTGCCAGAATCATTGGGCTGAGGGATGGTCGGCGTGTGGCAGAGAGTATGACAGTGACGCGGCTGGTGCGGCGAATGAAGAATTTGCTCGAAATCGAGATCGGTGAGATCTGGGTGGAGGGTGAAATAAGCAACTACAAGTGCTATGCCAGCGGGCATGCGTATTTTACGTTGAAGGATGCTGGGGCGCAGATTTCCTGTGTGTTTTTCAAGGGGATGGCGGCTCGGTCCAGGACCAAGCCGGAAAGCGGAATGCAGGTGAGGATTTTTGGCGAGGTCTCGGTTTATGAATCGCGTGGGCAGCTGCAGTTGATTGTGAAGCAGGTGGAGGAGGCTGGGCTGGGTGATTTGCAGGCGAAGTTCGAGGCATTGAAACGTAAGCTCAATGCCGAGGGGTTATTTGACTCCGCCATCAAGCAAGCGCTTCCTAAATTTCCCAAGACGATTGGGTTGGTGACTTCTCCTAACGGGGCCGCTTTGCAGGACATGCTTAATGTGCTTGCGCGTCGGGCTCCGTGGGTGCAGCCGATTCTATATCCTGTGCAGGTGCAGGGGAAGGGGGCTGAGGTCGGGATTGCGCGGGCGATTGATCAATTGGGTGATCCCGAGAAATATGGTTATCCAAAGGTGGATGTGATTATTATTGGGCGTGGTGGAGGATCTCTGGAGGACTTGTGGAACTTTAATGAAGAGGTGGTCGCCCGGGCGATTCATCGATGCCCGATCCCATTGATCTCAGCTGTCGGGCATGAGATTGACTTTTCCATTTCCGACTTTGCCTCGGACTTGCGTGCGCCTACGCCGAGTGCGGCGGCGGAGTTGGTGGTGCCGGATGGGGGTGAGCTTCGTGGCCGGGTGGCGCAGTTGTCGAGTGGGATGCGGCGCATTTTGGAGTCGAGGCTTAAACACGATGATACCATTCTACGCTCGGCTAGGCGTGCGCTGATGCCGCGTGATTCTGAGAGGGCATTGCGTGATCCTATTTTAGAGCTGGATCGCATGCGTCAGGAGTTGAGATTAGCGGCGGACGGTGAGTTAGATGTGATGCGGGGGCGGGTGAAGGAGGCGGCGATACAGCATGCTGCGCATCATCCTGAGCGCGTGATTCAGAGGCGGGCGGAGCGGCTTGAGCACGCGCGTGCGATGTTTGATTTGGCGGGCAAGTCGAACCTTGAGCAGTCGGCTCAGCGTTTGAAGCGGCTTTCATCGCTGGTGAGAACGCTAGGTCCGGATGCTACATTTGGCCGTGGATTTTCCATTACGATGGATGCGGATGGGCAGATTGTTAAAGATATTTCCGAGGTCAAAGATGGAGATGTTTTGATCAGTCAGTTGGGTAAAGGGAAAATAACAAGTCGAGTGGAGTCATAGAGTTTGGATCTGAACTTGCCTTTTTATCTGCATGGTGTTGTATCGGGGGCGTGTCAGAGATTGTTATCGATATTTCAAAAACGCGGAAGCGATACTCGGGTGGGGTGGATGCCTTGCGTGGGGTTTCCTTGCAGGTGCCTCGTGGTGGAATTTTTGGGTTGTTGGGGCCTAACGGTGCTGGAAAAAGCACTTTGGTGAAAATTTTGATGACGATTGTGCGTCCGACCCAGTGTCAGGGCACGATGCTGGGCCAACGAATTGGGCATAAGCCGACGCTGGCTCGGGTGGGCTATTTGCCTGAGCATGCTAGATTTCCTGAGTATCTCAAAGGTGGTGAGGCGATTCGTTATGTGGCGGGATTAGCTGGTGTTTCATCAAGGCAAGCGAAGGTGCGGAGTGCTGAACTCTTGGAATTGGTGGGTATGAAAGAGTGGGGGGGCCGCAAGATGGGCACCTACTCGAAAGGGATGAAGCAGCGGATCGGGCTCGCCCAAGCGCTGGTGAATGATCCTGAGATCGTTTTTCTGGATGAACCCACTGATGGAGTAGATCCCAAGGGGCGGCTTGAGATGCGCACGATCCTTCAACGGATGCGTGATGAAGGGCGGACGGTGTTTATCAATAGTCACTTGCTAGGTGAGCTTGAGATGATTTGTGACAGCGTGGCGATTATGGATCAGGGGCAGTTGATCCGGCAGGGGACGATTCAGGAGCTGACGGATAAAAGCCGACGGTATGAAATTCGTGTGGGTCAGAATATTCCCAGTGGGCTAACGGAGCGGTTGAGACGTGATGGAGTTGAAATCGATGGTGACACGCTGAGTGTTTATCAAGGGACGGCGGAGCCGATGCAGCCGATTATCGATGCGCTTCGAGCCGAGGGGGTGACGATTATGGAAATGCGGGAGGTCCGGCAGTCGCTGGAGGAGTTATTTATGGAATCGGTGCAGAGCAGTGGAGCGGGGGCGATGCCTCCTAAGCTTCCTCAGTCTAACGCGAAGGAGATCACACGATGAGACAGATATACACGATTCTTTGGGATTCATACCGCCTGCTGGCCGCTAAGAAGTTATTCTGGGTGGTGCTTTTTCTATCCACCCTTATTGCTGGAATGTATGCGTCGGTCGGGTTCACTCCGGATGGGATATCCATCTTTTTTGGGGCTTATCATCTTGAGAATGAGATCATTGTAGCGGATAGCCTCTTCGCGGAATATTTCTATATGATGATCTTTACAGATTATTTGGTGCCGTGGTGGCTTGGGTTGTTTGCGCTGGTGTTGGCTCTGCTCTCGGTTTGTCCGGTCTTCCCTGACTTTCTCAAAAGTGGTTCGGTGGATGTTGCCGTTTCCAAACCGATCAGCCGATGGATGTTGTTTCTGGTGAAATATTTGGGTAGTCTTCTGTTTGTTGCGATTCAGGTATTTGTGTTTTGTCTGATTGTTTTTCTGGCACAAGGGTGGCGGATTGATTCGTGGAACGTCGAAATTTTCTTGGCAGTCCCCTTGTTGACCTTTGTGTTTAGTCTTATCTATTGTGTCGCTGTGCTGACGGCTGTATGGACGAGATCGACGTTGTTTTCCTTGCTGATGGCCTTGATTATGTGGGCTGTGACTTTGGGGTTTCAGTGGGCTGAAAGCATTACCTACAAACTGACCTATTCAGCTCCAGCCAGCGGGATGCGACTCGATGTTTCTTCCGATGAGGCATCATCGGCAGTGCCTGAGCCATCGGAGGAGGCGCTTGAGCCTGAGGAGGGGATGAAAAAATTCTACAATATCGTAAAGATGGTTGGTGCCCCATTGCCTAAAACAAGGGAAGCCACTTACATGTTGAAGAAAAAGATGACGATCCGTGGGGCAAATATGACAAAGATGAGTGAGTTTCTAGAAGCTGGCGCAAGTGATCGGGAGCGTCGTGAAGCGAAGGTGATGGAGGATTACGAAAACCGTCACTCAGATGCCTATATTATCGGAACATCGCTCGCGTTTGAATGTGTGATTCTTGGACTGGCTGTTTTTTTGTTTGCTCGGAAAGATTTTTAATCGCGTCATCGAGTGCCTGGATGGATTCATGAATGGTTGATCTTTGTCGGAGTGATGGCGCTCGGGCAGTTTAGTCCAGGGCCTGATATGCTGTTGCTAACGCGCACGGCACTGGCGGCGGGGAAAAAGGCGGGTTGTGGCACGGCGCTTGGCATAGCCTGTGGGCTGGGAGTGCATGCTCTTGTGGCTGTCACTGGGGTTGCGGTGTTGCTTGGTCGGGGAGGGTGGTTGATGAATGGGCTGCTTCTTCTGGCTGCCGGTTACTTGGTTTACCTGGGGGTATTGTTGATCCGCAGTGGCCTGAGCGCCTCGATGTTGAAGATCGAGAACAATGAGCTTAGTCGCCATTTCTGGGTGTGCTGGAAGCGTGGATTGTTTTGCAACTTACTTAACCCAAAGGTGGCGGTGTTTTTAGCGGGAGTGACGGCACCGTTTTTATCCATTCAAAACTCTCCAAGTGCATGGCCTTTGATTTTGTGGGTGACCATAGTCATGGAGGGTATGGTGTTGTGGTGTGCTTGGGCCGTTGCTTTGCAGTGGGCACCCATAAAAATGCGCTACCTGAAGGCCGCGCATTGGGTTGATGTAGTGTTTGGAATCTGCCTGTTGGTTTTGGCGGTTTTTCTTCTATGGAAACTTAATGCCTGGCATTCAGTTTAGGTGGAAGGTGTTGTGGGATAAGGATTGTTGGTCCTTTTTGTGGGCTTTCCTGCCCGGGTCTGCCCGGTGGTTTAGATGGCGTTGGCGATGGCTTGGGC
>Ga0256845_1001063_pt1 | contig 23293 bp, 25 predicted proteins | sample RiftiametaG_FD_189101 | JGI IMG/M metagenome (GOLD analysis project Ga0256845, IMG submission 189101) | Tube worm associated microbial communities from hydrothermal vent at the East Pacific Rise, Pacific Ocean - Riftia | ecosystem: Host-associated > Annelida > Integument > Unclassified ... | reverse complement strand
TGGTGTTTTTGTTTACCCAACTACAAGTTCAATCAAATCTAACTCATGGATAATATTGGAAGGTTATGCGTCCAGTCAACCTATGATTGATTCTTTAAATAAAGGATACACGGTGTATTTAGAATCTGGTTCGACTAAAATTCCACTAAGGGTAGAACATGTGTATAAAGGAAGTTTTAGATTAACACAAGCTATATTAATTCCAACTAAAAAATTGATCATTGGTAAGACCTATTATTTAAAAATTGACAATTTGAATAACACAGAAAAAGAGACCTTGACTAAATGGAATTCTGACACTCGGAGTCATGAACCCATTTCATGGCTGATAACTGACGAAATGGATACCTATTCTCCTGAACTGTTAGAACTCCCAAAGTTAATAGACAAAGAGTACATTCGATATGGATGCGGCCCTGCTATTCATACTATCTTTAAAATTTTAGTAAAAGATAAAAGTGATATCTTAGTTAAAACACAATTAGTTGATTTAACAAATGGCCAAGAGACAACTTACTTTTTAACCCTAGATGATTCAGGACTCTTAAATGTAGGGCACGGTATGTGCTCTGGCGCCTTTAATTACAGAGATAAAGGAAAGTGTAAAATCAGGTTTTGTTTATTTGACAGCAGCGGAAACTCTTATAACATATGGACGAATTGGATTAATTTTGATAGTCCAAACGGAGAGCTAGACTTCAAATAATCAATTAAATACATTCTAAAAATTTATTTTTTCACTGCGATTACAGACATTTCCACTAATAATTCTGGACGAGCCATACGCGCTTCAACACATGCACGGGCAGGTTGAAATCCGTCCACAACCCAGGCATCCCAAACTTCATTCATAGCAGAAAAATCTTTCATATCACGCAAATAAATAGTCACAGAAAGCAATTGTGTTTTATTAGAACCTGCTTTCTCAAGTAATTCTTCTATCTTTTCAAGCGTTGTCGCCGTTTGTTCCTTAATATCTTTAGTGGAATCCTTGGCCACTTGTCCACATAAATAAATGGTACCATTGTGTTCCACAATTCTACTCATTCTTGGTGTGGAATCTAGTCTTGTAATTGACATATTCAGTTGTTTAGTTAAGATAGTAAAAGTAATACATAAGTTTTACTATTTGATGTTTAAATCAAAATCATTAACTTTAGACTGTAATTAAGTTTAACTATGAAACATCTAGTATTAATTTTATTTTCATTTCTAGTCATTTCTAGTATAGGGCAAGTTACGCTTAATGAAATGCAATCCGCAAACACATCTACTATCGCCGACAATATGGGAGAATTTGATGATTGGATTGAGATTCATAACCCGACAAATACAGCTATAGAAATTGGTGGGTTTATTCTAAAAGACCAATTAGACACTTGGGTTATTCCTAGTGGAAATGCTTCAACTCTTTTACCACCAGGTGGCTATTTTTTACTTTGGGCTGATGATCAAGAAGCTCAAGGTATTTTTCATACCAATTTTAAACTTGCTTCAGGAGGTGAATTTTTAGGGCTTTATGAAAGTGATGGTATAACTGTTATTGATTCAATAACCATTCCGCCTATGCAATCTAACACTAGTCTTATAAGATGTAGTTCTGGATGGTTATCAAATAATTCCCCAACTCCATTAGCCGAGAATGATTGTACAGCAGCTTTAGATAAAAACACAACTGAATTATTCAATATAACAGTGTATAATAAGCAATTAGACATAAATGTTCTTCAGAATTTTGAAAACAACATGACTCTCACAATTTACTCAATGGATGGGAAAGAAATTATAACTACAGAAATAGACCAAGACCTAACAACTTTAAACCTAAACATACTGGAAAGTACCATTTATATCATTAACATAACTACACAAAACTCTATTTATTCAAAAAAAATAGCCCTTAGATAAAATAGTTTAACTGCACTATAAATAGAGTTTAACCTAAATTTCGATTTAATATTACCTCAAAATAAAGTATATTTGTCTAGAATTTAACTCAACTTACAGTGGTAAACCATTTTCAACATTTTTCAACTCCTATTAGTGAAATTAAACTGCCTAATCAATTTACATTTCCCTTTTATTATGAGCCACATCCTTTATGTAAAATAGCTACACATGAAGTTCAGAATTATTTGAAAACACAAACCGATTTTGAGCATAACTTTGGATTAGATGAGTCTAAAAAAGGACTTGCTTTTGGAAAAATGTTTGGCGTTTTAGTGGTTCAAAATCAACAAAATGAAATTGGATACATTGCAGCAGTTTCAGGAAAGTTGGCAGAAACAAACAGTCATAAATTGTTTATTCCACCTGTTTATGATATGCTCATTAAAGATTCTTATTACCTTAAAGAAAAAGGTATTTTAAACGACATGAGTGTTGAAATTGAGAAACTAGAAAGCAGTACTGAATTAATAGAACTCATTGCACTTTATAAATCCGAAGGCAAAAAAGCAGCGATTGATATTAAGGAGAAAAAAAACGACTTAAAGGCTACTAAAAACGAACGCGATTTAAGAAGAGATAAAGCCAAAATTGAATTATCATCAGAAGACTATACGATTTTTGAAGCTGATTTGAGTAAAGAAAGTTTAAAAGCTAAGCATTTTTTTAATAATGTGAACCGCTTTTGGGAACACACTTTAAATCCCATTAAAGACAAACTATTGCTTTTAAAAACACAAATAGCAGATGCAAAAACACAACGAAAAAACAAATCAATAGCTTTACAACACTACATCTCTGATCAGTACCACTTTTTAAATTCAAAAAAAGAAATAAAAAATTTATCGCAATTGTTTGCGGACACATCAGTTGAAAACTTGCCTGCTGGTTCAGGAGAATGTGCTGCACCAAAATTGTTACAATATGCTTTTTTGAACGATTTAAAACCGATTGCCATGGCTGAATTTTGGTGGGGACAATCGCCAAATAAAGAAATACGTAAACACCAACATTTTTACCCAGCTTGCCAAGGAAAATGTAAACCCATTTTAGCGCATATGCTTGATGGTATTGATATGGATAAAAACCCTTTAATCGTAAATCCTGCGATTGGTAAAGAACTAGAAACTATTTTTGAAGATGATCACTTGATTGTGATTTATAAACCTGAAGAATTTTTATCAGTCCCTGGTATTGATATTAAAGATTCTGTTTACACCAGAATTAAACACCAAATTAAAAATATTAGTGGCCCCATTATAGTCCACAGATTAGACATGTCTACCTCTGGCTTATTGGTACTCGCTAAAACTAAAAAAGCACACAAAGACTTACAAAGTCAATTTATCAAACGAACGATTAAAAAAAGGTATACCGCTTTATTAGACGGTATCCTGACTGAAGACAAAGGAACCATTGAATTACCATTGAGAGTTGATTTAGATGACAGACCAAGGCAATTAGTTTGTTTTGAAGATGGAAAACCATCCACAACTAAATGGGAAGTTATTGAACGTAGAGATGGCCAAACGAAGGTACACTTCTACCCTATTACTGGGCGTACGCATCAATTACGTGTACATGCGTCTCACAATTTAGGATTAAACACACCAATTAGTGGTGATGATTTATACGGTACAAAATCTAAGCGTTTGTATTTACATGCAGACACTCTAGAATTTACACATCCAGAACGTAAAGAACAGATGACATTTCATAAAAAAGCCAATTTTTAACCTTAAAAAACACTACCCTTATGACCACAATACAAAATAGAGCAGACGTCAATCAATTAGTAAATGCATTCTATGCTAAAATTAGAAAAGATGAGGTATTAGGTCCAATTTTCAACAAACACATTGCAGATGAACAGTGGCCAGAACACTTAGATAAGTTGACCGACTTTTGGGAAACTAATCTATTTGGCATTCCTAAGTTTAAAGGAAACCCTACTGCTAAACACAGAACTGTAGATGCGGGTATGAATCACTCTATTAGTCAAACTCATTTTGGAAAGTGGTTACAGCTTTGGTTTGAAACAGTTAATGAATTATTTGAAGGCCAATTAGCTGAAAAAGCGAAAAATGCCGCTCGAATGATGTCAACTGGGCAATTTATTGCAATTTGGGGGCATAGACCTGGCAATAAAAAATAATTGTATATTGCAATATGAAACAAGCGTTAAAATATATAGAATTAAAATCAGGATTTGGAGATAATGGTCCTGCTTGGATTGGTCTAGTTGATTTTTCAAAATCTGGCCAAACTATATACTTTAACAATATGGCATTGAAGAAATTAAAGACGCCAGGAATTTCAGGAAATCATTACAATATTGAAACTGGTGACGAATATTGGGTTTCTGGAGTTAAAAAAAATGGTCATGATAGACATCAGTTTGGTGATGGACCTGTACAGATTGACAGAAAAGTTATAGATGACTACTTGAAAATAGTTGAGTTCACCATTCTGGACAAAAAATATTTTGAACTCATAGATATTCTCCCCACTAACAAACAAAACTTTGTTGCGTTTGAAAATGAAAAAGATGAGAAGGAAGAGTTTAGTCCTGAATTGAGTTTCAAAAAGCCAAATGAACTTACTGATTATGAATTAGAATACGTTATTGAATCATTAATAGAAGATGAGGAAAACTCTAGATTCAATAAAGGTAGAAGATCATTTAAAAGAAGTCGACTTGAATTTGAAGAGGAGCTTGAAAATAGGAAAAAGAACTAAAAGCAGCAGTCTATTAATACCAACACATCTAATCTATTCTAAATTGAGCTTTTTAAACAATCAAATACACTTTGCATCCTCTTTAAAGAAAAGAATACTAGTCGCTTTGTTTTTAGGTCTCTTTTTGTCTATGCTTATTCTATTTCTTGAACCGTTTAACACAAATGAATATGACTCAAAGTATAGAACCCTATCATTATTAGGGTTTGGAGTTTTACTCTCTTCTGTTTCTATAGTTCAAAGTAGTATTGAAAACAGGTGGTACATCAAACGTCATAGAGTTTGGTTGGTATCACATGAAGTACTTTCAATTTCTCTCTTTTTCACCTTTGCAGGCACTCTAATCTATTTATATAATCATATTATAATAAATGAGGACACCTATTCATTAACCTCACATTGGTGGTATTATTCACACATTGTACTAGCTATGATACCAATTGTTGCACCCGTACTAATTTTTCTAAGGCAAAAATTTGGTGAATACATGGTTCCAATTTCACCAAACACAATTGTACTCACTGGAGAAAATAAAAATGAAAGGTTAGAGTTACAAAAAGATGAATTGCTATATATCCAAGCTGTAGAAAATTACATTGAGATTTATTTTATAACTGTCGATAAAAAATTAACCTCTAAAACCTTCAGACAAACGTTATCAAAAGTTCACGACCAGGCCTCTTTTTTAGAAAAATGTCATAGATCTTATCTAGTTAATCTGAATACAATTAAAGAAATTCAAGGTAATTCTCAAAGTGCGAAACTAGCTTTTAAACAAGTTGAAACCAAAATACCGCTTTCTAAAACATTATACAAAACCATAAAAGGTAAGGTAATCTAGTTTCACTTATCTATTGGTCAAAAAAACAATCGGTTCATCACTTATTAGTGAAGTTTAACTGAATCAACTTTATATTTGAAATCAAAATTTCAACTCTAATTTATGTACAGTAACAAAACAACAAAATCGGTAATTCTGACTTTAGCCCTAATTTTAACCTCAACACTTGGTTTTAATCAAACCAACGAAATAAAAATAAAATTCATTGGAAATTGTGGCCTCCATTTAACAGACGGTGATTTAAATATCTATGTTGACTTTCCTTATAAGTCTGGGGCATTTAATTATATGGAATTTGATAAATCCGAATTGGATAGTATAAAAGAAAACTCCATTTTTCTATTTACCCATAAACATCCAGATCATTATTCAATTAAAAATATGCGAAAAACGTTAAGAAAAAAGCATGGAAAAAAATATGGGAAATGGAATCTCAAAAAACTAGAGCAACTTTGTAATTCTATGCAAGACTTTACAATTACGCCTATAGAAACAAACCACAGCCTGTCTTTTACACATTATTCTTACTTACTAACGTGGCACGGAAAAAGGATTTACCTTTATGGAGATACTGAAACATCCGATATCGCTTTAACTATGACCAATTTAGATTGGGCATTTATCCCCTACTGGACAGCACTTCAAATCAACAAAAAGAATGCACATCTTGATTCTAAAATGATAGGCGTCTATCATTTTTACCCTGCAATGCAGCCTACAACTTCTAATCCTGAAAAAATAAAATTATTAACTAATCAAGGCGATATCATTTCTATTCCGTATTAATTAAAAAAATGATTGTACAAAAAACTGCCGTAACACTTTAGTTTACAGATATGCATTTGATGGTTTAGAAGGTTCAGAAAACAATGCGTTTGATTTCGCTTTTAAGATAGCTAAATTAGATTTTAAGTAACTTTAACACCTTATTTATCAGATACAACACTAATTTATTTAATAATTAATATATTTGTGTAAACCATTAAATTATACCTATGAAGTATATTTCATTAACTCTTCTATTTTTATCTAATTTATCACTCTTCGCTCAAGAAGCCTTAGTGAATGATGCCGTTAAACCTGAAGCTGAATTTCACGTAGCCATTAATCCACTAGACTCTAACACTATTGTTTTAGCTACTCAACACGATTTTGGAGGTATTAGTAACATTACAATTTATTACACACATGATTTCGGTGACACATGGAATACCAGTAACTATCATGGATTACCAGCTGGTTATACAGCAGGAGGTGATGCTGTATTATCCTTTGATGCTACTGGAAATGTGTTTCTAGTTAATCTGGCAGTCTCCTCTTCTGGCTTAAGTGTCATATTATCTAAATCAACAGATGGTGGAGATACGTGGTCTCTTGTTTCAACTATTGCCTCTGGTAATACAGATAAGCCATGGCTAGCCATTGACCGATATAATACATCCCCCTATCTGAATAATATGTATGTGCCATTGGTCGAAAATAATTTAAACTTCTATACATTAGATAATACCTATCAAACTATCAATTCTCTTATTATTCCTAATGGAGAGCATCTACCTAGTGTTGTTGTAAAAAAGGATGGTACCGTTTTTACGTCTAGCATTGACTTAAGTGCAACCAATATTGTATATGTACAAGAGTATTCAAATGGAGGAAGTAATTTGGTTCACTCTACACAAATTGTGAGCTTTCCAGACTATACATTTAATGCGCCTGACATTTCACAACGATTTCAACCCACTGCCTATCTAGCTATTGATAATTCTGGTGGTAGCTATGATGGAAGATTATATTTAAGTTATACCGCTTCTGAGTCAACTCATCCTAATTATTTTAATGTTTATATTATCTATTCAGATGATAATGGCTTAAATTGGAGTACACCGAACATAGTTCATAGTAATCAACAAAATCAGGTACAACAGTTCTACTCAAGTATATATGTAAATGATAATGGTGTTCTTATATTGGATTGGTATGACAGAAAAAATCATACAAATACAACTAAATTAACCGACTTTTTTATGGGAGTATCCTATGATGGAGGTGATAGCTTCAATGAAATACAACTTAACAACACTTCCAGTGATTTTGAGTATGTTATTCCATCAGCATCTAACTTTGGTATTGGAGAATATCATCAATTAGTAGCAACCAACAACATAGCTGTGTCATTTTGGACTGATGGGAGGTCCAATGACGGAGATCTTAACATATATATGGCTAAAGTAAATTTATCTAGCCAATTAAGTATTAAAGAGTCTACTTTGATATCCGAAAAAATTACTGTTTCATCACTCTATCCTCAACCTGTTTCAAACACAGTTCATTCAGATATTGAACTTCTTGAACCTACCAAAATAAAATATCAAGTCTCAAATAATTTAGGACAATTATTAAAAAGTACTGAATGGACAAGCTACACTGCAGGAAAACACACCTTAGAATTTAATTTGGACTTATCAGCCGGCACTTATTATATTACAGTTACTTCTGAAAAAGGATATTTCAAAACTATGCAATTCATCAAACTCTAATATGAGAAAGTATGTACTCCCTTTTCTTTGTTTATTGGTATTAAACTGTACTGGTACTAGACCAATTGAATCACATGATACCACAGTAACTATGGATAGTTTAGCATTGACTCATTTTGGAGAGAAATATGCTACAAAAGATAATAAAACTGGAAGTCATATCATTGTCTTTAAAAAATATAAAGAATTAGAAGATCTATTTGCAACCGTAAAGTTTTTTATATTTGAAAAAAGTTCTCAATCAATACTTTACCAAGACGAACTTAAAGGAGGTAGTGTAGCATGGTATTCAGAATTCAAAATAATTGCCACATCTAGAACCATGAAAACTGAAATGACCGAAAATCAACAATCAACTTCTATTTACTACTATGACGTAAAACAACAAAAAAAAGTAGAGCATTAAAGTGATTATTTTTCATCTATACTTATAAAAATGGATTACTACAATCCACGACTATTCAATACAAACTATTAGACTTTACTTTAACGAAACAGTAAAATAGTTCGTCTGTTTTAATAAATTTGGAAATATAAACTATTCTGATAATGATTAAAAATTTAATAAAATATGTATCTATTACAACACTAGTTATTTCTACTTTTATATTTTTTTCTAGTGGGAACAAATCTCAAAAAAAACCATCTATGACACTCGTTAGAGGGCTTAAACCTGCCATTTCAGAATTTACACTTTTAGAACAACAATTCATTACCCTAGTTGCGGAAAAATTAAACAACAATGGATTTCCTGTAGATCAATTAACTAGAGTTCATCTTAAAAAAAGAATACTTACGCCTACAGATTACTATGCATATAATGAAATTACATTTTTTATTAACCCTGGAGTCTACAGACCAAATGAATTTAATTGGGGCATACAGAATATAGGCGTAGGCTGGGATGATTCCACGCTTATAAAAACTCCTGATGGCGGTTTTGAATTTGAAATTGGTCATAAACCAAAACAGGAAGACCTTACTATGACGTTTTATCGCTTACAAGATGCTTATAGTTACGGCAAACTATTAGAAAATCATAATCAAATAATACAGCGTATAAATGATCTGTTTTTAACCAGTAATTTAGAAGAAATCAAACCGTTCACCTCTCAAGGGATAGTTGAACTGCTTAGTAATTATCTAATGGTAATAACCGCTGATAATGAAAACAAAAACGTATTCGAAATGACGCTCAGAAGAATAGAACATGAGCTTATCAATTTCGATCATTACAATACACTTTATAAGCAGTATACATTAAGACTAAATTTAAATACATCCAGCATAGAGATATTAAACAGCTTTGACCCAACTTTTTTCCCTTCTCCTGCCACGAATCCTGATATACCTTTCACAAAGTAAAATCATAAATTTAAAACTTATATCTACATCATTTACAAATAGATACTAAATTATTCTTCAAAATTTTACCCAATCTTTAAATGGTCATTTAACTAAAAAAAGGGCCTTTTACCTAAAAAGAACTTAATAGTATTTTAACCGTTCATCATTTTCTATAGTCCAACTTTGATTTTTATAATTACTTTAGGGGCAACTAAACATTTAATGAATACTCATGAATAAAATTAACAAAACAATTCTTGGCCTTACTGCAGTTGCTTTAACTGTATCTTGTGGTAACAATGAGGAGCAATCTCATCAAGAAGAAACTAAAATTACAAAAGTAACTACACCTGCTTTTGATCTTAGTCAAATTGACTCAACCATCTTACCATGTGAAGATTTTGAAAGATACGCCGTTGGAAATTGGTTAAACGATAACCCAGTGCCGGAATCTGAAAGCCGTTGGGGAAGTTTTAGCGTAGTTAATGATGCTAACGAAATAAAATTACGTGAAATTGTGGAAAGCGCTGTAAGTGCTAAAGGAGATAAAGGAAGTCCTCTTCAACAAGTTGGAGATTTTTATGCTTCTGCTTTAGATTCTACAACTACTAATAAATTAGGAGTTACACCTATTTTACCATTCATGGCTAAAATTGATGCTGTAACAAACGTGCAAGAATTAGTTGAAACAATGGCTGAATCAAGAAAACTTGGTTCTGGTTCAATTTTCTCTGGTTATGTTGGTACAGATTCAAGAAATAGTGCGGAGTATATTATGCATTTATCTCAAGGTGGATTAGGTTTACCTGACAAATCGTACTATACACCAACTGATGAAAGAGGCGAAAACATATTTAACGAATATAAAAAGCACATTGCTGCTTTATTTGTATTAGCTGGTACAGAACAAGCTGAAGCGGATCAATTTGCATTAAATGTAATTGAAATCGAATCAGAGTTAGCCTTAAACTCTATGGACAGAGTGCAAAGAAGGGATCCTGAATTAACATACAATAAATTAACCGTAGCTGAACTACAAGACTTATGTGGTGCCATTAACTGGACATCATATTTTGAGGTGGCTGAATTAAAAGGGGTTGAAGAAGTTGTTGTTGGACAAGTTGATTTCATGAAATCTTTAAATGGTTCATTAACTAAATTTCCAATTGAAAACTGGAAAACGTATGTAAAATGGCATTTATTAAATGACATGGCAGGTAACTTAAGTGAAGATTTTGAAAAACAAAGTTTCTCTTTTTATGCTACCACTTTAAGAGGTACACAAACCATGAAGCCTAGATGGAAAAGAGCACTTTCTAAATCTAACGGAAACGTTGGTGAGCAAATTGGAAAATTATTTGTAGAAAAGCATTTCCCAGAAGAATCAAAGCAAAAAGTATTAGATTTAATTGGAAATATTAATACTGTTTTTAAAGAACGTGTTGAGAAGTTAGAGTGGATGAGTGAAGAAACTAAGGTGAAAGCTATGGAGAAATTAAGTCAATTCACATACAAAATTGGATACCCTGACAAATGGGAAGATTATAGTTCGGTTGACATTACAGCTAATACATTAGCTCAAAATGTAATGAACATGAACTACTTTGAATACAAAAAAAATGTAAGCAGAATAGGTCAAGAGGTTGATAGAGATGAGTGGGGAATGAATCCACAAACTATTAACGCATATTACAATCCAACAATGAATGAGATTGTATTCCCAGCAGCAATTTTACAACCTCCTTTCTTTAATCCAGAAGCGGATGATGCCATCAACTATGGTGGTATTGGTGGTGTTATTGGACATGAATTTTCTCATGGTTTTGATGACCAAGGGTGTAAATTTGATGGTGCAGGAAACTTAAACAATTGGTGGACTGAAGAAGATTTAGCTAATTTTAGTAAAAGAACAGCTAAATTAGTAAATCAATTTGACGGCTATGAGGTTGCAGAAGGAAACCATGTAAATGGTAACTTAACATTAGGTGAAAATATTGCTGATATTGCTGGAATTACTTTAGCTTACTATGCTTTAGAAAAAGCAATGGAAGGAAAAGAAGATCCAATGATTGGTGGGTATGATTACAAACAACGTTTCTTTTTAAGTTGGGCTCAAGTATGGCATACAAATGCTAAAGATGAGTATTTAATTAACCAAGTTAAAACTGATCCGCATTCGCCTACTCGTTACAGAACAAATGGACCATTAACGAACATGATTGAATTCCAACATGCATTTGGCTGTGAAGAAGGTGCTATGATTGCCCCTGATAGTTTAAAAGTAACTATTTGGTAAACAACACTAGTTTTAAAACTAAAATTACAGTCCTCACATCTTATGTGAGGACTTTTTTTTGCTCTAATGTGTACTATAAATACCTAGTAGCCTATTTAATAATTAGAGACTAAACTACAGGATTGAATATTTAATTGTTACTTATTAATAGTTATGAATTTAATAAATATATAAACGTTATTCAAACCACAAAATCATGAAAACAATGTTACTAAAATTCATTTTACTCTCCCTAATTGCATTTGGTTTTACCACTACATCATCTAAAACTAGTAAAATAGAAATTAAGACTAATGCCGCTTTAAGTTATTGTAAAACTCAAGGATTCAATACTGAATTCTGTGTGTTTATTGATATGAGTATACACTCAGGTAAAAACAGGTTATTTATATATAATTTTGAAACTGATTCTATCCTAAATCAAGGATTATGTGCCCATGGCAGTTGTGATAATTTACCAGGTATAGATTACAATGACATAGAACCAAAATTTAGTAATACGCACGAAACCCATTGCTCCTCACTAGGGAAATACAAAATTGGAAAAAGAGGATACAGTAATTGGGGTGTTCATTTCAATTATAAATTACATGGTTTAGAAGCAACAAATAATAATGCCTATGCGAGAACTATTGTATTACATTCCTATGAAATGATGCCCGATAAAGAAACTTATCCTGAAACAATACCTTACAGTTGGGGTTGCCCTATGGTCTCAGATAAACTAATGAAAACATTAGATGGCTTCCTTAAAACAAGTGAAAAACCTGTGCTCTTATGGATTTATAAATAAATCAATTATCCCAACAGAATTATTACAATTTAAAACTGTATATTTGACTAAACTCTATGCATTAGTTATCTGTTTTTAAATACTTATAAGCGTTTACAAATGGAAATACACCCGGTTTCATTGGGTTAATGAAAAAGAATAAACATAAGCGCATAACGAGAAATAAGAACAAGTTTTAGATTAAAACTTGTTCTTAGCGAATTGTTATAAACAATCAAAAAAACGCAACGATTCATGAATGATTTGGTTCATAGAACATACCCAAGATTATTAACAACTGGTACACTTTTAATTTTAAGTTTATTTTTTTTAGGGCTGACAATACTTATTTTGTCAGACTCTAATAATTATGAAAACACTATATTCAATATTTTCTTAATAACATTATTTTCTGTTACAACTGCGATACTACTCTACCACCTTTTTAAAACAAAAACAATTTACATATCTAAAAGTCAATTAATAATATCTAATTTCTTTTTCCCACACAAACATTCTTATGATTTAGCCGAAATTAATACAATCAGACAATCAAAAAAAACTACAACTCACTATTTACCTGATTCATCATTACCTATTGACAAAAGTGATACATATACTATAAGTATGTTCAAAACAATTATTGAAACTACAAACAAAAAACAAATCATTATAAAAAGTATTGGGAAAGAAGAGTTTAACCTTTTATATAAAGTATTTACAAAAAGAAAAAGAGCGGAGGGAACAGTAAAAAAAGTCAAAAGCAGGTTGTTCTTGTATTTAATCGATAATATAGGAGGCTTATTTCTAATCATAGGGCTATCTTTTCTTTCAATTGGATTACTTATCAGCTTAAAATCATAATACTCTTAAAACCGACTATCATATTATCAACCCTAACCTTGCTTGAAATTTTAAATGTTTCATTTTACGTTTTTGCGCGGGAAATTGAAGAATTAACTTCTTAAAATATTAAATGCGTAGAACCTTGAAAAATTAGCGGAAGATAATTGACGTTTTGTGTTTAGGTTTGAAGTTTTAACAAGGGGGAGAATTTTTACGATTCTCGTTCTGATCATAGAAAGTCTGATAAATATGAGTACGGATAACAAAATATTTTCAATTATCGTAAGTTTTGACGTCTGAACTTGACGTTTTTAGCTCAATTAATTACCGTTTTATTGTCTGTTTAATGTTGAAGTATTACACGATTGAACTTTACGTTTTTGATTTCAGAAAGTAAGTAGAAGAATTAGACGGTTTATAACAATAATTATAAACAATATGTAGTCTTATAGGCGGTTGAAAGTTCAGCTTTTCATTGTAAGCCCGTCAAATTCAAAAATTCGCGTTTTTATTCTGGATAAATAAATTAAATTCTTAAATTTGACTAAACGATAACCTATGACTTCTGATTTTCAAAATCTACACACTGTTCATAGTTGAGTCGTTAGCAAACATAAAGATATAGTTGTAATTATGAATGATGTTGAAGAAATAATATCAGAAGGGAAAGCTAAGGATATGATTCTTGAGTTTGCATTGAAAAGTATCGGAGAGCCAATAGTATCAAATTTAATCCAAAGAGAATTATTCCCTGACTCGTCTAATGAAGAAATTGATCTTTTATTTAAAAGAATTGATAATTCAATAGATAAGATTGCTGACATAAGAATCCGACCACAAGGAAATATTATAATTACAAATAAAATAACAGAATTATTTGTTAAAAACGGGGGATATGAGAAGTTGGAACGTGAAACAAAAAAAGAAAAGGAAACACTTCTTTACAAAGAAAGTATCGAATTTGAAAAAGCTAAAATAGACTTAGAACTAGCAAAAAAAATGTTAGAAGAATATCCAAAAACAAAATGGTTTGCAAGAATTGCTTTTGTAATAGCCGTTATACTCGTCTTAATTGAATTATATAAATTTATTTCTGATAAAATCAATTAAACATGAAAATGCACAAAATCATATTCATACTTATTGTAATCATAATAAGTTCTTGTAAAAATGAATTTATAGTTGAAGATAAAAGTGGACAGGAGTCTAAAGTAACACTTTACAAATGGAAAAATAAATTTAGTGAATCCATTCATTCTGATAAAGACTTAATCTTTACAGGTCACTGGAAAGGTGAACTTAGAGACCAAGATACTATTACAACTGACGCACAAGAAGTCAATGGAAATCCTCTATCAAATTTTAGAAAGAAATACTATATTTTTGAAGATGGACAACTTAACCCGATTTACCCAAACTATTCTTTATTTTAGTTGAAAAGAACGTTTGCTAACATTTTCTATATTTAATACGGAGTTCAATGCATAATTGAAGATTCAGTATTTCATTAAAAGTCCGCCTAAACTTAAATTTGGTGTTTAAAATAAGAATAATTTAAAAACAAAATATTAACTTTAGGCTATGTGCGTAATTGTGGGTTTATCTCTTTGTAAATCCGTACTAAACATAGGTAAACGTTGTAGGTAATTTTGAAAAAAGAATGAAAGAAAAATTTATTACTCAAAAACCAAACAATTCTTTCTTACAAAAATATATTTCCTATTACTATTTTCATAGTTCATCAAGTCATGAACTTCATGAAAAATTCATTTACTATCCAAATTTTAAAAATGCTTTAACTATATATAAAAACTCTAGCATTGAGTTTAGTAATAACCATTCAATAAGTAAACCTAATAATAAAACTGACTTTAGTTTTATATATTCTGGTGTTCAAAACCAATTTAGAACTGCAGAAATTATATCACCATTTGATAAAATTGGTATCGTATTTCAAGAGCTCGGAATTAACCATTTTATAGAAGTTCCGTTATCAACTATATCTAATCACCCAATTCAAAAAACATTTAACTATTTTGGCAGTAATTTTGTTCAACTTTGTGAAGCTGTTTACAGTGACGAAAACCTAGAAAATAAAATTAAACTCCTAGATGAGTATTTTTTGAATCACTATATAGATTTTCAAGAAAAAACATTAAAGAATTGTATTAATCTAATTTTAAATTCTAAACATAAAGTAACTGTACACGAATTGTCAAACAAATGTGATATAAATAGAAAATCGCTTTTACGCTTATTTAAAAACCATTTATGCTGTACTACCAAAGATTATATTGACATAGTACAATTTAGGAGAGCTCTAAATGATTATTTACAACATAATAAAAGATTATCTTTTACCGAAATTGCACTAGAGAATGAATATTACGACCAAGCACAATTTATTAATCATATAAAAAAATTAACAGGAAATAATCCAAAGAGTTTTTTTAAAAACGTTAAACATCTTGGGCAAGAAGATACTTTTTGGGCTTTTCAATAACTACAAGTTGTCCCATTTCACCAATTTTACAATTTCCATTGAATATATATTTGCATAAAAAACAATAATGAGACATATCATATTAGTATTTATTAGTTGCGGAATGACATTAATGAGTTATGCACAAAATCTTAAAAACATTCAACATAAGATTACATCTAAATATTTTCAAGAACAAAGAATAATTCAGATGCATCTACCAAAAGAATATAGTAAGGAAGAACGTTTGCCAGTAATTTATGTGTTTGACGCTCAATGGGACACTTATTTTAATTTAACAACATCGACTATTGATTATTTAATAGAAATAAAAAAAATACCAAAGAGTATTATTGTTGGTATTCATTCTGAAAATAGACAATTTGAATTTACCGCTAAAATTGTTAATGACAATTGGGATATGCCACATTTAGGTGGAGCAAGATTTTTAGAAAAACATTTAAGCGAAGAGGTTATACCATTGTTAAATCGTGATTATAATACAGAAAACTTCAGAATTGGAATTGGACATTCATTAGGGGCAACGTTTGTGTTAAATAGTTTAATAGATAGTCCAAGTTTATTTAATGCTTACATATCAATTAGCCCTAATCTTCAAATTGATGATGAAGAAATTACGTTAAAAATACAGCGAAATATTCAACAAGTTAAAAAATTAAATAAATTCTTGTATACAACCATAGGAAGTGAAGGTAATCCAGATACTATGTTTTTACCTTATGTTAAAAAGTTGGATACTCTTATGCAGGCAAACAAATCAGAAGTATTTAATTGGAATTTTTCAATTCTCAAAGAACTTGATCACGCCACAACACCGATAGAAAGTATTGATAGAGGATTATTAGAATTGGCAAAAAAATGGAAGCTATCAGAAATAGAAAAAGAACGTATTAGTAAGAGCCTGAATGTAGTTAAAGAGTTTAATTCTTTTTATATTAATTTATCTAAATGGACAGGGTATTCAGTTATTCCATCTAAAAATGATTATTATAGTTTTTCTGGCATTTTAGAAGCTAAAAAAAATTACTATGATGCAATTAACATTTATAAATCTGCTATAGAAAAATTTCCTTCTGAATCAAGGTTTTATAATTGTGTCGCAGAAAACATGATCAAATTGGAAAATAAAAAAGGAGCTAAAACTTATTTACATCTAGCATTAAAAATTTTAAAAAATGAAACGTTTGAGTATGCAGATGACAAAACGTATTTTGAGAAATTATACAAAAAAAACTTGGAAAAGATAAATTAGAAGTAACTGGCCACAACACCGTGTATAATTAATTGCTAATGCTCGCTTACTTACGAAAATCCTCGCGGATTTTCTAGTTGGTTTTGCATTTACTAAATTAGTCGCTTAAACACGCAACAACTCATACACAAACACGTTGTACTTAATACACCAAAATGGAAATAAATAATATGAATAAACCTATTCAAGCTTATTCAAATGCTTTGAAGAAAATTTGTCCAGATTTAAATTCTGATGAAATAGCCTTCCATACATCTAAAGTCACAATAACAAAATTAGAATCAAAAAAACAATACTTAATGGCTGGACAAATTCAAGAAAGCTTAGGTTTTGTTTTTAACGGTTTATTAAGAATCTTTTATATTGATCATACAGGTGAAGAAATTACAGTTACCTTTATAAAAGAAAATTTTTATGCTGCTGACTATAGTGCCTTCATCAATCAAATACCCTCTAAATATTATATTGAAACTATAGAGCCATGTTTATTAGTAAATATTCCTTTTAATTTAATACAAGAATCTTATTTCAAATACAAAAGTTTCGAAAAATTTGGTAGATTGATAGCTGAAAATCATTTATATACTAGACAAAATAGAATTGAAAGCTTTTTGTTTGAAAATGCTGAGCAAAGATATATTAATTTTGTATCCAAGGATAAGGACTTAATGAATCGTGTTTCGCAAACACACCTCTCTTCCTTTTTAGGTATTAAGCGCCAAACATTAACAAGAATTAGAAAAAAATTGAGTCAAGATGATTTTGACACAAATGTGTCATGTGAAAAATATTGAAATGATAGATATTTGTAAGATAACCAATAATCTATCTAATGAATTTAAAAAAAACATTTAATATCTTACAAAGAATTTCTCCTAAAATTACAGCCAGTATAGCATTTAGTTTTATTTCAAAGCCTAAAAAAAAGAAAATAAGAGTATTCGAAAAATCAATAATGGAATTAGCTACTGCAAGTACAATTCGATTTAAAAAATTTAATATAAGAACTTACAATTGGGGTAATGGCAATAAAAATGTATTACTTGTTCATGGATGGGGAGGAAGAGCTTCTAACTATGGCGCAATCATTCCAGAATTAATCAATAACGGATACAATGTAATAAGTTTTGATGGACCTTGTCATGGCGAAAGCACAAAGAAAAAAACAAATTTTTTCGAAATGTCAGATTTAGTAAAATTATTTTTACAAAAAGATAAATATGATTTAATCATTACTCATTCTATGGGTACTGTTCTCACCTTCACCGCTATGAGTTCACTAAAATATGAAGTAAATCAAATGATTATACTAACAACTCCTAACCAATTTTTAGAATTTATTGATCTTGCCGTAATACAGTTTGGTTTAACTGATCAAACTACCAAATTATTGATAAAAAAAACGACAAAAAAATACGACCCCATAACACTTAAAGTTAGTAATATTATTAAAGATATAAAAATGAAAGATGTTACATTAATTCATGATAAATTTGACAAAGTCATTCCAATAGAAAAATCAAAAACAGTAAGTTCACTAATTAAGAATTCTAAATTTATTGAAATACATGACACTGGACATTTCAAAATGCTTTGGTCTGAAAAAGTAGTTCAAATAATTAAACAATTAACACTAAATTGAAATACTAAAAAATATAATTAGTTAATAAATACAACAATAATTATAAACAAATATGTAGTCTTACAGGTGTTTGAAAGCACTGTTTCTCATTGTAAGCCCGTCAATTTCAAAAATTCGCGTTTTTATTCTGGGTAAATAAATTAAATTCTTAAATTTGACTAAGCGCTAACCTATGAACTCTGTTTTCCATAAACTATATACTGTTCATAGTTGAGTCGTTAGCAAACATAAAAAAAGAACATTATGAAACTATCACTATTAATAACTCTGATAACAATTTCACAACTTTGCCTTGCACAAACAATAATTAATTTTGGAGCAGAACTGGGAGTTTCAACTTCTCAATTTACAAAAAAGGACTCTTATAGTATTATGTCTACTGATGAGGTTACAACTAAGATAAATTCGATTATTAGTCCTCTTTTCGGCTTAAATGGACAGTTAATAATAAAGAAACACTTGTTATTTTCAATGGGACTTCAATATCAGATGATTGGGACAGATTCCGAGAATACCTGGTGCAGCATGGTTTTTTTATACGTCTGACACTTGGGAAAACCAGACGTTTCACAAACTTTGCCTTCCACTAACAATTGGATATACATTTAAGATATGGAAAATTCAACCTACTGTTTTTGTCGGACTCAGGCCCAACTTGTTCTTAACAGGGAAATATTATTATAAATCTGTTTTTGATGCTACAGACAATACGGAAGATCAATTCAGAGAGAATGAGTACAATCCTGTTGACCAAGCTGAAATTCCTATCAATCGATTAAATAATCAATTACTTATAGGGTTTTCTACATTAATTGGAGAACAACTGAAAATTAGTTTAACATATAATAAAGGTCAGGAAATCCACTATTCAGAATATGAGCAATACGGATGGGAGAAACATTATTCCTATTTAAAGAATTCTGACTATGGATTAAGCCTTTCATATTTTTTTAAGACCATTGAAAAAAAATGAGTGCTACGGAAAATTAAATAACGATTTGCTAACAACATCTATATTTAATACGGAGTTCAGTAGCTTAAATGAAAATTCAGTATTTCATAGAAAGTCCGCCAAAACTTAAATTTAGTTCACGCGTTAAAATTTATTTGTGTTCATGATCTGACAATTGGTGTTTAAAACAAGAATAATTTAAAAACAAAATATTAACTTTAGGCTATGTACGTAATTGAGAGTTTTGCTCTTTGTAAATCCGTACTAATCTTAGCTACACGTTAGCAGTAATCAAACATAAATTGGAAGATCTAATTAAATATTTAAAACAAAGTATACCTGTAAGCAATGAAGCAGAAGGCTTCATTGCTTCGATTTCAACACAGATAAATTGTGTTAAAGGAGAAGTTATAATGAGAGAAGGACAAACAGTTGATAAAATCTATTTTGTTGTAAACGGATGCCTTAGATCATATTGTACAAATAAAAACGGAAAAGAACACACCCTACAATTTGCCATTAAAAACTGGTGGATTAGTGATTATGCTGCGATAATAACAGGGAATTCTTCCCCTTTAACCGTAGAATGTCTTAAAGATTCACAATTAATTGAAATTAATGTTTCTGATATGGAAAAATTAAGAATGAATTATCTTGAGTTTGAATCAATTCAGCGGAAAAGCACAGAGGCTCATTTGGTCAGTCTACAAGAAAGAATATTAAGTCAACTTCAATTATCTGCTTCAGAACGGTATGATATGTTCTTGAAAAAGTACCCAAATATTGAACAATTTACCCGGAATTACCACATTGCCTCTTATTTAGGTATAACACAAGAAAGTTTAAGTCGTATTAGGGTAGAAAAAGCAGACAACTAATTTTCTTACCATACATCATTTTTTTGCAGAACAACTTATACTACCTTTGCTGTATAGTTAAAGTTAAAACGAATAAAAATGAAAACATTACAAATAAAAGCATACGGTAAATTAGAAGATAATTTAAGTTTTGCTGATATAACAAAACCAACAGTATCAAAAAATCAAGTATTGATAGAGGTCTATGCTGCTGGCATAAATCCAATTGATTATAAAATTGTTGAAGGCGCTTTAAAAGCATTGAGCAAATTAACTTTTCCTGCTCCAATTGGTTTTGATGTTTCTGGTGTGGTCATAGAAAAAGGTGCTAACGTAACTAATTTTAATATTGGCGATAAAGTGTACTCTAGAGTTCCAACTGATTTTCCTGGTACATTTTCAGAATATATTGCCGTAGATGCTAATGTAGTTAACCTTAAACCAGCCAACATAGATTTTACAGAAGCAGCTGGTTTACCTTTAACTGAGCTTACAACAGTTCAGTCTTTTAATAAAGTAAATTTAAAATCGGGCGATAAGGTATTGATCCATGCAGGTTCTGGTGGTATTGGTACGTTTGCTATTCAATATGCTAAAAGTAAAGGCGCTTTTGTATATTCAACAACAAGTACCAAAAATTTAGCTTGGGTAAAAGAGTTAGGTGCCGATAGAGTAATTGACTATAAAACAGAAAATTACCTAGATATAGTAAAGGATATTGATATTGTTTATGATACACTTGGTGGAAACTACACTGTAGATGCTTTCAAAGTAATTAAAACTGGTGGTAAAGTAGTTAGTATAGCTGGTGAAATAGATGAAGAATCAGCAAAAGAATTAGGATTGAATGGGGTAATCCGTTTCATATTAAGATTAAAAAGTAAAAAAATAACTAAGCAAGCATTAAAAAAATCTGCATATTATAAATTTATCATGATGACACCAAGTGGAAATCAATTAAACGATATTAAGTCTTTAGTTGAGAATAATAAGGTAAAACCTGTTATAGATAAGATATTTGCATTCTCAGATGCAATTGACGCATTAGTTTATCAGAAATCTGGTAGAGCAAAAGGAAAAGTTGTAGTTACAATGAAATAATTAAGTTAAATTATCTAACATAGATTGGTATGAAATTTACAAAAAAAATGTATGATGCGGAGTTGAGAAAATATTATTTTTCAATGAAAATATTCTCTAAATTTTTAACAAAAAAATGGACGGTTAACCTACTTAACAAGGCAATGAGTCGCGACAAAGGGAAAGTAATTGAAAACTTACAATGTGAGGAACAATTTATCCCAAGTAAGAATGGAGGTCCTGATATTCGTATAAGAATTTTTCGCCCAAAAAATACTAATAAAAATCTGCCTGCTATGCTCTATAACCATGGTGGAGGATATTTGTCAGGTAATCCTGAGATTGCACTAGACTTCATAAAAGACATTATTGAAACGCGCCCCTGTGTAATTATTGCGCCTGATTATAGAAAATCGATAAAAAACCCATACCCTGCAGGGTTTAATGATTGTTATGATACATTGCTTTGGATGAAAGAGAACGCATCATCAATAGGTATTAACCCTTCGAATTTTATGATAGCAGGACATAGTGCTGGAGGCGGTTTAACTGCGGCTGTTACATTAAAAGCAAGAGATACAAAAGATGTTGATATTGCGTTTCAAATGCCGGTATACCCAATGATAGATCATCTCCAAAATACAGAATCCGCAAAGAACATGGATTCCGTTCCCGTTTGGAATGGAAAAACAAATGCTTTTGCATGGTTTCATTACCTTAAAAATACAAAAGGTGAAATTCCACATTATGCATCTCCTTCATTAAATAATAATTACAAAAATTTTCCACCCACAATTACATTTGTTGGTGATTTAGAACCTTTTAAAGATGAAACTTTAAATTATATTGAAGCATTAAAAAATAAAAATATTCCAGTGAAATTTGAATTATTTAAAGGTGCTTTTCACGGTTTTGAACTATTAGCAAAGAATAGCTCTATTGGGAAAAAAGCAAATCAATTTCAGCTTGATGCATTTGCTGAATATTTTGATAAATATGTGCTCTAATTTGCATACCAAAGGTTTAACAGAGTAAGAATTAAAAATATAATTAAAAAAAAGATATGGAAATAATAATTAAAATATTAATTGGATTAGTGGCTTTTATTCATTGCTACATATTATTCTTTGAAATGTTTGCTTGGGAAAGCAGAGGAAAAAAAGTATTCACAAGTTTTCCAGATGATCTATTTGGGCAGACAAAAGCGCTAGCAGGAAATCTTGGTTTATACAATGGCTTTTTAGCGGGAGGTTTAATTTGGACGTTTTTTATTAATAATGCAGAATGGAGTACAAATATTTCTCTATTCTTTTTAATATGTGTTTCTATCGCTGGAATTTATGGAGCAGTAACAGCAGAAAAGAAAATATTTTTTGTTCAATCATTGCCTGCAATTATTGCGATATTTCTCATTTTTCTGAAATAATTAATTTAAAATAAACATTACTGTATAATCTCTTTACTATCCGACTTTTTGTTACACATTTAAATTGATGTAACAAAATAAGGATATAAGGAATTTAGAAGATTTAATAAAGAAAGAAAATAACTACTGCTAACAAAGAACTGTGGTAAAAAACAAGTAAAAATGTATTAATTTATTACTAAAGTACTTCTATAGTTTTCATCATATGGTATTCGTGATTTTGCAACTGCAAAAGCTTGTTTCAATAATTTATTAC
>Ga0256845_1001062_pt1 | contig 23332 bp, 26 predicted proteins | sample RiftiametaG_FD_189101 | JGI IMG/M metagenome (GOLD analysis project Ga0256845, IMG submission 189101) | Tube worm associated microbial communities from hydrothermal vent at the East Pacific Rise, Pacific Ocean - Riftia | ecosystem: Host-associated > Annelida > Integument > Unclassified ... | reverse complement strand
TTCAAGACTCACAGTTCCGTCGGCAAGAATAAACTTCACGGGGATAGCTTTGTTAACGGCTACAGTGTAGTCAACCAGTCTGTGGTGGTAGTTGTGTCTGCCGTCGTTGAGGCAACCGTAGAGGTGCTTCATCGCTACAGAGATTACCGATCTGTAGTGGGTTTTTACCACAGGTAACGAGATCACTGGCATTTTGGTACAGATTTCCGGTATACCGAATGCAAGGCCGTTTACAGTAGCTTCCTTCCACTTGTGTTCGCTGAAGTTGTGCCATATCAAACCCTGTCTTTCAACAACAGAGTCCATACGCTGAACGCAGAGAGCTTTTGATGCATCGACCAGTATCTGACTGGATTCACCGATGTATACCTGCCCTGCATGGTCTTTCAATCGCCTGCAAACAGCTTCAACCACCCACGGAGATGTGTTTACACCAGGTCTGAGATAATCCCATGTGAGATTTACCTTTACAAGAACATCTTCGCCCCGGCCAATCATCTTCTGCCATGGAATACCGTCCATAAGTCTTCCCACAGCGTGGTCTACACCTGAATGTGTTGAAGTGTACAGCACTTTCACAGATTTCCTCTTTCAGAACCGGGTTGAGCAGATAATATACTATGGAATACACACTGGCTGTCTGGTGTAGAAGTGACGCCGGGCATTGACATCAGTGTACGGATTGGATAATTGTCACTACCGAAGGTCGGGTATTTCATTCGATCGGGATCGGCGGGAGACCGCCGGATAAACGGGAGGAATGTTTTGAAAAAAGCGCTCTTTATTCTTATGCTGGTATTTGTTGCGGTTTCATTTGCCGGTCGTCTCAACATCGTTAACGATACGGGAAGCTATGAGTTCTTCTACGTGATGATTTCACCGACATCTTCAGATTCATGGGGTGATGATAAGCTTGGGGATACCGAAAAAATAATGCCGGGGGATACCCGCACATTCCGTCTTAACAACGGCGTGTACGATGTGAAGATTGAAGATGAAGATGGCGACGAGTACATTTTCTGGGATGTGGAAGTTAGTGGAACGCTTGATTTGTGGGTTAGCCTTGATAACCTCGGCGAACAGAACTGGGGAGGATCCGCCTCCAGTTCCAGCAGTACTTCCACCGAGGGAATGGCCCCTGTTACCATCGAGAACGATCTCGGCAGCTGGACAATCTGGTACGTCTATGGCTGTCCCAGTGATGAGCCATGGGGCGATGACAGACTTGGTTCGGATCTTCTTGAGCCAGGCGAAAGCCTTACTTTCTACGTGCCTGCAGGTGAGTACTATGACTTCAAATGTGTAGACGAAGACGATGACGTTTACACCATCTGGGAAGTCTGGGTAGATTCCGATGGTTTCTACTGGAGTGTTGATCTCTCCGATATGGACTAAAATCTTTTGCTTAAAAGAGGGAGCCCGTAATTTACGGGTTCCCTCTTTTGTTTGAGGGGCAAACAGCAGCCAGAGCGCACACACTGCACAGGGGTTTCCTTGCTTTGCACACCTTTCTTCCATGGGTAATCAGGCGGTGGCAGAACATTGTCTGCTCTTCCGGGGGGATCAGCTTTTTCAGATCCCTCTCTATTTTTTCGGGGCTGGTGTTCGCAGACAGTCCAAGTCTCAGAGAAAGACGCTTTACGTGGGTGTCTACGGTTATGGAGGGTTTCCCAAATATTTCCCCTGTTACCACATTGGCTGTTTTTCTGCCTACGCCTGGTATTTCTGTTAGCCCGGCTATTGTGTCGGGCAGTTTATTGGTACTCATGAACCCAGCGGCTTTGATTATGAAGTTCGCCTTGTTTCTGAACAGACCTATTGTTTTCAGCAGGTTTTCAACATCGGAGTTGTCCGCATTCGCCAAGTGGCTCATGGATGGATACTTTTTCCACAGAGAAGGGGTTACCCTGTTTACTGCTGAATCGGTGGTCTGAGCAGAAAGAATTGTAGAGATAACCAGCCGCTCCGGTATCCCGTCATAGTGAAGTGCGCACTTTGCCTCTGGATAGAGTTTTTTCAGCATGGAAATTACAAGATCTGCTCTGTGCTCTCTTTTCATTGTGAATCCTTCGTGTAATAATCGCCTTGTTGCTAAACCAGTGAAAGGATTTTATGCCACTCAATAATGCTTATTCGTTCGGGAAAATCCAAGGTGTTGAAGTAAGGCACTGCAGCGTTTTTCCAGACAGTCGGGGTAGTTTTGCTGAAGTGTTCCGTTCCCAGTGGTCGGAAGTAAACGGTTTCGAAGATGAAATACAGATAAATCTGTCACGCTCAAAAAAGGGGTCTGTGAGGGGGCTGCACTTTCACAAAAGGCAGAGCGACTGGTGGATACCGGTTTCTGGAACTCTGCAGGTGGCTCTCGCTGATCTTCGGGATGGTTCTCCAACATTTCTGAAAACCAGTATACTGAAACTCAACAGTGATGACTGCAGTGGTGTGCTGATTCCACCTGGCGTTGCACATGGCTTCCTTGCCCTCAGCGATGTAACGCTTGTTTACGTGGTAAACAGGTACTACGACGGTTCAGACGAGCAGGGTGTTGCCTGGAACGACCCGCTATTGAAAATAAAGTGGGCATTGTCAGATCCGATTCTGTCTGACCGCGACAGAACCAACCCCACTGTAACTGACCTCAAGAACAAGGGGCTTCTTCCAGTATTCGGAGGTTGAGGACAGCAAAGAAAGGCCGCGGCTCTTGCCGCGACCTTCTGGTACCGTGGGGGGGACTTGAACCCCCACAAGGTTGCCCTCACTAGGTCCTGAACCTAGCGCGTCTGCCAATTCCGCCACCACGGCCTTGTTCATACAGGCGCAATTATGCTAAAACCCGTGCAAAAGTCAATCCCCTCTGATATATTCCCCCGTTGAAAGGGTGGAGATGACTGAAACAGCAAGAACAGTTGCAAGGAACCGAAGAGCCAGACACGATTACCATATTCTAGAGTCCATAGAGATGGGGCTTGTGCTGGCGGGCAGCGAGATTAAGTCTATCAGAGCGGGAAAGGTAAGCCTTGCGGGTGCATATGCGCAATTTGACGACAACATGGAACTCTGGGTGCACGGTATGCATATTTCAGAATACCCAGAGGCCCGTGACAACCACGACCCCGATCGCAGACGGAAGCTTCTTGCTCATGCACGTGAACTTAGGAAAATAAGAAGAAAGGTTGAAGAAAAGGGTGTTACCCTGATTGCTCTGGATGTTCATATATCGGAAACGGGCAGGGCAAAGATTCAGATAGGGTTGTGCCGTGGCAAAACGAAGTACGATAAAAGAGCAGATATTGCTGATCGCGACAGCAAGCGAAGGCTTGATGCGGCAATGAAACATTCGTTGCGGGAACAATGAACGGAGCACTGCTGGTTTCTGTTGTTGCGGCCATAGGGTTGAACCTGTTTCCCAGGTACGATGGCGTTGTAATTGAACTTCTCGGGCAGCAGACTCTTAACCCTGTTGTGCACGCTTCCGGTAACACTGTAACTGTGAGTTTCAACCAGCCCGTATACTGGGAGGAAGCAGAGTCGCTTCCAATCTGGCTGGACAGTCTTTCCGTGGATTCATCAGGCTTTACTGCGGAATTCAGCACGCTGGTAATCTCTGCTGACTGGGCGCTAAACGGTGATTCTACTGCTATGATTGTGTTTGCCAGGGCAGAGGAGGAGATACTTCTTCCACCTGTTTCATGGCAGGCGCCGCCGCCTGCGCCGGATACAACCCTGTGGTCTGATTCTTTGGTATACGCTGCCCTTGAACGCGGGGAGGAGTCGCCCTGGCTGGCAGATTTTGACTGCATCGTTATTGACCCGGGTCACGGGGGAAGAGACCCGGGGGCTGTGGGATTAACCGGCAGTCAGGAGAAAGACAGAACCCTTGAAATTGCATTGATGGTCAGGGATCTGCTTCGCATCAGGCTTCCAGAGTTGCGGATTGTTCTAACCAGAACCTCGGACGAGTATGTTTCTCTTGGCAGCAGAACCCGTATGGCCAACAGAAACAGAGCCGATCTTTTTGTAAGCATTCACTGCAATGCAGCGGAAAACCGTTCTGCAGGCGGGTTTGAAACCTATTTTCTTTCAAGAGCAAGAACCGATGACGCCAGAGCGGTACAGATGCTGGAGAACAATGTACTTGAACTGGATGAGGTTTCAACTGTTCCCGAAGATCCCCTGTCTTTTCTTCTGGCCGATATGGCACAGTCTATATTCCAGAACCAGTCAAGTTACCTGGCAGGAGCGATACAGAGTAATTTCAACCATCAGTTTCCAGGCAGACGGAGTCGAGGGGTAAAGAGAGCCGGGTTTTTTGTACTGAGAGGAGCATATATGCCAGCAGTGCTGATTGAAGTTGGTTTCATATCAAATCCCGGGGAGGAGCAGCTCCTGAAGTCGCTGGACTTCCGTTTCAAAGCTGCACAGGCTATTGTTGACTCAATAGTTGAATACGCAGAAAGGGAGAGTTGATTGTCTGCTGTAAACAGGAAATCCAACGAACCGGGTTCGCCAAGAATCGTTCGTTCGCTTGTGATCGTTGTGGTGCTGGCTGTTTTTATGGGTGTAACGGCAAAGCTTGCCATGGGAGTTCTGAACAGAAAGATGGGGCTTGAATCCGCAGGAATATCGGAACCAGCGGATACTGTATTGACAGAACAGAACATGGAAGAGGTGGCCATGCCGGAATTCGACCCGGATATGGCAACGGAAACAGGCATTTCAGTCTGGGCTCCTGGCTGGAAATCCACACCGTGTTCGCTGTTTGTTAATTCAGAGGCAGATGCTGTGCTGGACTCTCTCCCACAGTCACCAGGACCGGAATCCAGAAACACTGAACTTCAGCTACTTATAGAGCTCTGGGTCGATTACAGCGGATTTGAGCCCCTGGAGGTAGAAAGAGTCTGGGCTTTTTCCAGCGGTGATACATGTTTTATTGATATGCCCAGGCCGGCAGATTGGCAGGGTGTTGTTAAAACAATCGAAGGCCGGTTCATATCGTTTACCGTAATGTTTCCATTTGTAGCTGGGGAGCTTGTTGAAGGATATGAAGACGGCATTCCAGTTCGGGGAATACCCTCTTACCAGTAAAAGTTTCAAACACAGGACGGGTTGAACAATGACCGAAGTAAGCAGAATTGACGGTAGAGAATGGAATCACCTTAGAGATATCTCCTTCGAAACTGGCTACCAGCCGGGTCCTCAGGGCAGCGTTCTTGTCTCCTGGGGTGAGAACAGGGTTCTGTGCTCGGCCACGGTTGATTACAAGGTTCCCATATTCCTTCGCGGGAAGGGGAAAGGCTGGGTTACGGCAGAGTACGACATGCTTCCTGGCAGCAGTGACAACAGAATACGCAGGGATCGTACAGGTAACGGTATCAAGGGCCGAAGTCAGGAAATACAGAGGCTTATTGGCCGGTCGCTGAGGCAGTGTGTAAACACTTCCCACATGCCGGATAAAACCATTACTGTAGACTGTGATGTGCTTGTTGCAGACGGAGGTACAAGGGTTGCGAGTATCACCGGAAGTGTTGTGGCACTGAGGCTAGCTGTGCTGCGACTTCTGTCTCGTGGCAAACTTGAAATAGACCCATGGAAACAGTACATAGGAGCTTTGAGTCTTGGCGTTGTGCAGGGAGTGCCTCTTCTGGATCTGTGTTATCAGGAAGACAGCAGAGCAGATATGGACATGAATCTTGTTGCAGGGGAAGATGGTATGCTTGTAGAGATTCAGGCATCTGCTGAAGAGAACCCTGTTGCTGCTGAAACAGTGTTTACAATGGCTTCAAGCGCTATTGAAGCCATCAGAGAAATTGTAATTCCCGCGCAGAAAGCAGCTGCCGGCGAATTATGAACTATATAGTTCTCGCTTCGGGCAACAAAGACAAGCTGAAAGAACTGAGGTTGCTGGCAGGCATCGGCAGTATTGTGGCCATCGGCGATATTATTCCCGATTGGGATGTTGAGGAAACAGGTCTTACCCTAGAGGAAAATGCTCTTCTGAAAGCGAGGGCTGCAGCAGAGGCCACTGGAAGAACCGCGATAGCAGATGACACTGGCCTGTTTGTGTGGGCGCTGGGCGATGCTCCGGGAGTGTACACAGCCAGATACGCAGGAGAGAGCTGTTCCTACTACGACAACACGGTGAAACTTCTCAATGCGCTCAGCGGAGAGAGGAACAGCAATCGAAGAGCTTCGTTCCGTACGGTTATAGCTCTGGTAACACCTGATGGGGAAGAGCATGTTTTTAAAGGCTCTGTCGATGGCCTGATCACAGAAGCTCATTCGGGGGAAGAGGGTTTTGGATACGATCCTGTGTTTTTCTCTCTGGAGCTGGAAAAGACCTTTGCGGAATGCTCAACAGAGGAAAAGAATACAGTTTCACACCGTGCACGGGCAATGCGTGAACTGAATGAATACCTTGAACATGACGGGGTATAACAGCAGCGTGTTTTGCCTTGCTGTCTGTTTATGAAAGCTGAAATAGATCTTCACGGCCTGCATGTTGCAGAGGCTGTTGAAGTGTTTGTGGAGTACTATAATTCCAGGGTAAACAAAGGTGATTTGTCACCAGTATCTGTTGTTCACGGCTACGGTTCCTCCGGCGCAGGAGGATCGATCAAAACTGCGTTGAGAAAGCTTTTTGCGGCAAACGAGGATTGTCTTGCATATACACAGAGCAGCTGGAATCCGGGTAAAACCACAGTGCATCCCATTGCTGTACTTCCGGCTGGTGCCAGTGTAGTGTCTGCAGGAATTCTTGAATACTGCAGAACACCCCGCGTAGAATCAAAAATTCTGGGAAAATACAGACAGTTCGGTGATCTCAAAGTAAAGAAAACACTCAGGCTGCTTGTAAAACAAAAAAGGCTGCATACCTCACAAAAAGGGAGACACACAGTGTATACAGTTCGCGGGAAAGTTAAACCTACGGAATAAGCTGTGTTTTAAGGTAAACGCCCAGAACAAAAGAAGATATTCCAGCCAGCACATTGATAAGTATAAACGCACCTGCCATAACAATATCTCCTGAATTCCAGAGTTTTACAGCATGTCCGCTGAAAGCGCTGAAAGTGGTAAGAGCACCCAGGAATCCTGTTGCGGCAAACAGTGCGAATCTCGAGTCATGTGACAGAAGCCCCATCACCAGACATCCTGCGAGGTTTACAGCGATGATACCGATGGTGCTTCCAGTGACACTCACAACCAGGTGGCGTACAACAGCACCGGCAAATCCTCCGGCTCCTACAGCTGCTGCCTCGTAGATCAGTTTCACTTGTTTCTGTATTGCTTCAGAACTTCTTCAGCTACAGATGCCGGAACAGCTTCGTAGTGCTCGAACTGCATCGAGAACGAAGCCCTTCCCTGTGTTGAGTTTCTGAGATCTGTTGCATAGCCGAACATTTTAGAGAGGGGTATACGAGCTTTGAACTCCTTTGCGTTTCCACGGGCTTCCATGGCTACGATAATACCACGGCGCTCATAGATACTTCCGGAAACTCCTCCGGAGTACTCCTCGGGAGTAACAATAGAAACTGCCATTATGGGTTCCAGAAGACGGGGGCTGCACTTCATGAAGGCTTTCTTGAAGGCATTTCTGGCACAGATACGGAATGCCATTTCGGATGAGTCAACTGCGTGGCTGGATCCGTCTTTAAGTGTAACCTTCACATCCACAACGGGAAAGTTACAGAAAACTCCGTCTTTCATGGCATCAATTATGCCCTTTTCAACAGAGGGGATATACTCTTTGGGTATGTTTCCGCCTTTTACCGAATTTTTGAATTCAAAACCGGTTCCAGCAGGAAGAGGTTCGAGGGTAAAAATAACGTGGGCAAACTGGCCTTTTCCACCTGTCTGTTTTTTGTATCTTTCGTTCCAGTCAACAGAGCCGATTATGGTTTCTCTGTAGGCTACCTGTGGTTCATTTACTTCCACCTCGACGAAAAATTCCCGTTTTATTCTGTCTATCAGTATTTCCAGGTGAAGTTCTCCCATACCGGAGAGAACGGTATCTCCTGTTTCATCGTTGGTTTCCACTGTAAAAGTTGGATCTTCCTCAGAGAGTTTTGCCAGTGCATCAGAGAGTTTGTCCCGATCCTGTCTTTTAACCGGTGTTACGGCAATGCTTAGAACAGGAGCAGGGAACTCAATAGCTTCGAGAATGATGGGATCGTCAGGAGAGCAGATAGTGTCTCCTGTAATGGTGTCTGAAAGACCTATTACGGCACCTATTTCACCTGTATAAAGCCTGTCTACAGCTTCGCGCTTGTTGGCGTGCATTCTAAGTATCCTGCCAACTCTCTGTTTCTTTCCTGTTGTGGAGTTCAGCACATGGGTTCCTGCTTCAAGAACACCGGAGTAAACTCTGGTGTAAATCAGTTTTCCTGTGTGTCTGTCTGTTACAACCTTGAATGCCAGTGCTGCCAGTGGACCGTCGTTACCCGGTTTGCGCTGTTCAAGCTTGCCTGTTTTGCTTTTGCCGCTGATAGGGGGAAGATCCACCGGGGAAGGAAGGTAGGATACAACAGCGTCAAGAAGCCTCTGTATACCCTTGTTTTTATAAGCACTTCCGCACAGAACAGGGCAGACCAGACCGGAATGGGTTGCCTTTCTGATGGCTGCGGAGAGTTCGCTCTTTGATATCTTTTCGTCTGAACAGAATTTGTCAAGCAGTTCCTCATCTACTTCGCTTACCTTCTCTACAAGGATAAGACGCTGTCTAGCTGCCACAGCTTCCATTTCAGCAGGAATTGGTTTTTCCTCAAATATTTTTCCGCCGGATTTCTCATCGTAGTACACAGCACAGTTGTCAACCAGATCGATGATACCCAGGAAATCTCCTTTTTCGCCTGTAATGGGAATGGTGATCGGAATCGCGTTGGCATTCAGTCTTGAATGAAGCTCTTTTACCACGCCGTAGAAATCAGCACCGGATCTGTCCATCTTGTTGATGAATGCAATGCGTGGAACACTGTATTTGTCTGCCTGGCGCCAGACTGTTTCACTCTGGGGCTCAACACCTCCCACAGCGCAGAAGAGTGCTATGGTTCCGTCGAGTATTCTGAGACTTCTTTCCACTTCCACAGTAAAATCCACATGTCCCGGTGTGTCTATCAGATTGATCTGGTGTTTTTTCCACTCGGTTGTGGTGGCAGCACTTGTTATTGTAATTCCCCGCTCTTGCTCCTGAGCCATCCAGTCGAGTGTGGCCTCTCCGTCGTGTACTTCACCTATCTTGTGTGATTTGCCTGTGTAGTAGAGAATTCTCTCGGATACTGTGGTTTTGCCAGCGTCTATATGGGCCATTATTCCTATATTGCGAATCATTTCGAGACTGTAATCCCGTGCCATTTATCCTTCTCCGTTCCTGATTGATTGAATAAGCGCCCGAATATACCCCGGTACCTGTGTTTTGTGCAATTCTTCACAGAATTGTTAACCCCTAAACATGATGCATGAGAAGCTGGAGGTTACAGGTGCCGCAAACCTGTCAGTTGCGGTTGTTGCTGTATTCTGCTTCCACTGAAATTGAAATACCGCCTCTTACACCGAAATCTGCCTGTACACGACACCATCTGGGGTGGATGGCCTTCACAAGATCGTCCAGAATCATGTTTGTAACGTGCTCGTGAAAAACACCTCTGTTGCGGTAGGTTTGAAAATACAGTTTCAGTGACTTTGATTCGACTATCTTTTTATCAGGTATGTAGGTAATGGTAACAGCTGCGAAGTCAGGCTGGCCCGTTTTAGGGCAGACACAGGTGAACTCATCTGTCGCAAGGGTTACAGTGTAGTCTCGCTCAGTGTTGAGGTTTTCGAACGCTTCCAGGCCTTTGAATCCATTTTTGGAGTTTCCTAGAAGGGAAAGGCCGCTGATATCTTCTGTCATGTTTCTCCTTTTCCGGAACCTGTCATTCTGCGTATTGTGGAAACAAGATCGCGAATTGCATATGGTTTGCTCAGAACCTCGTGTGTTTCCTCCATATCTGCCAGCCGGTCGCCGGCGTATCCGGTTGTAAACACAACTGGAATATCTGCACCGAGGGTAATAATTTTCCTGTAAGCTTCGGGCCCGCTCATCTCCGGCATCATGACATCAAACACGAGCATTTCAATCTCGCTGTGCCTTTTTTTGAAAATCTCTACAGCTTCCACACCGTTTTCTGCCCGTACTACTTTAATTCCGGCCATTCCAAGCCCCTCGACGGCAAGAGTCATCACGCGGTGGTCGTCCTCGGCGAGAAGGATGCACACAGCGCGGGTAGCCCCGGAGTTAATGTGCTTCAGGGGGTTTGCCTGTGTTTTTAGTGGTTGATAGTACAGATGCTCCTCATCCAGTGCAGGGAAATACGCAGTTATCTTAAGTCCTCTGCCTGTTCTGTTTCTTACATCGATGTACCCGGAGTGCTCTTTAACTACTCCAAGAACAGTTGCAAGACCAAGCCCGGTACCGCCGTTGAGTTGTTTTGTTGTGAAGAAAGGCTCGAACACGTTCTCCAGATTGTCTTCGGGAATTCCGTGGCCGGTGTCTGTTACTGTAACAGCTGCATAGTTTCCAGGCGGAATGGTACCGCTTGTTACGCAGAACGGTTCAACCGTGGAAAATCTGTTGAGAGCAATGTTGAGTACTCCTCCAAAAGGCATTGCATCTCTGGCGTTCACGCAGAGGTTCATAAATACCTGTTCAATCTGCGATGGGTCTCCGTAGACCCAGGTATCAAGGGTGGTGATATCTGAGGTTATTACGATGTTTTCTTCCATAATTCTCGATAACAGTTTAAAAAATCTGCTTGTGAGAGCACTGATGTTTACATTCTGGAGCCTGGGTTTTCTGTCTCTGCTGAACAGAAGCAGGCTTCTTACAAGCTCCCTTCCCTTTTCTGCCGCTTCAACAATGGGCTTTGAAACATCTGTTATGACCGGGTCGTGGTCGGAAACCCTGTCCAGTATGTCGCAGTAGCCCATTATCACATGCAGAAGGTTGTTGAAGTCGTGGGCAACACCGCCAGCAAGGCGACCGATTGCTTCCATTTTTTGAGATTGTATATCGTCGATCTCTTTCTGCAGAAGAGACAGCTCTTTCTCCTTTATCACAGTTGTATCGAACAGAATACCGGAAATCGCACGGGGAGTACCTCTTGCAATAGCACTGATGTTGAACCACCTTGTTACAGAGCTGTTGTCTTTGCAGCAGATCTCGCCGAAGAAACTGTCAATTCTGCCGGAAGCAAGATTATTCAGCCTGCTCTGCATTTCCTCTGGCAGCGAAGATGCGTTTACCCATCTGGAAAAGCTTGGCGGGTTTTTCTGCGGTATGTAGGAAAGAGCTTCGAAAAAGGATTTTTCTGCTGTAAGAGAATCATCTTCCGGTGTGGCATTCCACACAATGGCACCTGAGGCTTCAAGAGCCAGCTGGAGTTGATCAAGTCTGGTTTGGAGAGTTTTTTCCACTCTGATGAGTTTTGATATATCGACTGAAACCACAAGAACAGATTTTCTTCTTCTGTAGGTAAGCTCCCGCGCGTGAACTAGAAGATACAGAGCATTCCTGCTTTTGAATGTGATCTTCATCTGAACAGACACACCTGGTGTTGAGGAAGATGCCCTACTGAGGAATTCCTTCACTCTTGTCTTTGTATCATCATCTACAATCCCGTAGAGGTCGCGTTCGATGTCTTCAAATTTGCTGAATTCGTATTTATTTACAAGGGATTGATTTACATAGGCTACTTCAGTTCCCTGCAGAACAAGAATGCCGATGCTCTCGTCAAGTGAAATCTCTTCGAAAAGGTTGTTTACCTCGGTTAGTCTTTCCAGAAGAATCTGATGAGCGCTTTCTTTTTTTCTTATGAAAAAAATGGCCAGTATAGACAGGATTGATGCAAAGCACAGGGGAATAGCGGCAGTATCCAGCACCTGCCTGTAAATGGAATTTGGCAGAATGAAGATCCACGCAATATAAATTGCTGCCGAGCCGAATCCCGCAATCATCTGAAAAAGAATACCGGAGACACGCAACCTTGATTTTTCCGTCAGCCTGAGAAGCAGCCCAAGAACAAAGGCCGAAACAATAACTCCTGCTCCGGGAATCATTCCGGACCCACCAATGTACATCCTGAAAACCAGAAGAGGAAACGCAGTGATAGCCCCAACTAAATATCCTCCGGTGAGGGCCGCTACCACCACGACAGGTGCACGCATATCAATAAGAACCCCGGGAAGAACCTCAACGCTGAAGAGAATGGCCATAACTCCGCACACAGCGAAAACAAAACCCTGAACCAGCACACTCAGTACCGGCTTTCCAACTCTCCACCTGGACAACCGGGCAAGGAAGAAGAACGATACAACAAGCAGCGCGGAGTTTTCAATCAGCGCTTTGAGGATATCAATTCTCAAGTTAACACCTCTGTCAGGCTGGTTTTACTGCCTTGAAGGCAACCTCCGGTGCTTCTGAAGGATTCAGAGACATCCAGTCAAGAATGTACCGGGCTCCTGTGGTGCTTATTCCGTTTTCAAAGCACCAAATAACTGTGTCTCGCACCCCTTTTTCCGTAAGCGTTTTCATCCAGTCTTTTCCCTGGCGTTTTGAACCGCGCATCCGGTCGGCAAGCAGGCTGGCAAGCTGACATGGTCTGAATTCTGTCTTTGACAGCAGTTCATCGAACACATCGCAGAGTTCCAGGTTAAGCAGACGGTCAATAAGGTGCTCACTGAGCCCAAGTTTTCTGTAAGTGTCTCTTCTGATCCAGGGTTTTTCAGGAAGCAGTTTCTGAAGTCTGTTAAAAGTGTCTGGCGAAATTGCCTGGGGGGGGAGATCTGTATCCGGGTACATCCTGTCTGCCCCTGGGAGAATTCTCTCGAAATCGGTTGTTCCGCCAGGCTGTGCCTGTCTGGTTTCAGGGGGAACACCCTGAAAAGCTTCTTCAATTCTGTTACAGATTTCATTTGCGGCGGTCTGAAGGTCTTCCTCCGGGCCCGCAAACACAATTGCAGCATCGTCGGGAGAGATGTTCATTGTTGTTCGGATCATGTCTGATGCACAGACAAGAACAGGCTGGTACTCCAGGCACGCAATAACCCTTACCCGCCCCCGAAGCTCATCGAGGAATGTACGCTTTGGCTGGGTAGGCCAGTCGATGAATTTCCTGAACTCCGGAATAACCATTACAGCGGCTTTGTGCTGCCTGGACTCAAGGCTGTCAGGGTCGAAGCTCTCGCCGGCAGCTTCGACTCGGCCCAGAACTGTGTACTCTGGCTTGAGCTGGCCTGCAGTAAAATCGGATGCTTTCAACTGGTATTGAAGATCCAGCAGTGCCTTCTGTCTGTAGGCCTCTATTCTGGAGAGCGACTCAATGTAACCTATTTTGGATACACCTTTTATCTCAATTCTTGTGCCGCCTTTGATAGATACATTCACATCTTGCCGTACAGAGCCGATTCCCCTTCTTACAAGGTGTGTAGAACGCATGGTTTCGCCAATGAGTTTTGCTGCAAGAGCCATTTCATAAGGTGTGTAGAGTTCCGGAGCAGTGACAGGCTCAACCAGCGGTATGGACAGACGGTCTGTGCGGAACACAACGTGATGCCCTTTGTCTGAAACCTCACGACATGCGTCTTCCTCCATACTCATCTGGATGAAGTGAAGTTTCCTTCCAAGAAACGGGATCACTCCGTTTACTCCGACAATTGCGGTTCTCTGAAAGCCGGTTGGAATTGATCCGTCCAGATACTGTTTGCGTGTTATGTGAAGTTCGTCTACCAGTGACATATTGAACATCATGGCTAGTTGCAATGCAATGTTAACAGCTTCAGGGTTTGCCTGAAAAGGAGGTGTGTCATCCATTTCGTAGGTGCATACAGAATCGTTGTAAAGCAGATAATGAACCTGCTTTTTTGTCTTGAATTCCATGAGGGCAGTTCCGTCATACTCTCCGAATTCACTGAGTGTTGGGCGCATGTGACGGAGTATTTCCTGGTCGTGTTTATCGTTACGGATTCTTGTTGAACACCGGCAGAACAGCTTTCCGGATGTTGCGAGCTGCTGATGCGTCTCGAGACCGCCTTTAAAGCCGAGCTCGCGAAGTTCGGTGTAATCCTGCAAAATGATTCCTTTCACTCTGTGTGCTAAACGGGAAATTACAAAACCGAAAATAACGATTGGCAGCGCCTGGGTAAACAGGTACAGGTATTGACCGGATGACCCATCTGGGCTATTATCGAAATGTGAGATTGGAAGCCAAACCTTATGTAGCCGCTTCTCCCGCATGTTCGGGAGGGGCGGTATTCAGTTTGGCTTCCGTTTAACATGAAAGGAGTTACCATGAACGTCGAGATCAGCGCAAGACACTTTGAACTAACCGATTCCCTGAGGGAACACGTCGATGAGAAACTGTCCGTTCTGGACAAGTTCTACGACGGAATCGATGATGTTCATGTTATTCTTGAGCTTTCGTCAGGAATGAGTAGATCACATGTTCAGCTGCGGGGAGACCGATTGAGACTCGATTCCCGTTCTCAGGGGCATGATATGTATTTTTCTTTTGATGATTGTATTTCTTCTCTCGAAAGGCAGCTCAGGAAATTCAAAGAAACCCATCACGATCATCCTCACAGGGAGAGAAACGGTAAAAACCCTGTTTCCGGTGCGTGGTACATTGCGGCAGAACCGTCAGAGCTTACATCTCCGGTTCTTCTGGAAGACGCAGCTGTTTTGAAAAGGTTTTCAACCAACGATGCAATGACCGAGTTCGAGGTAAGTGGTGATGACAGAAACCTTGTGTTCTACAACACGGAAACAAACAGCTTCAGTGCTGCATACAGAACTTCCAGCGGTGCTACCCAGGTTGTTGAGCTTACACGCAAGGAATAGAAAAGGTGTTGGATCGCTACCCTGATCCAGAAGCATTTTCTGTAGGTGTGATGTATGAGCGGCTGGGGAAAAGGCTTCAGCTGGAAGATATAACAGACACATGGGGATACGATCGTATGGTCGTATCCCCAGACATCAGCCGTCCGGGGTTGTGCCTTTCAGGGTACACCTACAAGTTTATGCACGACAGAATCCAGATTTTTGGCGAGACTGAAATTACGCTGCTTAACCAGCTTTCATCTCAGAAGAGACAGGCAGCAGTGAAGACTGTTTTCAGTTTTCCTGTTGTGTGCAGCATTGTTACAAAAGGTCTTACTCCTCCCGATGAACTAGTTTCAGCTTCGCGGTCTTCCGGTTCCGCGCTGTTTGTTTCCCCGCAGGATACAACTCCCCTGATACACGACCTGACTGATTTTCTCAGCGAAGTATTTGCACCGCATGTTTCCCTTCACGGAACCCTTGTTGATGTTTACGGTGAAGGTCTTCTTGTTATGGGAAGAAGTGCCATAGGAAAGAGTGAAGCTGTTCTGGGGCTGGTGGAAAGAGGGCACAGGCTGGTTGCAGATGACCTTATCCGGGTACGAAAAACAGGTAACCGCCTTATCGGTTCCGGTGACGCTATGCTTGGATTCCACATGGAGATAAGAGGGATAGGGTTTGTTAACATTGCGGAACTGTTTGGCGTGGGGGCAATTAAAGAGATGCAGTCGGTTGATCTTGTGGTAAGATTGTTTGATACCGGTCTTAACGATGAGGCAGACAGGTCGGGGCTTGAAGACAAGCACATGAGTATAATGGGGGTTGATGTTCCCATGGTTGAGATTCCAGTACTTCCTGGGAGAAATATCACACTGCTTCTGGAAGTTGCTGCAATGATGAATATTCAGGCCAAGGATACAGGCAGTACATCTGCCGAACGGCTTAACAGAAAACTTATTGCCCGTATGGGTAGAAAAAGGCTGAGAGAATAATATGACACAGATAAAGGTGGTTGTTCCCAACAAGCTGGGGATACATGCCCGCCCGGCTGCGCTGATCGTGAGAGCGGCAGTGGAGTTTGCCTGTGATGTGTGGGTGGAAAGCCCGGCAGACAAAGTTAACGCAAAGAGTATTATGGGTGTTATGACTCTGGCGGCCTCTGGAGGTACCGAAATTGCTGTTTCCGCAGACGGGCCCGATGAGGTCGAAGCTGTGGAGGTTGTAGCGGAGGTAATAAGAAGCGGTTTCGGCGAAGAGATGATTTAGATGTTTTTCAAAGGTGTTCCCGCTTCACACGGTATAGCCATTGGGCCTGCTTTTCTGTTAAAAGTTGAAGAGCTGAGGCACGCAAAACGATTTCTGGAATCGTTTGAGCAGGCTGAGTTTGAGGTAAAAAGATTTCAAGGTGCTGTTTCTTCCGTTCGCCATGATCTTGAAAACATTGCTGATACCATGGGGGATGTTGTAGAGGGTCGTCAGATTCTTGAATTCCTTCTGCTTCTGCTTCAGGATCCCACGATTAAAAGAGATGTTGAAAGCAGAATTCAGGATGAGCTGGTTAATGCCGAATACGCAGTAAGCGCAGCGCTGCGCTGTGTTATGGAAAAATTTGAGGTTATGGCCGATCCGTACATCCGCGAAAGGATTGCAGATGTAAGAGATGTGGGTCGCAGGGTTATCGAGAAACTGACAGGTACAGAGAAGGATGTTCTCTACGAGTTGAAAGAGCCTGTGGTTCTTGTGGCAAAAGATCTTGACCCGTCTGAAACCGCCGGATTGAAACCCGGGCAGATACTGGCTTTTGTTACAGATATGGGGGGAAGAACATCCCACACCACCATTCTGGCCCGTGCCCTTGGCATACCTGCCGTGGTTGGTCTTCAAAGAATTACCACCGAAATTAATCCCCGTGACGTGCTCATAGTGGATGGAATACACGGGCACGTAATTGTTAATCCCACTGAAACAGAGCTTCGTTACTATGCCGGTCTCAGGAAGAAGTTTCAGAAAGCCGAGAAACTGCTTCAGGAGCAGAATCAGGAGCCTGCCGTTACTGAAGACGGTGTTCGAATCGAGCTGGCGGCAAACATCGAGCTTCCATACGAGGTTGAGCTCGTGAACAAACTGGGGGCTGATGGTATAGGTCTGTTCAGAACGGAGTTTCTCAGGCTTGTTCAGGAAAATGGTGAGAGCGAGGAAGACCATTTTGCCATCTATGACGAAGTGGCTTCCCGGCTGAAACCGAAACCTGTGATAATAAGAACCTATGATTTGGGTGGAGACAAGTTCAGAACCGGTCTGAATTCCGCACCGGAAGCCAATCCCTTTCTGGGTTACCGTGCCGTAAGAATTGGTCTTGACAGACCTGAAGAGTTTTCAATTCAGCTGAGAGCTATTTTAAGAGCTTCCGTTCACGGTAACGTACGGCTGATGTTTCCAATGGTTACCCATGTGGAGCAGCTGCGCAGATTAAGATATCTGCTTGAGAAAGTAAAGGATGAATTACGCGCGGATGAAATTCCATTCGATAGCGAAATGCTTGTGGGAATAATGGTAGAGACCCCGGCAACGGTTATAGCTCTTGATCTTATGCTGCCCTACGCAGATTTTGTTTCCATTGGAACCAACGATCTCACACAGTATTCTCTGGCGGTTGACAGGGGAAATCCCAGGGTGGCCGATCTTTACGATTCATTCCACCCGGCAGTTCTTCGTCAGATTGATACTGTGGTCAGGCAGTGCCACAGTCACGGAAAATGGGTTGGAGTGTGTGGCTCTATGGCAGGTAACCCACTGGCTGTTCCTCTGATGATCGGATTTGGGGTGGATGAGTTGAGTGTTGCACCGTCCCTCATACCTGATGTAAAGAAGATGATAGGTGTTGTTTCCACGTACGCTGCCCGTGAAATGGCTGAAAAATCCCTTTTGATTGAAACGGGCCTTGGTGTTCGGGCGCTTGTTCACTCTTACGTTATAGGAAAATATCCGGAGATTCTTCTGGATGAGAATGACTGGAAAACAGGAGGCTGATCCAGATGCACTGTATAATACCTGCCGCTGGCAAGGGAACCAGAATGAGGCCGCTTACATGGTCTCTGCCAAAACCTCTTATACCGGTTGCCGGACGACCGGTACTGGCCCACGTGATAGATTCACTTCTCGATGCGGATGTAGACCATATCACGCTTATAACAGGCTATCTTGGAGATGCCATAGTTTCATGGGCCCGGAAGGAATATCCGGGAATAAGAATAGATTTCGCAGAACAGAAAAAACCTGATGGTCTTGCTTCTGCAGTTCTGCTGGCGGAGCCGTATGTTGAAGATGGCCCTCTGATGGTTGTTCTGGGCGATACACTTTTTTCCGCAGATCTGTCTGTTCTGCGGGGAGAAACCAGGAACATGATTGTAGCATCCCCAGTGGAAGATCCTTCAAGGTTCGGTGTGGTTGTTATGGACGGAGATGAAGTTTCAGAACTGGTGGAAAAACCCTCTGAACCTGTAAGCAATCTGGCCATAGTTGGCGTGTACTACTTCTCAGACGGAAAAAAGATAATGCAGAGCTGCCGTTACCTGAGGCAGAAAAATATTACAACAAAAGGAGAGTACCAGCTTACAGACGCCATGCAGCTCATGCTTAAGAACAGCGAACCATTTGGCATACTGGATATAGACGGGTGGTTTGACTGCGGTAAACCGGAGACCCTTTTAGAAACCAACCGTGTGCTTCTGGAGAGGAATGGTAGTTCCGGCTCTCCTGTTCTTGAGAATTCTGTGGTTATTGCCCCGTGCTTTTTCGGCGAAGCAACTGTTATCAGAAACTCTGTTGTGGGGCCGTGGTTTTCCGGCGGCGCTGGTGTTCAGATACAGAACTCAGTGATTACAGATACAATTGCTGGTAAGGGTTCACAGTTCAGAAATGTGATAATGAAGGAATCTGTTACAGGGGAAAGGTCTGTTGTACAGGGCACCGCAGCCCGAATGTACACAGGTGACGATTCTTTTGCGGAGACATAGCAGGCGGATTGCTCTGTATGCATCTTCCACGGCCAACAGGGGAGGAACCGGTGTTTACACCGCAAGGTTGATTGAAGGGTTTAAGAAGGCAGGAATATCACAGGTCGTTCCAGTTGGGTTGTCTGGCTCTGGTTTCCCAGGGAAATTAATTTCGGAGCACGTGGGATTGCGCCGTGTTCTACGGAAACAGCACTTTGATCTGGCTCACCTTCCGGCGTTTGCTGGAGGGGTTCCAGGTGGTATGCCTTACGCCGTAACCGTTCACGATATGGCTTTTATGGCAGAACCCAGGTGGTTTCCTTTTCTAAAGTCACTGTACTACAGGCTTCACTTTCCCAAAGTAGCCGCAGGAGCTTCGGTTGTAATAGCAGACAGCGATTTTACTGTTTCGGAAATAAAGAAATATATGGGGCTTTCATCCACAAGAGTTTACCTTTCAGCACCTGAGAACACAGCTTCCGATGCCATGTTCAGAAAAGCATTCGGAATAGCAGGTGACTACATTCTTTCAACCAGTACAATAGAGCCCAGGAAGAATATCGATGCATTGCTTGAAGCTTGGCCGCAGATAAGGCAGGTGCACCCGAAAATGACACTGGTGGTCGCAGGCAGATGGGGTTGGGGCAAAAGAAAAACAAAAAAGGCATTGTTGAATACGCCAGGAGGCGTCAGGTGGATTGGGTCTGTGCGGGAACAGCTGCTTTCAAGTGCGTTTTCCGGTGCAGAACTGCTTGTTTACCCTTCACTTTACGAAGGGTTCGGTTTGCCCCCTCTGGAGTCTGCTGCTTCCGGGGTTCCCTTTGTTACAGGGCCTGCGAAGACCCTTCAGGAGGTGTACGGAGCTGTGGCGGCGGCTATTTCAGGAAGAACATCTCAGTCTATTGTGGAAGCTGTTCTGAATGCTCTTGAAAAGAAGTATAACCCTGAAGATCTTCGACAGTTCGCCGGTAGATTTACATGCAGAGGTATGGCTGAGAACACATTCCAGGCTTACGGGGAGGCATTTCAGTGAAAGTTCTTCAGGTGTATAAAGATGTTTTTCCTGAAGTTCATGGCGGCATCGAAAGGTACATTCACGATCTGTCACAGTTTCTTGTTTCCAGAGGTCACAGTGTGGAAGTTCTGGTTACAGGTGGTGGAAACAGAGAGGTGAACGGGCTGGCTGTCAAAGGTGTGTGGTCTCCTTTGCGGGTGCTTTCAAATCCTTTGGCACCGGGCTTCAGTCGGTTTCTTTCAGAAACAGGCGCAGATGTTGTTCATTTTCATCTGCCGTTGCCCACTGCCGTGCTTGCCTGGGAAGCTGTAAAAAACAAGAAACCGTATGTAGTTACCTATCACAGCGATATTGTCCGCCAGGCTTTTGTGATGCCCGTTTACGGCCCTGTTCTTAGAAGATTTCTTGCAGGGGCACACAAAGTGATTGTTTCCTCAGACAACTACACACGAACCTCGCTGTACCTGAAATACCTGCACAACACACAGACTATACCCATCGGGGCCGATCTGGAAAGGTTCAAGCCGGATGAAACGGCAGCAAAAACCTACTATCTGTTCGTGGGAAGGTTCAGAAGATACAAAGGGATTTTTGTTCTTCTGGATGCCTGGCGGATGATGGAGAACCCTCCATATCTCATCCTGGCCGGGGGAGGCGGGCTTGTGAAGAAGGTATACGCATTTATTGAGAAACACAAACTGCCGGTTACTGTTGTAAGCGATGTTGCAGACCAAAAACTTGTTGCTCTGTACCAGGGAGCAAAAGCTCTTATTCTTCCGTCCACACAGCGCAGTGAAGCCTTTGGAATGGTGCAGGTTGAGGCAATGGCCTGTGGTACGGCGGTGATTAGCAGCAACCTTCCTACAGGTGTGTCATGGGTAAACCGTCATGGTGAAACTGGTTTGCTTTTTACCCCCGGGGATTCATCTGATCTGTGCCGGGCTGTAGCCAGTTTCGAAGAATTGAATACCACCAGAGCCACAATGTACACTCAGGCCAGAAGAAGGGCAGAAGCTCTTTTCAACTCTGGAACACTCCTTAAGAAGGTTGAAGAATGCCTGATAGAAGCAACCGGGATCTAACGGTTCTTGTGTTGTATGCCACTGCACTTGGGGTGATCGACAGCCTTATTCCAAAGCCTGTTCCGTTTATGAAACTGGGGCTTGCCAATGTTGCGGCGGTTATAGCCGTTGTAAGGTACGGGTTTATAAAAACACTGGAGTTGAATTTACTAAGAGTTTTTGCTGTGGCCCTTATCACTGGATTGCTGGCAACGCCCACCTTCATTCTCTCGGTGGCGGGAGCTGTAACAAGTGCTGCTGCAATGGCAACCATGAGGCTTGTTTTCAGGAACAGACTGTCTTGTGCCGGTGTGTCTATAGCTGGGGCTGTAGCATCTCTATGGATACAGCTGATTGTTGCAAGAATTGTTCTGCCGGGACTTCCGCTGCGGAATATTGTATTATTGCTCACATTGTGGGGAGTTATTTCGGGCACAGTTACAGGTCTGATTGCACAGATGGCTGTGTACAGGAGACGGAAAACTGAAGTGTTGCGCAAAGACGAGCGTTAAATTAAGATACAGTTACAGGAAGGACAGGTTTTGTTAAACGGGAGATCCACAGGGTTCTGGGTTTTCATAGCTGTTGCAGGCATGATGACGGGAACGGTGTTTGGCGAGGCTGTGGGTGCCGTATTGCCAGACAATTCTGTGGCGTTGAGGCAGTTCTTCAGCGGTGGGGCCGAGTTCTCTGTGGGGCCTCTGGGCTTCGATATCTACATACTCAGGTTTCAGATTGCTGAAATCGCGGTGAAACTGAATATAATGACATTTGCCGGTCTTCTTGCGGTGGGTGTGCTATACAAATGGTTCTGACTGCACAGGAGGGTTATTTTGGGTCGTATTGGAACCACAGAGCTTGTGCTGATTCTTGTGGTGCTTCTTCTTCTTTTCGGGGCAAAGAGGATTCCCGACATTGCCAGGGCAGTTGGAAGATCCATGAGTCAGTTCAAGAAGGGGTTGAAAGACGTTGATATTGAGTCAGATGAAATTGGCAGGGAAGGCAAAAATAAAGAGCAGAGCGAGGAGTAACACTTTATGGCAACTGTGAGCTACAGCGCTAAGGAAATTGACTGCAAGATTGTGTATGCAGGCCCGGGGTTGTCAGGGAAAACAACAAATGTGAAGTATATCCACGGTCAGGTTGCTTCTGATTCAAGAGGAAAGCTGATTTCTCTTGCCGCTGGCAACGACAGAACTCTGTTCTTTGATTTCCTCCCGCTTGATTCCGGTGAGATCAACGGTTTCAAAATCCGCCTTCACCTCTACAGTGTTCCTGGTCAGGCCATGTATTCAGACAGTCGCCGCCTGATTCTTCAGGGAGTTGACGGTATTGTTTTTGTTGCGGACTCCCAGGCATCAAGAATGGATGCTAATATTGCAAGTCTCCGGGATTTGAAAGAGAATCTCCGCAATCAGAGGAGGAAGGGTGTTAGTCTTGTTCTGCAGTGCAACAAGAGAGACTTGCACGATGCCATACCGGTGGATGAGATTGTTCGTGAACTGGGGTTGTCTCGTGTTGCGTGTCTTGAATCTGTAGCATCTGAGGGCAAAGGCGTTTTTGAAACCCTGCGCAGGGTGAGCCGGATGGTAATAGCAAGGTTGCACAGACAATTTGAAATACTGGAGGGAAGAGCCTGATGTCTGATTCTTTCGTTGATCTGCTGCTTGTGAGGCTGGGAAGGGAAGAAGAGAAGAAGAAAGTACTGAAGCTTCTTATAACAACTCTTGATCTTTCCGTGACAGAGGCTGAAAATGCGGTGAACAATTCGCCGTCCGTGATAAAAGAAGCTGTTCCTATGAATGAAGCCAGGGTTATACAGAAAGACCTCTATCCCTACATCGATCTGCTCCCGCGTCTTGAGGACGAGACCGGCACTGATGAAGAACAACTGTCTGAAGTTGTTCTGGATTCTTCAGGAGGAACAGTTGAACCAGGTGAAACCGAGGTTGAACTTGAAGCTGAAACAGCAGATATACAGGATGATATACAGTATGATATGCAGGAAGAGATAGTTCAGCAAACTGTAGATGAAGAACCAATCGTTATTACTTCAGCGAGCGAGGAAATACTCTCTACGGTAAGGTGTCACATCTGCGGAAGAACACCCACAGACGGCGAAAGACTTGCGCCGTGCAGAACCTGTGGAGAGCTAACCTGCAGAGACTGTTTCGACAGAGTAGCTCACGTATGCAGCCATTGTGCCAGTGACGGAAAGTCTATAGACAGACCAAACAAGGGTGTCAGTGAAGAAAAGAGGGATGGGCTGGAGTTTGATTCGGAAGAGCCTGCCAGTGGGGAAGCAGATGCCGGATCAACAGTTTTAAAAACAGTTGTTGCTGTTTTCCTGGTACTTGCTCTGGCCGCCGTGTTTTATTTCATTGATCCGTTGAACCTGTTCACAGAGGTTGCCGGG
>Ga0256845_1001061_pt1 | contig 23334 bp, 17 predicted proteins | sample RiftiametaG_FD_189101 | JGI IMG/M metagenome (GOLD analysis project Ga0256845, IMG submission 189101) | Tube worm associated microbial communities from hydrothermal vent at the East Pacific Rise, Pacific Ocean - Riftia | ecosystem: Host-associated > Annelida > Integument > Unclassified ... | reverse complement strand
TTATTGTCCAAAATAGATGTAGTTCTTTATCGCTATACAATAGAAAACTATTTTTGTTTTCTATTGCATAGTTTGGGTTAAACGGATTGCCACACTCGTTTCTTGCTCGCAATGACAGATTGTAGTTAGTCTAACATCTAACCTTTGGTATTATATTTTTTTGGAAACTATCTTTTTTTTTAATAAGCCTAAATTTATTAATAAAATCCTGTGAAAATGATAGTTCTAAAAGATACAACATTTATAGATTGGCAAACATTTGAGTTTACTTCGGGTAATATACTGGTTAGTGAAGAAAAGAACTCGTCTTTTCAATTTATTGATAATATAGATGACTATCCCGAGACTGAAATAATAGATTGCAAAGGTAAATATGTTACCAAATCATTTGGTAATGCACATCATCATGCTTATGTAGCAATAGCACTGGGAATGCTTAATCCTGATAAAAAACTTAATAATTTTTATGAGATACTTAAAAATTTGTGGTGGAATTTTGATAAAGCCATTGATTCAGAGACAGTAAAATATAGTGCTTATGCAACTGCCATAGCTTGTGCAAAAAACGGAACTACTTTTGTTATCAATCATCATTCGGGACCTAATGCCATAAAAGGCTCATTGAAAATTATTGCTGATGCTTTTGAGCATGTAGGAATAAGCAGTTTGCTTTGTTATGAAATTTCAGACAGAGACGGGTCTAAAATTGCCAATAGAGCATTAAAAGAAACAGAAAACTATCTTAAAGATAGTCAGGGGCTTGTAGGTTTGCATGCATCTTTTACCGTAACTGATAAAACTTTAAAGAAAGCCGTAAAATTGGCAGAAAAATACAATACGGGAATTCATGTGCATGTAGCTGAAGATTTATACGACCAAGATAATTGTTATAATATTTACAATAAGCGGGTTGTTGAAAGATTTAATGATTTTGGAATTTTAAATCTGCCTAAATCGTTATTTGCACATGGTTTGTATTTAACTATGGCAGAAAGAGAATTGATAAGAGAAAGTGGAATTTTTATTGTTCAAAATACCGAAAGTAATCTTAATAATAATGTGGGATTGTTTAATTCAAAGAAACTTGGGAACAATATAATGTTGGGAACCGACGGTATGCATTCGGATATGTTAAGAACAGCAAAAGCTACATTTTTGTCGGGACAATATAACGATACTATTGATATAGAAGGTGCTTATACCCGTATGAGAAATATTCATAAATATCTTAGTTCATTTGATTATTCTGGCAATAGTGATAATAATTTAGTAGTTCTTGACTATAATCCTGCTACAGTATTTAATCAAAGTAATTTTTTAAAGCACTTTATCTACGGAATAGATTCTACCCATATACAACATGTTATTTCAAACGGTAAACTAATTGTAAAAGACAGAAAAGTTACAACAGTTGATGAAGACGAAATAAAAAGTATTTCGCGAGAATTAAGTTTGAAATTACAAAAGAAATTGTGATTTTATACAGTCAATAACAATAGTTCATTACATATTCGTGAATTTATTGATTGCTAAATAGATAATAATATAAATATATTACAGTCTGATTATTTACAAATCAATAAATTCATACATTCGTGGCTAAGAATTTAATGAACTGTTAAATAAGTATCCTATATTTTTAATTTTTTTTCAATATCGTCAATATACAATTTAAAATGTTTGTCGGTGTCAATTAGGTTTTTAACTGTTTTGCATGCATGTAATACCGTAGCATGGTCTTTTCCGCCAATTTGAGAACCTATTGTAGCAAGTGATGATTTTGTGTATGATTTGGCAAAATACATTGCTATTTGTCGTGCCTGAACAATCTCTCTTTTTCTGGTTTTTGAGCTTAATAAATCTTTTGGCATATTAAAATAGTCGCATACTATTTTTTGAATATAGTCAATAGATATTTCGCGTTTTGTATTTTTAACAAGACGGTCAATCATTTTACGAGCTAAATCCAGTGTGATTTCTTTTTTATTTAAAGTTGATTGAGCCAATAATGAAACAAGAGCACCTTCTAATTCTCTAAAATTATTGGTTACTTGCGATGCAATGTATTCTAATATCTCTTCATGAATTTCAATACCGTCGTTATATACTCTTTTCTTTAAACTTGCAAGTCTTGTTTCGTAATCAGGTGCTTGCATATCAGCCGATAATCCCCATTTGAATCTTGATAAAAGTCTGTTTTCAATTCCTTTTAAATCAACAGGTGATTTATCCGAAGTAAGTATTAATTGCTTACTGTTTTGATGTAAGTGATTAAATATTTGAAATAGAGTTTCTTGTGTTCTGGTTTTTCCTGCTAAATCATGAATATCATCAATAATTAACACATCAATCATTTGGTAAAAATGAACAAAATCATTTCTATTATTATTTAATGTAGCTTCAACAAATTGAGTGTGAAATTTATCGCCGGTAACATATAATACAACCTTTTCGGGAAATTGATCTTTTACTTGAATACCGATAGCTTGTGATAAATGTGTTTTTCCTAATCCTGATGCCCCGTAAATAAACAAAGGGTTAAATGCTGTTTTACCCGGATTGTTGGCAACGGCAAATCCTGCTGAACGAGCTAAATTGTTACATTCTCCTTCTACAAAGTTATTAAAATTGTATATGGGATTTAATTGCGGGTCAACATGCAGTTTCTGTATTCCCGGAATAACAAAAGGATTTTTTATTGTTTTATGTTCGTCAATAGGTAACGATATTGGTTTATTGTTAAGCTCTTTTCTGTCGTTTGTAGGTAATTTAACGGTATATGGACTTGCACTTGAATATACATTGTTTTGCATTATAACATTGTATTCAAGTTTTGCATTGGGTCCTAATTCTGTTCTTAAAGTTTTTCGTAAAAGATCAATGTATTGTTCTTCTAAATATTCGTAAAAAAACGGACTGGGAACCTGTATGGTTAAAATGTTTTGGCTAATTTTAACCGGAACAATAGGTTCAAACCATGTTTTAAAACTAATGGCAGGAACATTATCCTTTATTACCTGTAAACAATTTAACCAAATTTGATTATGATCTTTTGACATAGCTTAATTGAATATTATTGTAAAGTTGTTGTTTGAAATCTTAAGCAATTTTGTGAAAAAAAAGATAAAAAAAAAATCTTTTTTCTATTGACTTTTTGATAAATGTTGTATGGTGTTAGATATTAATTTATTAGAATTTGAAAAAAAATAAAAAAAAATAAACTTTATTTAATTTCCTTATAATCAATAAGTTATAATATATAGCAATATAAGTTGTTGATAATAACAGTTATAAAACGATTACTTATAGTGAAAAACTAATTCTTAAAATTTATGTTAAATATATTGTTGGTTTAATATCAAAAATAATTAATAATTAACAATGGTATATTCTCCTCCTTTAACTTCAACAATTTTAGCATCAGGAAAATCAACAGAAACTTCTTTTAGCAATATTTTGGCTTTATCTTTATTTTTTTCGTTGCCTGTCAGATATACATATTCGTTGTTAATTACAGCTTCTTCAATATTCTTATAATTTTTAAATTTAGGCGATTGCGGTGATACAGGAGTGTTTGAGTGATAAATCATCACTTTATATCTTAATTTTTGCTTTTTACCTTTTACCTGATTGGCATCTTCAACATAAACGGTTTTTCCGGTGTTAAACATCGAAAAATGAACGTAACGCTTAGGGTTAACTCTCATATCGGTAAGAAGTTTATTCAAATTGTAAGTAACATCTTCCAAATTATAATAAAGAGTGTCGTTGTTTACAAGTAGTCCTAATGAACCTTCCGAATTATTAATTTTTTGCATTGTAATATTAAGCTCAGCAATAAGTTCGGCTAATTGGTTTATGGTTTGTGTAAGATTTGAGTTTGCAAGCGAATCGCTTATTCTCAATGTATTATCAATAACTCTTGAAATATTATCATTGTTTTTTTCAATATTTGCCGATATTGATTCAATATTGCTCATTATTGCATCAATTTTAGTTTTATTGGCATAAACAATTGTATCAAGATTTGATGATGATTCTTTTAAATTGGCAAAAGTTATTTTTATATCTTCAAAACTTGACATTATATTAGCTTGAGTTTTTTCGTTAAAAACATAATTAATAACTTCTATTGCATCTTCCATTTGTTTCATCAAATCTTCGGCTTTCTTTTTTAACGGAAGCATTTGCACACTCACCATCTCTTGCAAACTTCCTTCGAAGTCAGATTTTAGAGTATCGCCGGGTTGTTGCAGATAATCGGCTTTACCAAAAATCAACTCTACGGCTTTTGTGCCCATAAGGTCGCTGCTGAATATTCGGGCGACAGTATTACCCGGAATGTTAAAATCTTGTGTAAGTGCCATTGTTACAACAATTTTACCCGAATTGTCAGGCAAAAAACCAATATTGCGAACTTGACCGACGGCGTAACCGTTTACCAATACCGGATTTGATACTTGTAATCCGTCAATTCTGTCATAAACTACATAGTAAATATATTCTGAACTGAAAATATCTTTACCCTTCAGGTAATTAACACCCCAAATTAATGCAAATATTATTAAACTTGTAATAATACCTATTTTAATGTAATTTTTCTTTTCCACTTTATTTAATTTAAAAGTTTAATGGCTTCCGATAATTTTATTCGTTTATTATTTTTAAAGGCAACAATAAATGCTCCCGGAAAATCTTTTTTTAAATTATTTTTAAATTCTTTTACTTCGGTATAAGAAGTATATTTCCCCACGGTATATTTATAAATATTGTTTTCTTTATATTCATATACATTTGTATAATTATTAAATACAGGATGATTATTTTGTAATGGTCTTGATGATGATGTGATTTGAACTCTGAAACATATTTCATCTTTTTTTACAGAATCTTCTATTGCCGTATTTGAATTATCATTTGCTAAATTCGATGTTTTTTTTGTTAAATCCGATTCATTATCGGTAATATTTGATAAATATCTTTTTATGGCTCTGTAAATAGCCGAAGCCAAATAATCTTGTCCTTGCGGAGACATTAAATATGCTTCCTCTTTTTCATTCGACACAAAACCTGTTTCTATCAAAACACTTGGCATTGATGTATGCCACAGCACTAAGAATCCGGCTTGTTTAACACCTCTGTCTTTTCGTTTGGCTCTTTCTTTAAATTCATCTTGAATGTATGATGCCAATTTAAGACTCTGTTTTAAATAAGCATTTTGCATTAACGAAAAAACAATATACGATTCGGCAGAGTTAGGGTCGAATCCTTCATATTTTGTAGAGTAATCTTTTTCAAAAACAATTACGGAGTTCTCTTTTTTTGCAACTTCAAGATTTCCTTTTGTTTTATGTAATCCCATGGCAAAAGTCTCTGTCCCGAAAGGTTTTGTATTTGGATTTGAATTGGCATGTATCGAAACAAATAAATCGGCATTATTGTTATTGGCAATCATAGCTCTTTCGTGTAGCGGAATAAAAACATCCGTTTTTCGAGTATAAATAACCTTTACATCGGGCATATTTTGTTCAATGTATTTTCCCACTTTAAGAGCTATTGACAATACAATATCTTTTTCTTTTGAATGTTTTCCTACAGCTCCGGTATCTTCACCGCCGTGTCCGGCATCAATTACAACTATTTTTTTGTATTTTGAATTATCCGAATTACAAGTATATGAACCCTTTATAATTGATGAACCCAAAATAATACAAAACAGTAAAAGAATTTTTTCTTTCATAATAACTCTAAAACTTTAAAATTTCATTAGTTTTGAGGCGTTAAAAATATAAGATAATTTTATTACAAAAATAGTATATTATATCTGATTTGAAAACAAAAAACCTCACAATAGGATTTATTATATATTTGATAAGCACTTTAACAGCTTTTTCTCAAATTGTTGAAAATGACAGCATTAAATTGTATTTAGAAAAAGATAGTGTTTATCAGGATTCTGTTAATATATCAATAAAAGATTCTAATTATATTGATAATAAAGATACATTATCCTATAAATCACTTCATTATAAAAAAGACACTACTATAAAAAAACAGCGTCCTAAGGGTGATATGTTAAAAGATAATATTGATTTATCAGCAAAAGATTCTACAATTTATTCTATTGACGGACGAAAAATATATCTTTTTGGTGAAGCATTTATTAAATATGAAGATATTGAACTTAAAGCCGCTTATATTGAGATTGACTTGACTGAAAATGTTATTTATGCCGAAGGAGTAAAAGATTCCACAGGAGAATATATCGGTCAGCCGGAATTTAAACAAGGCGGTGAAAATATGAAAGCAAAGGCTATTACTTACAATGTAAAAACTCAAAAAGGATTTATTAAAGATTTGTTCACTGAGCAAGATGAAGGCTTTTTACATAGTGAAAAAACTAAAAAAGAACCCGATAACTCTATTAATCTTTATCACGGAAAATATACTACCTGTGAATTGGAGCATCCTCATTTTTATTTATCGCTGTCGCGAGGAAAGGTTGTGCCAAACAAAGCGATAATTGCCGGTTATTCATATTTAGTTATTGAAGATATTCCTCTTTTCCCGTTAATGGTTCCTTTCGGATATTTTCCTACTACAAAAGAAAAAGCATCGGGCTTTTTAATACCAAAATTCGGTGAAGAACGAAACAGAGGATTCTTTTTACGTGAAGGTGGTTACTATTTTGCTATTAACGATTATGTTGATTTAGCCGTAAAAGGCGATGTTTACTCTAAAGGTTCGTGGTTAGTAAACGCACAATCAAAATATAAAGTTAAATATAAGTTCAGCGGTAATGTTGATATTGCCTATTCAAAGGTTGTTTACGGCGAACCCGATATTCCCGAAAGTTACAACGAATCTAATGAATATCGAATAAAATGGTCGCATATACAAGACCCTAAAGCACGCCCAAACAGCAACTTTAGTGCAAACGTAAATTTTATTTCTCGTGGCGAAAATAAATATAACTCAACAACAACAGAAGATTATCTTACAAATACAACAAGTTCAAGTGTTTCTTATCGGAAAAAATTTGCAAATACACCGTTTAGCACATCAATTAACTTACGACACAGCCAAAATAATAAAACAGGTGATGTACAACTTAATTTGCCGCAAATGACATTAAACATGTCAAAGATATTTCCTTTTAGAAAAAAAGTTTCCGTAGGTAAAGCTAAATGGTATGAAAACCTCGGTATTAATTATACAGGTAATTTTGAAAATAAATCTACAGGATTAACCGATACTACTATATTTACTCCTCAAATGTGGGATTATTTTAAAAATGGTATAAAACATTCTATCCCGTTAAGCACATCTATTAAAGTGTTAAAATATTTTAATTTTAGACCCGGTATCAATTTTACCGATAGAATGTATTTTAAGCGAACAATGCTTAATGGAGAACAATATACTGACGAAAACGGACAAATCCGTGATACTGTTATCGAAGATATTCAAAAAGGATTTTATAATGTTTACGATTATAATCTGCGTGCCGGCTTAGGAACAACAGTTTACGGAATGTATCAGTTTAAAAAAGGTAAAATAAAAGCTATAAGACATGTTGCTGTGCCAACTGTATCTTTTACATATCGTCCCGATTTTCAAGAAGAAAAATGGGGTTACTACTATTTACATCCCGATGATACAAACGGAACAAATTATTATTCGCCTTATGTCGGAAGTATTTACGGTATTCCTGGCACAGGAAAAGCCGGATTGGTAACATTCTCGTTAACAAATAATATTGAAATGAAAGTTGTAAGTGAAAAGGATACTGTTAATCATGAAAAAAAGATAAAACTTCTTGATCAATTAAACTTTAACTCGTCATATAATATTATAGCTGATTCAATGAATTGGGCACCTATTACAATGTCGGCACGAACAACTTTGTTTAAAATGTTTTCTGTTTCAATGTCGGCAGCGGCAAATCTTTATGCTGTTGATTCAACCGGTAAAATTTATAATGAATATTATTATAAAGTAAATCAGGGTAAACCTTTTAGAATAACAAATGCAAGAGTAAGCACAAGTTTTAAACTTAATTCTAAAAAACTGTTTAAAGACAATAATGATAATAAAGATGACTACGAAGGCGAACCTGAAAATACAACTTCAGATATAATGGGGTATTACGGATACGATTATTTTGATATTCCTTGGAACCTGAGTGTTCAGTATTCGTTAACTTATACAAATACAGGAGTGCAATCTAAAATAGCTCAATCGTTAAGTTTTTCGGGTGATTTAAGTTTAACTAAAAAATGGAAAATAGGTTTCCGTTCGGGATGGGATTTTGAAGCAAAGGATTTTACTTATACAAGTTTTAATCTGTCGCGCGATTTACATTGTTGGGTAGCTACTCTTTCTCTAATACCTTTTGGAACTCGTAAAAGTTACAACTTTTCAATCGGTATTAAATCATCGGTATTACAAGACTTAAAATATAATAAAAATCAAAGTTGGATGGATAATGCTTATTAAAAGTTGAAAGTTGAAAGTTCTTAAAGTTAAAAGTTATTTAATGATATAATGATTCAATGATACAATGATACAATGATACAATGATACAATGATACAATGATACAATGATACAATGATACAATGATACAATGATACAATGATTCAATGATACAATGATTCAATGATACAATGATTTAATGGTTCAATGATTTAATGCAATAATGCCAAAATGCGATAATAAGTTGAAAAGTTCTTAAAGTTTGTAAAGTTAAAAGTTAAAAAACCTTTGCGTCTTAGCGTCTTAGCAGTAAAAACCTTAATTTTCTAACAACTTAATTTCCTTAATGTTTAGGTAGTTAAAAATTGAAAGTAAGCATCTAACAGTCTGGCATTTAACAGTTTAAATAAATGAAAGCACAAATAGTAACAATAGGCGATGAAATACTTATAGGGCAAATTGTTGATACAAATTCAACATGGCTTGCTGTTGAGTTGACTGCTCTTGGTTTTTCCGTTTCATCAATACTATCTATTCACGACAGTGAGAGTGATATAAAACAAGCAGTAAGCAATTCGCTAAAAAATAACGATTTAATTATTATAACGGGAGGGTTGGGACCTACAAAAGACGATATTACAAAAGCAACATTATGTGAACTGTTTAATACAGAATTAGAGTTTAACAATACTGTTTATAATGATGTGATTGATTTTTTAAAACATCGTAGCGTAGGAATGAACAAGCTGAACAAAGACCAAGCATTATTTCCTAAAGCGGCAACATTGTTGCGTAATAAGCAAGGAACAGCACCCGGAATGTGGTTTGAAAAGGAGAGAAGTGTTGTAATCAGCTTACCCGGAGTGCCTCGCGAAATGAAAGGCATATTTACACAAGAAATAAAGTCGCGGTTGATTTCATATTTTAAACTGCCCGAAAATTATTATCAAACAGTGATGATTACCGGTTTAGCCGAAGCTCAGTTGGCAATATTAATAGAGCAGTGGGAGAGAGAACTACCCGAAAATATAAAACTTGCTTATTTGCCTTCGCCAGGAGTGATACGATTACGATTGGGGATTATAGCAGAGAAAAATATAGAAGAATCAAAAAAAACATTACAAAAACAGATAGAAAAGTTACACAAAATTATACCTGACAATATTTTCTCCGATTATGAAGTATCACTTCAAGAGATTATTGGTAAACTACTGGTTGATAATAATAAAACACTATCAACAGCCGAAAGTTGCACAGGTGGAACTATTGCTCAATTAATAACATCAATATCGGGAAGTTCACAATATTTTAAAGGCTCAATAGTTGCTTATGCAAATGAGACTAAAATTAATGTTCTTAAAGTAGATGCCGATGATATTGATAAATACGGAGCTGTAAGCCGGCAAGTTGTAGAACAAATGGCTCAAGGAGCGGTTAAAGTGTTAAATACCGATTATGCAATAGCAACATCGGGAGTAGCAGGTCCTACAGGTGGAACAGATGAAAAACCTGTAGGAACAGTTTGGATTGCTGTTGCTGATAATAAAAATATCTATTCTGAGAAATTTGTTTTCGGAAAAAACAGAGAAATAAACATAAAACGTTCATCAATAGCAGCTTTGAATTTTTTAAGAAAAATATTATTAGTTGATAATATATAGTATTTGTTATCAGTTTATTATTAGTTATTAATTAAATAATAAATTTAAGATAATTTAAGATATTTAAAAATGCATTTTTAAAAAAATATATTTTTTTTCACAAAAAATGCTTTAAATATTTGATAATATAAATTAAAATAACGTATTTTGCGAACCGAAAAATGAGACAAGAATTTAAAAGATATAAGTGATGTCAAGAATTTGTCAAGTAACAGGAAAAAAAATGATGGTAGGTAACAATGTTGCCCACTCGAATAAAAGGACTAAAAGAAAGTTTTATCCTAATTTATTCACAAAAAAGTTTTATTTACCGGAAGAAGACCGTTGGATAACATTGAAAGTATCAGCTGCCGGTATTCGTAATATTAACAAAAATGGTTTATATAACGTATTGAAAGAGGCTAAAGCCAAAGGTTATATTAATCAATATTAAAAATATTAAAAGATGGCTAAAAAGGCAAAAGGTAACAGAGTTCAGGTTATTTTAGAATGCACTGAACATAAGGACAGCGGAATGCCGGGGACTTCCAGGTATATTACCAAAAAAAATAAAAAGAATACTCCGGAAAGATTGGAATTGAGAAAATACAATCCGATTCTTAAGAAAGTAACAGTTCATAAAGAAATTAAATAATTTTTAGAGATGGCTAAGAAAGTTGTTGCAACATTAAAAACAGGTGATGCAAAATCATTTGCAAAAGTTATTAAAATGGTTAAATCACCAAAAACAGGAGCTTACCAGTTTAAAGAAGAAGTGGTAAATTCTGATCATGTTAAAGATTTTTTTAAAAAATAAGATATTATTTAGCTTAACAAAAAGAGCTTTCTTCAATATTTGAGGAGAGCTTTTTTTGTTTAATCAGCCTAAGCTTTGCAAAGATTAACCCTCCCGATATGCTTCTCCGAAAAATATCGGATAAACAGAGACAAGCTGATTTGGAAATATACTTTTCGGCTAAAAACCAAAAGTATGTGATTCTTTATTGTGTAGCGATAAAAAAATATTTTGTTTTTTATTATATAATTTGGGTTTAATCAATTGAATTTATTTATTTTACCTTTGAATTTTTAAATTAAAGAAATGGGATTTTTTTCTAAGAAAAAAAAGGAGAGCCTTGACAAGGGATTGGCAAAAACCAAAGAGAGTGTTTTTAAAAAACTTTCTCGTGCTGTTGTAGGTAAAACAACAGTTGACGACGAAGTACTTGATAATCTCGAAGAGGTATTAATAACTTCGGATGTGGGAGTTGAAACAACTCTTAGAATTATTGAACGGATAGAAAAAAGAGTCTCTAAAGATAAATATTTGGGAACAGATGAATTAAATAAAATTCTGAAAGAAGAAATTGTTGAACTTTTACAAGAAAATAATACTTCGGATGTTTCTGATTTTGTTGTTCCTGAAACTAAAAACAATTTACCTTATGTAATTATGGTTGTAGGAGTAAATGGCGTAGGAAAAACAACAACCATCGGTAAACTTGCTTATCAACTAAAAAAAGCGGGAAAAAATGTGTATATAGGAGCAGCTGATACATTTAGAGCAGCAGCAATAGACCAACTTGAAATCTGGGCTAAGAGAGTTGATGTTCCGATTATTAAACAAAAAATGGGTTCAGACCCTGCTTCTGTAGCATTTGATACTATACAATCGGCTGTTAAGAATAATGCCGATGTAGTGTTAATTGATACAGCCGGGCGTTTGCATAATAAGGTAAATCTTATGAACGAACTTTCTAAGGTGAGCAAAGTTATGCAAAAACATATTCCCGAAGCTCCCCATGAGGTTCTGCTTGTTTTAGACGGTTCTACAGGTCAAAATGCCTTTGAACAAGCAAAGCAGTTTACAAAAGCAACCGATGTTACAGCATTGGCACTTACAAAACTCGACGGCACTGCAAAAGGCGGTGTGGTAATCGGTATTTCCGACCAATTTAAAATACCCGTAAAATACATAGGAATAGGCGAGGGGATAGATGATTTGCAGGTATTTAACAGAGTTGAATTTGTTGACTCGCTTTTTAGTTAATCCGATGGAAAATATAAATATTTTAACTCTCGGATGTTCTAAAAATCGTGTCGATTCCGAAGTGCTGATGAAGCAACTTGCCGAAAACGGTTATAATGTAGCTCACGAAGCTGACGATTTAGAATTTAATACCGATACTATTATTATTAATACCTGTGGTTTTATTGGTGATGCTAAAGAGGAAAGTATTGAAACAATTCTTAATTATATCGAAGCTAAAGAGGACGGTATTATTGATAAAATAATTGTATTCGGTTGTTTATCTGAACGTTATAAAAAAGAATTAAAAAAAGAGATTCCCGAAGTTGATGCTTGGTTCGGAAAGTTTGAGCTTGTCGAAATGTTAAAATATTTTAAATCAAAAGAAAAACCTTTTATACCCAATAGGATATTAACAACACCGTCACATTATGCTTATTTGAAAATATCGGAAGGTTGCGACCGAACATGCTCATTTTGTGCTATTCCGTTGATTACGGGTAAACATAAATCAAAAACTATTGAGCAATTAGTTGCCGAAACCCAATCGCTGGTAAAAATGGGAGTGAAGGAGATAATTTTAATAGCTCAAGAACTTTCGTATTACGGTATTGATATTTATAAAAAACAGATGCTGGCACCTTTAATGGATGAATTGGCTCAAATTCAGGGTGTTGAGTGGCTTAGAATTCATTATACTTATCCTGCAAGTTTTCCTTTTGATATTTTGCCTGTAATGGCAAAGCACAAAAATATTTGCAATTATATGGATATTGCATTACAACATATCAGCAATAATATGCTTAGTTTAATGAAGCGGAATGTAACTAAAGCTGAAACTTACAATCTTATCAGCGAATTTAGAAAACAAGTGCCGAATATAAATTTACGAACAACATTGTTGGTTGGTCATCCGGGTGAAACAGAACAAGATTTTGAAGAATTAAAGCAATTTGTGAAAGATATTCGTTTTGAGCGACTTGGAGTATTTGAATATTCTCACGAAGAACAAACATACGCTTATAATAATTATAACGATGATGTTCCTGCTGATGTTAAAGCAGCCAGAGCAGCTGAGATAATGGATATTCAGCAACAAATTTCACTTGAATTGAATACACAAAAAATAGGTGAAACTTGTAAAGTTTTGATTGACAGGAAAGAAGGAGTGTATTATATTGGTAGAACAGAATACGATTCACCTGAAGTAGATGCTGAGGTTTTAATAAATTCAGATAAAAAATTACAGATAGGTAAATTTGTATTTGTAAAAATTACCGATGCCGATGAATTTGATTTATTTGCTAATACTATTTAACATAATGTGTGTATTTGATTTTTTGCAATCTTCATTGTAGCAATTCTTTTAATACAAATCGTCATCCTGATGATTAAATTATTTATCAGTTGATAGATTTTTTTCACTTTCGTTCGAAATAACAACTTTTATAAGCATCAAATGTTTGCAATCAATATTATGCAGTATAAAGACACATTGATATTAAAATGTTATAAATTAAAATTAAATGAGGTTCTACCACTAATTTAGTGGATAATTAAAAGCTAAATATCCAAACCTTCCAGGTTTTTAAAAACCTGGAAGGTTTAATAATTATCTTTGTTATAGTATTTTAATATTTTTTTCATTTAAAGAACAAATCCTAAGTATTTTAAGTTATCCATTAAAATAACAGTAGAACCTTAAATGAGTACGATTAACTTTATAATCTTTTAAATATTAAAAAAAAAGAGTAATATAACCTGCCTGAGAATTCAATATTTGAAAATATATTACAAATCCCTGTGAATATTGAAAAATAAAGAATTAGTATTATTGAAATTAAATTTCCATATTTGTCTGATAATATATATTATGTTAAATAGGATATTTAAAAGAAAAGCTGAAATTAATCAGCTTCTCCAATTTAGTTACTCTCCTAATGCTTTTAATTCTTCATTAATTTTTTTATACTTATCCATATAATCTTCATGATCACCTCTTAATTTAAAATAAATTTCTTTTAAAGTAAGCATAGTTGATTTCTCTTTTGTATCAATTTCGTGTGCTTTTTCCAAATAAGGAACAGCTTTGTCTAATTCAACGAATGCTTCTTTCACAGCTGCATCGTATTTTTTCTGTTCATTTGGCGGAATTTCATTGGCTGCCTTTAGCATATCAGCTCCTTTGTTGAAATACAAAGCTCCAAGATTATAGTATGCATCAAAATAATCGGGTTTAATTTCAATAGCTTTTTCGTAAGATATTTTTGCATTATCAAAATCTCCCAGTTTATCGTATAATGCTCCTCTTGCAAAGTAGAACGTATGATTTTTCGGGTCTTTTTCTATTGCTTTGTTCAAATATTCAAGAGCCAAGTCCGATTTATCTTTTTCCAAGTAATAATTAATAAGAGTTACCATAAGAGCATCATTATCATTGGGATAAGCCTCAATACCTCTTTTAATTACATCTAAATATTGAGCAGTATCACCTCGTTCCAACTCTATATTTGCCATAAAAGAATAAACCTTAGAACCTTCATATTTTAAATCTGCGGTTTTTTGATAATATTCAATTGCTTTATCGTAGTTTTTAGCTCTATCGGCAGCAATACCTGCATTGAAAATTACCATAGTATCAATTTTTCCGAGAGCTACCAATTTGTCAATATCCAATGATGTTTCAAAACTGTTTAAAGCACCGTTGAAATTATTTTCACTAAAATACTCAATACCTTTATTTACAATGGCAATTCCTAATACTGTAAGTTGGTAGTTTATTTCTTTAGTGTATTGATGTTTTGTGTCAAGTTCAAGTGCTTTTTTGTATGACTCATAAGCTACTTGCAAAGGTTGTTCACATAAATTTTTAAATTTTTCATCTTTAGTAGTTCCAATGGCTTGATATACTTGCCCTCTAACTTTCCACGTTTTGGCTTTACCTTTAGTTTTTTCGTGTTTTGCAGCTAAATCAATGGCTTCTTTTGCTTTATCAAGTTGATTATACTGCGGTTTAATATAATTTATAGCACTTTGAACCTTAGAGTTTTGTGCCGAAACAAAATAAACCGAAAACGCCAAAATAAATAAAATCGCTATTTTTTTCATTTGTTTAATTTTTATGTCTATAAATACAAATTATTATATCACAATAATTTGACCAGACGTTAATGTAATGTATTTTGTTAAATTAACCCTTTACTTAAAATTTTTTCAAAAATATATTATTTTAAATTATAAATCAAGAAATTATTCGATAACACTGTCAGAATTATCATTTTCATTCAACTCTTCATCTAAATTTTCATCGCTTTTTGCAACAAATTCCACTGCTGCAATACTATCGCCATTTTTAAGATTAATAACTCTTACACCTTGTGTAGCACGTCCCATAACTCTCAAATCGGATACAGCCATGCGTATAGTTAATCCGCGTTTGGTAATTATCATTAAGTCATTTTCGTCGGTAACGGCTTTTAGTGCTATTAAATTACCTGTTTTTTCGGTAACATTTATTGTTTTAACACCTTTTCCTCCGCGTTTAGTAATACGATAATCACCTATTTTTGAACGTTTTCCGTATCCTTTTTCAGAAACAACAAGTATATCTTCATTTTCATTTTCAACGCAAATCATACCTATAACTTCATCTTTTGGCGAAAGCGTTACTCCTTTAACTCCTGAAGCTGTTCTACCTATTGCTCGTATGCCTTTTTCGTTAAAACGAATTGCTTTTCCGCTTCTTACGGCTAATACAATTTCATTTTCTCCGTTTGTGAGTTTTGCTCCCAGCAGTTGGTCACCTTCACGGATTGTAATTGCATTTACTCCTGTTTGACGCGGACGGCTGTATGCTTCCAACAATGTCTTTTTAATAATACCTTTTTTGGTAGCAAGAATAATATAGTGACTGTTAACATATTCTTCGTCTTTAAGAGTTTTGACATTAATATATGCTTTTACATTGTCACTATTTTCAATTTGAAGAAGATTCTGAATAGCTCTACCTTTGGATGTTCGTGTTCCTTCGGGTATTTCGTAAACTTTCATCCAAAAACATCTTCCTGCTTCGGTAAAAAACAGCATGGTGCTGTGCATATTTGCCACATAAAGATGTTCAATAAAATCTTCGTCGCGGGTATTACTTCCTTTTGAGCCTACTCCACCCCTGCTTTGTGTTTTAAATTCGCTTAATGCAGTTCGTTTTATATATCCCATATGCGATATTGTGATTACCACTTCTTCATCAGCATAAAAATCTTCGGGGTTAAATTCTCCGGCATCGGGAACAATATCTGTTCTTCTTCCGTCGCCGTATTTATCTTTTACTTCTATAAGTTCTTCTTTTATAATGTTCATACGAAGTTCTTTGTTTTCAAGAATCTCTTTCAATCGTTCAATGAGTTTCTTCAAATCTTCGTATTCGGCACGCAGTTTATCTTGCTCAAGTCCGGTAAGCTGACGCAAACGCATATCAACTATTGCACGTGCTTGAATTTCAGTCAGTTCAAAGCGTTTAATTAAAGCATCAATTGCATCATTCGGACTTTTAGATTTTTTGATAATTTCAATAACTTCGTCAATATTATCACTGGCTATTATCAATCCTTCTAAAATATGTGCTCTCTCTTCGGCTTTACGCAATTCGTATTTTGTACGTCTGACAATAACATCATGCCTGTGGTCGATAAATTTGCTCAATAAATCTTTTAAATTAAGCATTTGCGGGCGACCGTTTACCAATGCAATATTATTAACACTAAATGATGTTTGCAGCTGTGTAAACTTATACAATTTGTTTAAAACAACATGTGGAATAGCATCTTTTCTAAGGTCATATACAATACGCATTCCTTGTCTGTCCGACTCATCGTTAACATTTGTAATGCCGTCAATTTTTTTATCGTTTACCAATTCGGCTGTTTTCATTATCATTTCAGCCTTATTAACAAGATAAGGAATTTCGGTAATTACAATTTTTGATTTTCCGTTGTCGGATGTTTCAATTTCGGCTTTTCCGCGTAAAACAATTCGTCCGCGACCTGTTTCAAAGGCATCTTTAACACCTTGATAACCATATATAATACCACCTGTAGGAAAATCGGGAGCTTTAACATGGTTCATCAATTCGTCAATTGTAATATCATTGTTTTCAATATATGCAATTAATGCATCAATAATTTCGGATAAATTGTGAGGCGGCATGTTTGTTGCCATACCAACAGCAATACCGGAGGCTCCGTTTACAAGCAAATTAGGTATTCTTGTGGGAAGAACTTTCGGTTCGTATAGTGAATCGTCGAAGTTTAGTTGCAGGTCAACAGTTTCTTTATCTAAATCGGCAAGCATCTCTTCGGCTGTTTTTTTTAACCTAGCCTCTGTATAACGCATTGCAGCAGGACTGTCGCCGTCAACTGAGCCAAAGTTTCCTTGTCCGTCAATAAGCGGATAGCGAAGAGACCACTCCTGAGCCATTCTTACCATAGCAAAATAAACTGATGAATCGCCGTGTGGATGATACTTACCAAGCACCTCTCCTACAATTCTTGCTGATTTTTTATAAGGACGATTTGATGAAATTCCCAATTCTGACATTCCAAATAAAACTCGCCTGTGCACCGGCTTTAATCCGTCTCTTACATCAGGTAAAGCTCGGGCTACTATTACCGACATTGAATAGTCGATATAAGCAGATTTCATCTCCTCTTCGATGTTAATTTTTATAATTCTTTCTCCGTCAGCCATTTACATTATATTTTAATTGTATTTTATTATTTTTTTTAAGCTCCTAAATGTAATAAAATAATTGATTATAACACTCTTAAACTGTGTGCTTTTTAAGGAAATTATCAACAATTTTTGTTTATAAAAAATGATTATTAACAACTTCTTTCGTTTATTGTGTTCTACAGCTTTTTACACACATTTTATTTAACATAAATTATCAGATGTGATGTTTAAATTATACAGTTTGTAGAAGTTTTCTTCTTATGAATAATCTCATTACGTTCGTTTTATTTTGAAATATTAAGTTTAGGAAATTAAGAGTTTGAAGAATTTATTTTTCACGCAAAGTTGCAAAGGGAGTAATCATAGATTATTATAAACTAGACCACTAGACGTTAGACTACTAGAAACTAGACTACTAGAAACTAGATTACTAAATACTTACTTTTAACTTTATAAACTTTCAACTTTTAACTCATTATCGCATTCGCTACGCTCATTTTTTTGAACCATATAAGACACTTAAGAACATATAAGTGTTTCGCTACGCTCAACTACAACTATTTAAATATTAAATAGTTAAGTAAATTAAGTTTTGCGTTCACCACAAAGAGTACAAAGATTATAAATATTTACCGCTAAGTCGCAAAGACGCAAAGTTTTTTGTCCACAAATTATATAAATTAACACTAATTTATTTATCTCACGCAAAGACGCTAAGGGATTTCTCACTACCATTCAAAGAGATAACTCTCAACCAAAACTACACACTATGCACTGCACACTACAATTGCAAATTCGACTTCGACAGGCTCTCCGAAATACTTCCCCGAAATAAATTTGGGACAAGCAGGAGTAAACAGGGACAGGCAAGAGTAAACTAGCCTCCGTGAAAACTTTTAACTTTTAACTTTCAACTAACTATAATGGGATTTCTCACTATCCGTTCGAAATGACGTGAATATTTTTTAATTAATAAGACTATTAGATACTTATTTTTAACTTTACAAACTTTTAACTTTCAACTTTTAACTTAAAAGCTATACAGGTTGGTTAATTAATTCTTTAACTTTTGCTATAAGAATTTCTAATTTAAGTGGTTTTTCGAAAAAATCGGTAACGCCAAGTTCTTTGGCACGTTTCTCCTCTTCCATTCTACTGCGTGCTGTTACTAAAATAACAGGTATTGAAGATAATTTATCGTTTTCATTTATTTTTTCCAAAACATCGTAACCTGACATTCCGGGCATCATAATATCCAATAGAACTAAATCTATATTGTTATTATTAAGCACTTTAAGGGCTTCTTCGCCCGAAAAAGCAGTAAAAATATTCAGATTGTGACCTTTAAATGCTGTTTCAAGAAGCAAATTGTTAGTGGAAGAGTCATCAACAATTAAAATATTAGGCTGTTCGTTTTTCATTGCAAATAATTTAGTTAATAAACTAATACATGAATTTTGCATGTAAAATATTTAAAAGTAGAATAAAATTAAAAAAACATTTTGTAATTTCACACAATTAGCTGAATATATTAATCTGTTTTTTTTATGACATATATCAAATTTAGTTATTTTTATAAAAATATTTGAAAAATGATAGAACAGATAAGACAAGAATTTTCGCCGTGGTTTGATAATTTGTCCGATGAATTAATAAGTAAAGTCATTGATAATCAAGTTAAACTGAATTACAATAAGGGTGAAATCCTTAGCAAGCAAGGTGGTTTTGCTTCGCATATTATTTTTATATCAAAAGGGTTGGTTAAGATATATAAAGAGCATAACGATAAAAATTTGATACTGAAACTTGTAAAACCCGGTGAATTCATCGGGCTTTCGTCGTTATATAATAAAGGTGTTTTTGAATATAGTGCAGCGAGTGTAGGTTCTTCGGTTGTTTACAGTATAAATATTGATGTGGTAAAAACTTTGGTGAAAAATAATTCCGATTTTGCCGAAAAGGTTATCACTCAACTTAATGTTAATATGTCTCAATTTTTTGAACGTATTATCAGTTTAACTCAAAAGCAACTTCACGGACGAATAGCAGATATTATTTTGTTACTTGCTCGTGATATTTACAAGTCTGATAAGTTTGATATGCTTTTGTCGCGACGCGATATAGCCGAATTTTGCGGTATGTCAACCGAAAGTGCAATACGTATTTTAAAAGAATTTCACAATGATAAAATTGTAAATATCAATGGTAAAATTGTTGAAATTATTAGTTATCAGCTGCTTGAAAGGTTGAGTGCAGTAGGATAATTATTACATTCTTTCGGGCACTTCCATACCGAGTAATTTTGCTCCTTTTTTAATTGTATCGGCTATTTGATTTGAAATTTGAACTCTCAGGTTTCGTATTTCATTGTTTTCTTCTTTTATCACTGGGTGTGCATGGTAAAACTGATTATACTCTTTTGCTAAGTCGTATATGTAATTTGAAATTACGGCAGGACTGTAATTTTTTCCCGCTTCGGTAATAATTTCGGGAAATTCAGATAGTAATTTTATTAATTCCTGTTCTTTGTCGGTTAATTTTACCGATAAATCAATTTTGTTGTCAGTTTTATTTCCTGTATCAGCCGCTTTACGCAAAACTGATTTTATTCTGGCATGAGTATATTGAATAAATGGTCCTGTATTTCCGTTAAAATCAATTGATTCCTTGGGATTAAACATCATTGTTTTCTTCGGGTCAACTTTTAGAATAAAGTATTTCAATGCTCCAAGTCCTATTGTTTTAAACAATTTTTCGGCTTCTTTCTGTGTCATTTCGTTAAGTTTGCCTAACTCTTCCGAAGTTTCTTTTGCAGTAGAAACCATTTCGGCAATTAAATCGTCGGCATCAACAACTGTTCCTTCGCGGGATTTCATTTTCCCTTCGGGTAATTCTACCATACCGTATGATAAATGTGTAATATTATCAGCCCAGTCAAAGCCTAATTTTTTAAGAACAAGTTTTAATACTTGAAAGTGGTAATTCTGCTCATTACCAACAACATATATATGATTATCTAAACTAAATTCTGAAAAGCGTTGATGTGCGGTTCCAATATCTTGTGTCATATAAACTGATGTTCCGTCGGAACGTAAAAGTATTTTTTGGTCTAATCCTTCATTGGTAAGGTCAGCCCATACCGAGCCGTCTTCTTTTTGTATTAAAATACCTTTTTTCAGCCCTTCGAGAACTATTGCTTTGCCCAATTTGTATGTTTCCGATTCGTAGTAAACTTTATCGAAATCGACACCGAGTGTATTGTAAGTAATGTCGAATCCTTTGTAAACCCAACTGTTCATTGTTTGCCAAAGTTTAGTTACCTCTTTGTCGCCGGCTTCCCATTTACGAAGCATTTCGCGAGCTTCTTGCAAAAGCGGTGCTGTTTCTTTGGCTTTATCGGCATCTATTCCTTTGGTTGTTAATTCGGCTATTTGTTTTTTATATTCTTGATCGAATTTAACGTAATAATCACCAACCAACTTATCTCCTTTCATATTCGTAGATTCGGGTGTTGCTCCGTTGCCCCATTTTTGCCAAGCAAGCATGCTTTTGCAAATGTGAATACCTCTATCGTTTACAAGGTTTACTTTCAATATTTTATGACCATTGGCTTTAAGTATCTCTGCAACTGAATATCCAAGTAAATTATTACGTATATGTCCTAAATGCAACGGTTTGTTTGTATTGGGGCTTGAATATTCAACCATAATGGTTTTACCGCTTGTGCCCTCTTGTTTTATTCCGTATTGTTTATTTATAACTATACTGTTTAGGTGATTAATCCAATATTCGTCGGAAAGTTTAATATTTAAAAATCCTTTAACGACATTAAATTTGCATATCTCTTTAACATTACTTTTCAGGTAATTGCCTATTTCTTGGGCGGTTTGTTCAGGACTTTTTTTTGCTATTTTAAGAAAAGGAAAAACAACAAGAGTAAAATCTCCTTCAAATTCTTTACGTGTTTTCTGAAACTGTACCGTTTTCTCATTTACAACTTCGTCGTAAAGTTCTTTAATACCCGCAATTGTATTGTTTTTCAGTAATGTTAAAATATCCATTTTTTTATTATTAAAATATCGGTAAAAACAGTGTGCAAAGATAATACTTTACAGGTATCATACAAGATGCTCAAAATAAAATAACAGTAGAACCAAAATAAATAATAACTAATAATTTATTTCTCTTATAATTTGACTCATTACCAATCAGCAAAGGCATAAAACACAATGGTTTGAATATGGTTCATGCCGCATTTTGAAACGATTATTTTCAAATTACAAATACTTTTTATTTGAAAATGTAACGTTCAAGTTTACAGCGTTATGCGGCATATTTTATATATATTGTCAGCTACCGCGGGATTCTGTCATATCATCAATTTTCATATGCAATTTCTGCATTAATCATTGCATTTACATATTTATCTTTATAATTAAAATCATATGGAACCCACTTGTTTCCTAAAGTTGTTCCCCACATAATCACACTACCTTTTTTTGAAATTGTTCCTAATGATTGTCCATAATATTTCCTTTTAACAATTTTTGATTGTCCATCTTTGCCTTTAACAACAACTTCTCTCTCAAAGTAAAATTCGTCTCCTGAATTAATCCACTCCATCATTATAAATACTCCTTCTTTGAGAAAAGGAACATTATATTCAGAAATATCAATTTTAAACCAGCCTGATTTTTGAGCCGAAACAACTATGTTATTATTTAAAAGGTCTTTCCTCGGTTTTTTATCTTTCCCCAATTCATAAATTCTAACTCTAAAAGGTGTAGTTGGATATCCATCATCACACAAATAATAACTAACCGATTTTATCCAGCCAATTTTCTGTTTTTTGTTTTCAAGAAAATTCCCCTTATTCGCTCCAAAAACACTTGTATATTGCACACTTCGATGTTTCTTATCTTTTATTCCAACAATTGATATTAAATATTTTTTAGGTATAATCTTTATTTCGTTGAGTATTACAGTTTTTTCGTTAAGCACAACTGTTTTTTTTGCTTTTATAAAATCATTAATAGACATTTTTACCGTCTTATAACCTATGTAAGAAAAATTTATAGTATCATATCTTAAATTATTTGATAGTATTTCTAAACTGAATTTTCCATTATTATCTGCTATTGTTCCTGTTTTTAAACTAAATATCTCAATAGTAGCATAAGGTAATGATTTACCCGTTTTAGCATCTTCAATTTTTCCGTTTAGTGTAACATTTTGCCCAAAACAATAATTAAAAAAAATCAAACTAATTTGTGTAAATAGAAACTTCTTCATTTTAAGTTTTTATTTGGAAATATATCTTCTCTTTTTTTATTTTGCGTTATTAATCACTGCTTTCAATCCTTTTTCTAATAGTCCAAACATTGTTTCTTCGTGTCCTTTTTCTCCTTGAAGAATTTGAACATTCTTTGTTTTTAAGAAATCAATTTCTTTTTTTGTTA
>Ga0256845_1001060_pt1 | contig 23365 bp, 17 predicted proteins | sample RiftiametaG_FD_189101 | JGI IMG/M metagenome (GOLD analysis project Ga0256845, IMG submission 189101) | Tube worm associated microbial communities from hydrothermal vent at the East Pacific Rise, Pacific Ocean - Riftia | ecosystem: Host-associated > Annelida > Integument > Unclassified ... | reverse complement strand
ATTCCCCTTTTTCAATCATGTATTCGTTATGAATATTTGCATATTTATAAGCAACTTCATTAAATTCCAATGAAGTGTAACCAAGAGAATTTCTATGGTCATTGATCAACACTAAAAGTTCTTGTTCTATGGCAACTAGATTATGAGAGCTTGCAGTTGTTAAATTAACGCTTTCTTCTATAGACTCTTTTGTACAAGAAGTAAATACCGATACGATAAGTATAAGTAAAAGAGAAGCTTTTTTTAAAGGGTTAAATGATATTGAATTTAACATTGTAATAATTTTGGGGAACAATTAATATTTGTTTTACACTGACAAAGCTATATTGAGAAGGCCTGCGGGGCTTATATTTTCGGTTACTAGCACTATTTCATGGAGGAAAGCACAGCGTAAAGGATTACGTGTTAAATTTTTCGGATGAAAGAAAACACAGTAAAAAACACGAACAACATTTACGATCGATGAAATACACTTAAACAGTTTGTTAACATCTATATATTTCTTTAAAACCGTATTTAAACTAATACTACATCAGCCTTAAACGGCTTATATTTACATATATAAAGCACTCGCCTATGCAATTTAGATATTATACCCGTTTTTTAATCCTTGCCATTCTTCTTGTTGGTTGTTCAAAAAACAAGAAAAACAATGTAGAAGAATATGATGACCTTAATCAATATCAAAATATAATAACAGAGATTTCCCATGAGGTCATTTCTGCCAAGAGTGATGTTAGAGTGGTATTGAACACCCCCATAGCTTCATGGGAAAATGGGGATGAGCTGGATAATGACCTATTGGTAGCCTCTCCACATATAAAAGGAAAGGTAGTGGCATTGGATAACAGAACAATTGCATTTGTGCCCAATGAAGGCTTTGAGCAAGATACAGAGTATAAATTCACTTTGGTCTTAAAAGATATTATTAAGGATATTCCAAAAGAATTAAGAACACTCTCTTTTGGGGTAAAGATTTTAAAACAACAGTTTAATGTATATACAAACCCTATACAATCCTATTCTAAGGACAGACAATTTATTGAAGGGCAAATACGAAGTGCAGATCAACTTTCTTTGGAAACGGTCAAAAAACTGATCAATGCCCAACAAAATGGAAAAAACATCAATATAAAGTTTAATGATGCGGTAAAAGAAGGAACGCAGTTTCAATTTAAGATTGATAGCATTCTGCGTTATGAGGAAGATTCTGAACTGGAAATTTCTTGGGATGGTTCAGCCTTTAATATTAAAAGCTCTGGCAATAACAGCATAAAGATTCCCGGAAAGAATAATTTTACAGTGCTGGAAGTTTCTGTTCAGATGACTGAGAACCAAATTATATTGGTCAATTTTTCCGACCCATTAAAAAAAGGACAGAATTTTAAAGGTTTGGTTGTTTTAGAAGGCGACAACAATCCAAAATACGCCGTGGATGGCAATACATTAAAAGTATACCCTTCCAAAGAAATCAACGGAATTGCACAGTTAGAGGTTTTTGAGGGCATACAAAGTACAGAGGGGTATAAACTAAAAACAAAATTTACAGAGCGCATTGCATTTGAGCAGTTAAAACCAGAGGTCAGGTTACTATCAAACGGGACTATATTGCCTTCTTCCCATAATTTAAAAATCAATTTTGAAGCCGTAAACCTAAAAGCTATAGATGTTACTGTTTTAAAGATATTTGAGAACAATATCCTTCAGTTTTTACAAAACAATAATTTAAACAGTACTTCAGGTTTGGTGCAAGTAGCTAGGCCCATTGCCAAGAAAAGGATTGAACTTCAAAATAAATTATCGGCAAATAACGGAAAATGGTCAGCACATGCATTGGATTTAAAAACGTTGATAACTCCAGAAGTAGGAGCAATCTATCGTGTAGAATTTAATTTTAAGCCCTCATACAGTCTGTACAAGTGCAATGAAACCAATTTTGAAACGGAAGAAAATGCTGATGACAACTATGATGAAGAAACCGAAAGCAGCAGTTGGGACGGTGTAGAGAACTATTACTATAATGATTATTACTACGATTATAATTGGAACGAACGGGAAAACCCATGCAACACATCTTATTACTACAATAAGAAAGTAGGGATAAACATTTTAGCTACGGATATAGGTGTAACCGTTAAAAAAGGAGTCAATAAAAGTTATTTTGTGGCTGTAAACAATATTTTGACCACCAATCCTATTGCAGGGGTTACGGTGACTTTTTATAATTATCAGCAACAACCTATAGGGAATGTGGTCACCAATGCAGATGGTACCTTAATTTTTGATGCAGACCGTCTTGCCTTTTTTGCCATTGCGGAGTACAATGGACAAAAAACCTATATAAAATTAAATGATGGGAATGCACTTTCTGTAAGCAAGTTCAATGTTTCTGGGGTGCAACTAAAAAAAGGGATCAAAGGTTTCATTTTTGGGGAACGTGGTGTTTGGCGTCCGGGAGATCAGATTTTCCTTTCGTTTATGTTGAATGACAATGCCAATAAACTTCCTGCCAATCATCCCGTTAAGTTAGAACTAATGGACCCCTATAATAAATTGGTGCATAGAGAAGTAAAAACCAACGGACTCAATAATTTCTATGATTTTAAGATAAAGACTGACGAAAATGCCCCAACGGGAAACTGGTTGGTAAAAATATCAGTAGGTGGGGCGTCGTTCACAAAAACACTTAAGATTGAAACCATAAAACCCAATAGATTAAAAATCAAGACTCAGCTTAATGATGAATTGTTGTCCAGCAGCAAGCCAATACAGGGAAATTTGGAGGTAAAATGGTTACATGGAGCAATAGCCAAGAACCTAAAAGCAGATATTGCGGCAAAGTTTAGATCGCAGACCACTACATTCAAACAATTTTCAGGGTATATTTTTGACGACCCAACAAGAAGGTTTTCTGCTGAAGAACAAGTTGTTTTTGATGGAAAGATAGATGGCGAGGGCAAAGTCAATTTTACAATAACACCCCAATTGCAGACCAATGCACCTGGAATGTTAAATGCTGCCTTTATTACTAAAGTATATGAGAATGGGGGAGATTTTAGTACGGATGTATTTACGCAATCCTACTCCCCTTTTAAAACCTATGTTGGGCTCAATGTTCCTAAAGGGGATAAGGCCAGGAGCATGCTCTTAACAGACCAAGCTCATACGTTTGAAATTGTTTCTATAGATGAAAAAGGGAGCCCCAAAGCCGTTAAAAACCTTAAAGTGACCATTCATAAAGTAAGCTGGCGTTGGTGGTGGGATACCTCTTCAGATAACCTGAGCAATTTTAACAGCAGTAATTACAAAGAGAAAGTATTTGAAAAGACCATTAGTACAAATTCCAGCGGAAAAGGAACGTTCAATTTTGAATTGAAGTATCCAAATTGGGGGCGTTATTTGGTACGGGTTGAAGATGAAAATGGAGGCCATGCAACAGGGAAGACCATTTATATTGATTGGCCAGGATGGGCTGGAAAATCAAGAAAGAACGACCCCTCTGCGGCGACCATGTTGGTTTTTTCCACAGATAAAGAAAAATATAATGTTGGTGAAACAGCTATAGTCACTTTTCCAAGTTCGGTTGGCGGCAGAGCGTTGGTAACTATAGAAAATGGAAGTGAAGTATTGGAATCCCTATGGGTAGAAACTGTTGAAGGGGAAACTAAATTTCAACTGCCCATTACAGAGTTATATACGCCAAATGTGTTTATCAATATTACGTTGTTACAACCCCATGGGACCACCATAAATGATTCTCCCATTAGATTGTATGGTATTGTTGGGATAAACGTTGAAAATGCCGATACAAAATTAACGCCCAATATTTCTATGCCAGATGTACTGCGGCCAGAGGAGAGCATAACGCTTAAGGTGAATGAAAAGCAAGGGAAGGCCATGACCTATAGCATTGCCATTGTGGATGAAGGCCTTTTGGACTTGACCAGATTTAAAACGCCAGACCCATGGAACACCTTTTATGCGCGCGAAGCTCTAGGAGTAAAAACATGGGATGTATATGATGATGTAATTGGTGCGTTTGGTGGACGAATAAACCAAGTGTTTGCAATTGGGGGCGATGGTGAACTGGCAGGTGCTAAAAACAAGAAAGCTAATAGATTTGAGCCCATGGTGGTGCATTTAGGCCCTTTTACTTTAAAAAAGGGCGAGACCAGATTACATAAAATAAAAATTCCAAAATATGTGGGTTCTGTTCGCACCATGATTGTGGCAGGAAATCCAGAGAATGAAGCGTACGGAATGGCAGAAAAAACAACGCCTGTTCGCAAACCCCTTATGATATTGGCTTCTTTGCCCAGAAAAATCACCCCAGGAGAAAAAGTGACCTTACCTGTTACTGTTTTTGCCATGGAGAAAAAGGTGAAAAATGTAACCATTACCATAAAACAGGACAAGGCATTTAAGATTGATGGAGCTACATCCCAAAAAATATCATTTGCAAGTCCAGATGAGAAAATGGTCTATTTTAATTTGAATGTGGCAGACTTTAAAGGAGTGGGAAAAGTAATTGTTGAAGCTTCGGGCAATGGTGAAAGAGCTTCTTTTGAAATCCCTATAGATGTGGTGAATCCAAACCCCATGACTTCCACGGTTCAGGATTTGGTTTTGGATGGCAATGTAAGTCAGACCATAAATCTAGAAACCTTTGGAATTTTGGGAAGCAATACTGCACAAGTAGAATTGTCAACCCTGCCACCTATGAATTTTAATGGTAGGATACAGTATCTGATTCGGTATCCACATGGTTGTGTGGAACAAACTACTTCAGCAGCTTTCCCTCAATTGTTTTTGGCGGATATTTTTGATTTGGATGTCAGTAAGAAAAACAAAATTCAGCTTCATGTGGAGAATGCCATAAAACGACTGGGAAGTTTTCAATTGGCAAACGGAGGTTTTTCTTATTGGCCAGGACGTGGACGGGCAAACGACTGGGGAACTTCTTATGCGGGACACTTTTTATTGGAAGCCGCTAAAAAAGGATATGTGTTGCCTATTGGGTTTAAATCCAGTTGGATAAGCTATCAGCAACAAATGGCAAAACAATGGAGAACCGGAGAAGGAAATTCAGATCTGGCACAGGCATATAGACTATACACGCTGGCACTTTCTGGCAATGCAGATGTGGCCTCTATGAATAGGTTACGAGAAACGACCAAGCTATCCAACCAAGCAAAATATCGTTTGGCTGTAGCATACGGGCTTATTGGTCAGGTCAAAACGGCAAATCAATTGTTGAATACGGCAAGCTTGGATTTTAGTGGATACAGATACAATTATTACACCTATGGTTCTGCAAGTAGAAATAGGGCCATGGCATTGGAAACATTTGTATTGTTAAAGGATAAGGTAAAAGCCCAAGAAATGGCAAAGGTTCTGGCAAAACAGCTAAGTGAAAAACGATGGATGAGTACCCAAAGCACATCGTATAGTCTTTTGGGAATGGCAAAATTTGCAGAAATGGTGGGCGGTAAAGGAATAAAGGCCACGGTTACGCTGAATGGAAAGACAAAAAGCGTGAGCACGGAAAAGACATTGGCAAATAGAACATTGCAAATTAAAAAAGGAAGCAATAGCATTCAATTAAAGAATGAGGGCGGAAACACCCTTTATGTAACGCTGGTGAACAGCGGTATTTTAGCTGTTGGGGAAGAGAAGGTCATTCAGAAAAACCTATCGGCACAAATGGTATATAAGGGTCGCAATGGAAGTGTAATGGATGTTTCTAAAATTTCTCAAGGGACAGATTTTGTTGCGGAAGTTATATTGACCAATACCACGGCAAACAATCTTAAGGACATGGCACTGACGGAAATATTCCCAAGTGGATGGGAGATTGTGAATACCCGTTTTACAGATTTTGGGGACTTTGCACAGAATAGTGTAGACCATACCGATTTGAGGGATGACAGGGCCAATTTTTATTTTGATTTAAAAAAGAACGAAACCAAGACCTTTAGAATATTGTTGAACGCTTCTTATTTGGGCACCTATTATTTGCCGGGAGTACAGGCAGAAGCAATGTATGATAATGATTATGTGGTACGCACCAAAGGACGTTGGGTTGAGGTTGTGCAGTAGGGATAAAAAGAAAAATCATTCAGATGTTTCTTCTGAAGATTTGTTTTTCAACACCTTACCAAACACAAAAGCTCCAATTTCTTTTACAGGTTCGTAGAGAATGGATTCTTTTTTGGTTTCCTCGTTGACAAAACTTAAAGTATTGTTCAATCGGTCAAAAAATACGAGAATGGCACCAACGATAACGGTCATTTTCAAGATTCCAAAAAGAGCCCCGGCAATTTTATTTATGGCTCCCAATAAAACAATATTGGCAACTTTGGTAAGTAATTTTCCGGCAAAGTGAACTGCAAGGACAATGATGATGAAAGTGATGATAAATGAAGCAATATTAAAGTATCTCTCATTCCATTGCATGTTTTGGGAAAAATAATCCCCAACAATATAAGAAAAGTGGATGGCACCATAAATGCCGGCAATTAAGGCAAGTATTGAGGCAACTTCTAAAAGAAGGCCATTTTTAAAACCTTTATAAAGACCCCAAACAAGTAACAGGCCTAAAATGATATCCAAGAAACTCATGCTTAATTGTTTTGGCAAATATAGAACTTTGATTTGTACCTTTGAAAACAGAAGAGTTATACATGGTTAGAGATATACAGTTAAAAGAAAGATGGGAGCTATTGGTGGTAAAATTATCCACCCAATTTGCTGATGGGGATACGCTGGATTTGGATGCTATTATTTACTTGGTAGGAGTTCAGGAATTGGGGCAGTATCATAAAAAATATAAAAAAGACGAGAAATTGAACCTTATGCACATTGCCATTTGTAGGGTGTTGGAACCTTATGGGTATTATGAGTTTGATTTTTTTGATGAAGAAAAATGGCCACATTATAAAGTAAAAGAAGAATTGCCATCACTAAAGGCAGGAGAGCAAAGTGTATTAATGAAAGAGGCATTGGTACATTATTTTGTTGAGAAAGAATACATAAAATGATGAATACAAAACCGTATTACGCAGTAATCTTTACGTCCACACGTACAGAAGGGGATAATGGATATGGCAAGATGGCACAACAGATGGAAGATATAGCAAAGCAGCAATCTGGCTTTATTGGCATTGAAAGTGCCAGAGAAGAAATTGGAATAACGGTTAGTTATTGGGAAAGTTTAGAGGCCATTACAAAGTGGAAGGCCAATACAGACCATTTATTTGCCCAACAAAAAGGGGTGAAAAACTGGTATGCGGAGTACAAGGTTAGAATATGTTTGGTAGAACATGAATACGAATTTAAAAAATAACATTTTTTGGTTAACCCAGTCAGGTTTTAAAAGCCTAACAGGTCTGGTCAAAAAACACCCCAAAAAACTACTTGTTTTTGCGGTTCTCCTTATAGCCTACTATTTCTGTCTTCCAAAACAACTTTTTAATACCCCGACCGCTACAGTTATAGAAAGCAGGCAAGGCATTTTGCTAGGTGCCAAAATTGCCGATGACGGCCAATGGCGGTTTCCTGTTGTGGATAGTGTGCCTCACAAGTTTAAAATTTGCCTTCTAAATTTTGAGGACTCCCATTTTTATCAGCACCCTGGTTTTAACCCTGTATCCATGGCAAAAGCCATTGGCACAAATATTTCTGCGGGTAAAACAGTAAGAGGAGGAAGCACGCTTACCCAGCAAGTAATACGGTTGTCCAGAGGGCATAAAAAACGGTCGTATTGGGAAAAAATAATAGAACTTATTTTGGCTACAAGATTGGAGTTTCGGCATTCAAAAGAAGAAATTTTGAAACTGTATGCAAGTCATGCACCTTATGGAGGGAACGTAGTGGGATTGGATGTTGCTTCATGGCGCTATTTTGGATTACAGTCATATCAACTTTCTTGGGCAGAATCTGCTACTTTGGCCGTGCTTCCCAATGCTCCCAGTCTTATTTATCCAGGAAGAAATCAGTTGAGATTACTAAAAAAAAGGAATAGGTTACTTCAAAAATTACTGGAAAAAGATATCATAGATGCCATTACCTATGAACTAGCGCTTTTGGAAGAATTACCACAAAAACCCTATGCTCTTCCTAAAATGGCACCTCATTTAGTGGAATATATTTCTAAGAAAAATAGAGGGCAACGTATTGTGTCTACGATAAATGTTGGCATACAACAAAACATAAATTCCATTGTAGAAAAACACCATCAAAATTTGTTGCAGAACCAAGTGCACAATGCCGCTGTTTTGGTTTTGGATGTAAACACAAGAGAAGTATTGTCTTATGTGGGCAATACAAAGACAAAAAATGAGCATCAGAAAGATGTGGACATGGTGCAAGCCAACAGAAGTACAGGAAGTGTAATAAAACCTTTGCTGTACACCGCCATGTTGGATGCTGGTGAACTGTTGCCCGATATGTTAGTGGCTGATGTACCTACCCAAATAGCAGGGTACAAACCTGAGAATTTTAATGAAAATTATAGCGGTGCGGTGCCGGCGAAAAAAGCATTGGCAAGATCGTTGAATATTCCCGCAGTGAGATTATTGCAATCATATGGACTGGATAAATTTAGAGATCAATTGGACTTTTTTAAGTTGAGGGGTATCAATAAACCCGCCAGTCATTATGGTCTTACCCTTATTTTGGGAGGCGCGGAAAGCAACCTTTGGGATCTGTGCAAAACTTACGCATCACTGGCATCCACGATTAATCATTTTAATGAAACGTCCAGCGAATATTATGCTGATGAGTTTTCAGACCTTGTTATAAAGGTGGATAAAAAAGTAGATTTTGGAGCAAAATCCATTGAAAAAACAATTTTTGATGCAGGCAGTATTTATCTCGCGTTTGAGGCCATGAAAGAGGTAAACCGACCAGAAGGGAGCGAATCTTGGGAATTTTATGACTCATCTAAAGAGATAGCGTGGAAAACAGGTACCAGTTTTGGAAATAAAGATGCTTGGGCCATTGGAATCACCAAAAATCATGTTGTTGGTGTTTGGGTGGGCAACGCAGATGGGGAAGGACGACCAAATACAACAGGGGTAAGTAGTGCCGCGCCAATTTTGTTTGATATTTTTGATGTGCTTCCAGAATCTGATTGGTTTCCAAAACCGTTAGATGAGTTTGTTGCTGTTGAAGTTTGTTCAGAGAGTGGTTATTTGGCAACAGAGATTTGTCCAAAGAAAACAATAATGGTACCCAATAAAAATAATGCGGTGGAAGCGTGCAAGTATCACAAGATGGTACATTTGGATGCACAAAAACAATTTAGGGTGAATTCTTCTTGTATAGATCTGTCCCAAGCTGTTGCAACATCATGGTTTGTATTGCCTCCTTTAATGGAGTTTTATTATAAGAGAAGCAATCCTATCTATAAGTCATTACCTTCATTTCATAGGAATTGTACAAGTGGTAATAATGCTTCAATGGAATTTATTTACCCAAAGAACAGGAGCAGAATTACTTTGGCGAGAAATTTTGAAGGCAAAAAAAATGAGTTGGTGTTTAAATTGGCACACTCCAAACCAGGAACAGAAGTTTTTTGGTATTTAGATGAAAAATTTGTTGGGAAAACAAAGAATTTTCATGAAATTGGATTGATTCCTGATATGGGAAGGCATAAGATTATCGTTGTAGATGAACTTGGGAATGAAACAAGGATACAAATAAGAATAGAGTAGTTATAGATTATAAAATGGTTTGCATTTATGAAAGAAAACGTAAGATTTTCAAATCTAGGTAGGAAAAAAAATATTCAAAAGCTTTCTGAGGGCGTTTTTGACCTTGTAGTTATTGGCGGTGGTATTACAGGTGGTGGCATTGCATTGGATGCCGCTTCACGAGGATTAAAAGTGGCTTTGGTAGAGAAAGACGATTTTGCTTCTGGAACCAGTAGTAAATCTACAAAACTTATCCATGGAGGGTTGCGTTATTTAAAGCAATTCGATTTTTGGTTAGTCAAAGAAGTGGGGTCGGAACGTGCCATTGTTCACAAATTGGCACCTCATTTAGTGTTGCCAGAAAAAATGTTGCTTCCTTTGATAGAGCATGGTTCTTATGGAAAATGGTTGACATCGATTGGGTTAAAAGTCTATGATATTTTGGCCGAGGTTTCTGGGGAAGATAAACGTCAGATGTTGAAAAAGAAAGAAGCCCTTAAACTAGAACCACTTTTGCCCAAGAAGATATTGAAAGGGGCCGGTTATTATGCAGAGTATAGAACAGACGATGCCCGGCTGACCATAGAAAACATAAAAACAAGTCTTGGTCATGGCGCTGTGGCTATAAATTATGTTCAGGTGGATGATTTTATTTATGACAATGAAATGATTGCAGGTGTTAAAGCCAAAGATGTCAATTCTGGAACAGAATTCAATATAAAATCCAAATATGTAATCAATGCTTCCGGCCCATGGGTAGATGAGCTTAGAAAGGTCAATAAATCCAATGAAGGAAAACGGTTGCATTTGACTAAAGGAGTGCATTTGGTTTTTCCACATGAAAAATTGCCAGTAAAACAATCAGTTTATTTTGATATTCCCGATGGGCGGATGATGTTTGCCATACCAAGAGGAAAAGTGACTTATGTTGGTACAACGGACACTAATTACAGTCAAGATAAAAACAAGGTGACAGTAGATGTAGCGGATGCCATTTATTTAATTTCTGCTGTAAATAATATGTTTCCCAAGATTAATTTAGAATTGAATGATATTATTTCTTCTTGGGCAGGATTACGCCCATTGATTCATGAAGAGGGGAAATCGGCTTCTGAGCTTTCTAGAAAGGATGAGATTTTTATTTCGGACACTGGACTCATCAGCATTGCAGGAGGAAAATTGACAGGCTATAGAAAAATGGCAGAAAGAGCTGTTGATTGTGTTGCCAAGAGAATGGAGGAAGATCATGAAATTGAATTGGCATCTTGTAATACAGATAAAATCCCTTTATGCGGAAACGACTTCAAAAAATTTAAGCACGTAAAAAGATATATTGTTGAGGTTTATGAAAGAATAAAAGAAGATGGATTTACGGAGTATGATGCATGGTCTTTGGTCACTACCTATGGAAAGCAAACTGAAACCATTTTGGAAATCTATGCAACCTTAGAAGAGACCAACAATGTTGTTAAAATGGCAATCGCAGAACTTCATTTTGGAATCACTTATGAAATGGTGCAAACTCCCATGGATTTCTTTATTAGAAGAACAGGGCGTCTTTATTTTGATATAGAAAGTATAAAAATGTTGATGAATCCCATTCTAGAAGAATTCAAAAAAATATTTAAATCCAAAGATTCAGAAATTGCAGCGTATAAAAAAGAGTTGGAAGAAACAATTGAAGAGCATTCCAATTTCTCTATAAAAAGGCACTAATCTAATTGATCAGTCAATTGTTTAAATGTTTTTTTAGGGGATTTATTCTCGTATAGGACTTTGTAAACGGCATCTATAATGGGGGTTTTAGATTTTTTTTTGTGCTTTGTATTTAACAGATGTGCACTTTTAGTGGCATAATATCCTTCTGCCACCATACTCATTTCCATCATGGCACTTTTTACGGTATAGCCTTTACCAATCATATTGCCAAACATTCTATTTCTACTAAAAGTAGAATAGCCAGTAACCAAAAGGTCTCCCAAATAGGCGGAATTATTAATGTTCCGTTTCATTTTGTGTACACGTCTAATAAAACGTTTCATTTCCCTAATGGCATTGCTCATCAATACGCTTTGAAAATTATCACCATACCCAAGTCCGTGAGCTATTCCGGCTGCAATGGCATAAATGTTTTTGAGCATAGCGGCATATTCCGTTCCTATAATATCATCAGAAATTTTAGTTTTTATATAATTGCTCCTTAAATTTTTTGCGACCAATTCAGCCTTTTCTTTGTCAGCACAAGCTATTGTAAGGTAAGACAAACGCTCAAGAGCTACCTCTTCTGCGTGGCAAGGCCCTGTGATTACGCCAATGTTTTCAAAAGGGATTTTATAAGTTTCATGGAAATGTTCTCCAACAATCAATCCTGTTTCTGGTACAATTCCTTTAATTGCTGAAAAAATAATTTTATTTTCAAGGGAAACAGTAAGGTTTTTTAGTTCTGCTTCTAAAAAAGCGGAGGGAATGGCAAAAATCAGTACATCTGCGTTGATTATAGCAGTATCAATATTGTTTACCAAATTCAATTGTTCTGTATTGAACTCTACAGAACTTAGATAGTTGGGGTTGTGTTTTTCAGTTTTTATGTACTCCAAGGCATCTGCATTACGCATGTACCAAGTTACTTTATCTAAATTTTCAGTGAGCATCTTTACTAGGGCAGTTGCCCAACTACCACCTCCCAATACTGCAAATTGCAATTGTCCGTTCATTAAAAAAGTTTGTCCCATCAAATGTAATTAAAAAAGAACCAAAACGTTGGACACCAATTTTAAGCTGTTAAATACAGAAGTGATATCCCCTTATATATTATAAGAGATTAAGAAGTTAGGAAATAGACTTTTCTACGACTATACCTATCTAGAAGTATTTTTGGTTATTTAGTTGAAACCGCCTTGATTCCATAAATTTTGGGGTTCAAGGCGGTTTTTGATTATGCTATTTTTTTACGATTTAGAATGGTGTTCTTGAATTTAGAAGGGTTTTCACCAACAATTTTTTTAAAAGTACGATTGAAATATGAAAGGCTTTCAAAACCACATTCGTAACAGGTCTCACTTACATTCTTGCCCATTAATAAAGACCGTTTGGCTTGCCCTATTCTATACTGATTTAAAAATGATATGAAAGTATTCCCCGTTGCTTTTTTAAAGTACCTGCAAAAAGCAGCTTTTCCCAAATTGCACAAGGTTGCCACCTCATCAACTTCAATCTTTCTTTGGTAATGCTCATCAATAAAAGCATATACTTTTCGTAAACGCTCTTGTTCTTTTTTGTTGTACTTGTTTACCACAGGATAATCATGAAGCAGAACAAATTCATCACTGTTGGATAAAATTTCAAAAATATATAGTACTTCTAAAAATTGTTGAAAAGGAGTTAAGGCATGTAGTTTTTTTAATCGTTCCCCTACAATTTCTTTGGTTACACCAGTAAAGGCAATGCCATGTTGTGATCTTTCAAATAGCCTATATATTTCTGAAAGCTCAGGGATTTCATTAAAAACCTTGTTTTTAAAAGTAGCGTTTATATGTAATACTTCCTTCTTATAATCGGTTTGTATGCCATAATCAAAATTAAGGTGTGGAATATTGGAGCCAATAAGCACTAAATCACTTTTTTTATACTTGGATATATGACTGCCTACATGGCGTGTGCCATTGACGCCTTCTATATAGACCAATTCATATTCTGGATGAAAATGCCAGAAGAATAAATGGTTCAGTCGTGGATTATGTAATAACCTAAACGAGCTTTTAGCATCTGGGCTTATATGTTCTAATTGAATTTTCATGCATTAATTTAACTAAATTGTCCAATACAATGTTATTTGACTAAATAAAGTCAATATCAAAGAAAGGGATAATGAAATTTACTTTTACTGCATCAATTTAATATAAACAATAGTAATAAGGCTAACATGGAAAGAAAACTAAATTGGAAATGGCCAATAAGGGGCATGAAGATATTCCTGGAAACCCATCAACTGCAACAAGTAGTAAAATAAAATTGAATGATTGCTCCAACGGTAAACAGTTACACATTTTAAGTGAAGATGATTGGAAATTTTGGAAACATAATGGTTACATCATTATCAAAAAGGTGGTTCCCAAGGAGCAGGTGAAGGCAACTGCCGATTTTTTGTGGGAATTTGAAGAAAAGGACCCCAATGATTCTGAGACTTGGTATGCGCCATCACGTGCAGAAATGAAAATGAAAGAGCTTATTGGCGTGGGTATGGTTGAGGTTTATAACCATCAACATCTTTGGAATAACAGACAAATGCAGAAAGTGTATGATGCTTTTGTGGATGTTTGGGGTACGGAAAAACTTTGGGTGACTATAGATCGTGCTAATTTAAATTTCCCCATAAAACCAGGATTTTCCCAGAAAGGTTTTATTCATTGGGATTATGACCCAGAAACCAAACCACAAAATGTACAGGGAGTTTTGGCACTTGCTGATCAAACAGACGAAGATATGGGTGGTTTTCAGTGCATTCCATGGTTGTATAGAAATTATGACTCATGGAAATTAACGCAGCCAGATGATCGAGATAGGTTTCAACCAGGTACAACAGGTCTAGAAAATAAAATTGTAAAAGTAAAAATGGAAGCAGGTGATTTATTGATTTTTAATAGCACGGAACCACATGGTATCCGCCCTAATAAATCCAAAGATAAAGTGCGTATGGCTCAATATATCCATGATGCCCGCTGAAGAAGAGAATGATGAGCTTAGAGAATGGCGAATTCACTCATGGAAAAATAGGATTGCCCCTGAAGGTTATGCATTTCCTGGTGACCCTAGAAAATGGGAGCAAAAAAAGCACAAAACAGCAAAGCTTACAGAACTTGGAGAAAAACTTTTGGGGCTAAAAACTTGGTAAGGTTGTTTTTCCATTAATGAATAAAACGTAAGTAAATATGTTAGAGGTTAGGGGTATGGGATATACTCATTATTGTATTATATTTTGGATTAATATTGTGGATTGCTCAATGGGCTTCCAAGAGTAAATAAGAATCACAAGGAGCGGTAGATTATTTTTTGGCAGGCAGAAATCAAACTTGGATTGTAGTGGGAGCCTCTTTGTTTGCGTCTAATATTGGTTCCGAAATAACTCTAGGAGTTTCAGGAGCTGGTACCAGGGCAAGTATGCCAATGGCTAATTTTGAGATTATTGGCAGCCTTAATGAGTTCTTTGTCCTCTGCTTTTAATTCTAGTTCTACTTTATTAACTATCGATTTTTATCAAAAATACAAGCCAAACGCTACTCAAAAGGATTTAGTTCGTTTTGGGCAAGTAGCAACTATTATATTGGTTTTTGTTAGTTTGGGATGGATTCCTTTTATGAAGGCCTTAATGGGAGGTGGTATTTTTCATTACCTACAAAGTATACAAGCGTATATTTCCCCTCCAATTGCTGCAGTATTTCTTTTTGGCTTGCTTTTTAAATGGATTAATAGCCGTGGTGCAATTGTAGCATTATGGACAGGTTTTGTAGTAGGTGTTTTTAGATTGTTTGCTGAATTTTTGGCAAATAATGGAACCATTATTGTAGAAAATGATTCTTTGTTGGGAATGTTTTTGGGGATTAACTTTTTTGCACTTTGCTTTGTGCAGTTGTACTCATGTTGGTAAGCAAGATGGGAGAGCAACAATCGGATGAAGTTTTAAAATAGTTACCTTTCAGAGAAGCGAGAAAAAAAGCTAGATTTAAATTATCTAAAGATGGTGTACTTACGATTATTTTAGTCATTCTAGTACTCATTATCTGGGGAATATTTAGTGTATGGGGCATTGCAGGTTAATATAGAAGATTAAGGAATTTATCAATGGATTTAAAACTAGAAAACAAAACAGCATTTATATCAGGTTCAACAGGAGGCATAGGTTTTGCAACAGCAAGAGTATTAGTAAAAGAGGGGGCAAGAGTTATTCTAAATGGGAGAACACAGGAAGGAATAAATAGTGCTATAGATAGATTGAAATTAGATTTTCCAGACGCTGACATCTTAGGTATACCGGCAGATTTTTGGAATTTAAAAGAAGTTGAATTTTTATTACAACAACTGCCCAAAATAGATATTCTTATCAATAATGTTGGAATTTACAAATCAGAATCTTTTTTTGAATCCTCTGATGAAGATTGGTACAAACAGTTCGAAATCAATGTTATGAGCGGTGTTAGGTTGTCCAAGTATTGTATGCCCAAAATGCTGGATGCAGATTGGGGGCGCATTCTATTCATTTCCAGTGAATGCGCAACCTTGGTGCCAGTAGATATGATTGCATATAGTATGACCAAAGCGGCAATGTTATCTATTTCAAGAGGATTGGCGCAATTGACTAAAGGAACTAATGTTACTGTAAACACAGTTTTACCAGGGTCAACACTTTCGGAGGGAGCGGAACAGTTTTTAGAGGAAGTAGCCAAGAAAGAGAAAAAAACAAAAGAAGCTGTAGAAAAAGATTTTTTCACCGATGTACGTACATCATCTCTCTTGCAACGGTTTGCCAAAGTAGAGGAAGTAGCAAACACGATAACCTATTTGGCCAGTCCACTTTCATCAGCTACAAATGGTACCGTTATTAAGGTAGATGGCGGAAGTACAGGCGGAATACTATGATTGTTATTTTCTGATAATAAGATGTTTAAAAGGGCAATAAGCCCTATTTTTGCGCCTTCCAAGAAAAAAACGATGAAAAAGTATTTAAACCTTTTTGATTTTTCACAAAAAGTAAATTATAAAACCGAAATTTTATCGGGAATAACAGTGGCACTTGCTTTGGTTCCAGAAGCTATTGCATTTGCACTTATCCCAGGGTTTTCTCCGTTAACAGGATTATATGCAGCATTTATTTTGGCTTTGGTTACTTCAATATTAGGAGGTAGACCAGGAATGATATCTGGAGCAACAGGGGCTGTAGCCGTAATTTTTGTAGGATTGATTCTAGAGTTAAAAAGAAACTTCCCAGAGATAGAACCAGAAACTATACTACATTATGTTTTTGCAACCGTAATTCTTGCAGGAGTAATGCAAATAGTGGCAGGATTTTTACGCTTGGGTAAATTTATAAGATTGGTTCCACACCCAGTAATGTTTGGATTTGTAAACGGATTGGCCATTATTATTTTCATGGCACAGTTTCCAAATTTTTATCAAAAAGGAACAGAGAATCTTTTAGCAGGGATGGATTTTGGAATTATGCTTGGGTTAACTTTATTAACCATGCTTATTATTTGGGGGTTGCCAAAATTAACGAAAGTAATACCTTCTTCCTTGGTAGCAATTATTGTGGTTTCTGCAATTGTTATTGGGTTTGGAGTAGATACACTTACTGTTGCTGATACTATGAGTGCAGGAGAAACAATAAAAGGTGGTTTTCCACCAATATCTATACCTAGTATTCCTTTGACTTTAGAGACTTTTAAAATAATATTGCCCTATGCCGGTATTGTTGCAGGTGTAGGATTAATAGAAAGCTTACTGACCTTAAATATTATTGATGAGATTACCGAAACTCGTGGTAGTGGTAACAGAGAATGCATAGCACAAGGAACAGCAAATATATTGTCGGGATTTTTATCGGGAATGGGTGGTTGCGCAATGATTGGTCAGAGTTTAATTAACACTTCTGCTGGAGCAAGAGCACGTTTGTCCGGAATTACAGCAGCAATAACACTTCTGATTTTTATTATGTTTGGTTCAAACTTAATAGAGCAATTACCAATGGCAGCCTTAGTTGGCCTAATGTTTATGGTAGCAATTGGTACGTTTGAGTGGGCAAGTTTTAAGACCTTTAAAAAGATGCCAAAGTCTGATGTTATTGTCATGATATTGGTAACATTGATTACTGCCATTACACATAATTTAGCTATAGCTGTTCTGCTTGGGGTTATTATTTCGGCCTTGGCATATTCTTGGGAGAATGCAAAACGTATTCGTGCAAGAAAGTATGTAGATGAAAATGGCGCAAAACATTATGAAATATACGGCCCTTTATTTTTTGGTTCTATAGCCGCTTTTAATGAAAAATTTGATGTGCAGAATGACCCAGAAGATGTATTTATTGATTTTATTGAGAGCCGTATAGCAGATATGTCTGCTATTGAAGCCGTAAATAAAATCACGGAGCGCTACCAAAAAATAGGCAAAAAAGTACATTTACAACATTTAAGTAAAGATTGTATTAAGTTACTTAAAAACGCTAATGATATTATTGAGGTCAATGTCTTGGAAGACCCTACATATAAGGTGGTTGTAGATAAGGTATAGAACTCCTTAATGATAATCAAGCCTGTATTTTAGGTTTGGTCATAGGCTTTAAAATCAATAGCGGTAGTAGCCATGATTTTTTGGGCAGTATCTTTCCCATATTAAACATTATTTTTTTGTTGTAAAAATGAAAAGGCGTACTTTTCATTCACTAATAACCAATAAAAGTAAGAAGATGAAAAATAATGCTACCAGAAGAGCTTTTTTAAAAAAAGTGACATTGGGGTCTGCGGCCCTAACTTCGGTACCCTTTATTATGACAGGAGCCCCCAAGAAAGAATCTTTGATTCTAGATCGGATTTATGAAAACCAATCCTATACTCCTAATGACCAAATAAATTTAGCCCTGATAGGATCAGGTATTCAAGGTATATATGATACTACTTCTGCATTGAAGGTAGAAGGGGTTACCTTGGTAGCCGTATGTGATCTTTATACGGGAAGACTGGATCGGGCCAAAGAACTATGGGGAGACCAAATTTTTGTGACCCGGGATTATAGAGAACTGCTGAACAGGAAAGACATTGATGCCGTAATAGTGGCAACCCCGGACCACTGGCACAAAACCATTACTATTGCCGCCCTAAAGGCAGGAAAAGCGGTGTATTGTGAAAAACCCATGGTACAGAATTTTACCGAGGGAGATGAAATTATAAAAGCTTGGAAAAACACTGGCAACATATGTCAGGTAGGAAGTCAGGGAATGTCTTCGCTTGGAAACGAAAAGGCAAAACAACTCTATGAAGATGGTGCCATAGGGGAAATTGTAATGTTGGATATGTACAATGACCGTTACTCGTCTGAAGGGGCTTGGCAATATCCTATACCACCCGATGCAAACCCAAACACAGTGGATTTTGATGCTTTTTTAGGAAAATCTACCAAGGTGCCTTATGACAACACCCGTTTTTTTAGATGGCGCAACTATAGGGATTATGGAACCGGTGTTGCTGGCGATTTATTTGTTCACGCTTTTTCTACCTTAAATTATGTTATCAGCTCCCATGGTCCCAATAGGGCCCTTTCAACAGGAGGACTTCGCTATTGGAAAGATGGGCGTGATGTTCCTGATGTAACCCTTACTTTTTACGATTACCAAAAGACCGACACCCATGCAGCATTTAACGCTTCCTTTCGGGTCAATTTTATTGCCGGTTCTGGAGGTGGTGGCGGATTTAGGTTAATTGGTACTGAAGGTGTTATGGAAGTGGGATCCAATTCCGTTACGTTGAACCGATCCAAAATAGGAATGTCTCCTAGTGGGTATTCCTTGATTGCTTTCACTGAAGAAAATCAAGAGAAAATTAAAAAGGAGTACGCTCTTAAAAATATGGAGAGTAGAAAGTCTGATTTAAAATTGGGAGAAACACTGTGGAAAGCCCCCAACGATTACAAGGGGAGCCATTACGACCATTTTTATAATTTTTTCCAAGGAATCAGAGGGAAGGGAAAAATCATTCAAGATCCTACATTTGCATTAAGGGCTGCAGGAGCTGCTCTTTTGGCCAATGAAAGTTATTATAAGAAAAACCCTGTGGATTGGAATCCTACCACTATGAAATTGATTTAATCGCAGGGTAACAGTCTATAAATATTTAACACCCCGATGAACTCTGCCTCGGGGTGTTAGTTTTAGGAGCTTAAATCCACTTTTCTTATTAATGAGAACGTGATGCTTATATGGGCCAGATAATAGGTTGGTAGAATCATAAAACTCAATTCATCATATCCCATAAATTCTTTTAGGGAGATAATGGTATCGGAAAAAAGAATTAAAAAAATACCAAAGACGTATGCCCATTTTACTATAGGATCACTTTTAATTCCAACAGATGCACCTACGGATATACAGGAAACAAGCAAGTAAACCAATGTAGAGAACGTAAGAACTTTATCGCTGATAGCGGGGTACAGCATTAGGAAAAAAAACACTAAAAACCCTGCCAGCAAAATACTGGTAAACTTCCATTTTATTTGTCCGTTAAATATGGCAAACATCAAATAGCCTATATGGGCTAGAAAAAACAAAGCTATTCCTTTACTGAACATCATAGGGTCCCCACCCATATTGGACAAGAACCAGTCCCCGGCAATAGAAAACAAAAAAGCAGCTATGATCAACCATGTATCTTTAGATGGTTTTGCCTTTTTAAAATTGAGAATCAGTAAGATGAGAATCCCTATCCCAGCAGTTCCAGATTTATAAATAAAGTTAGAAGTGATCAACGCCATTATTGCGGCTATGACTGAAAATAATAATAGCCCGTAAACCCAATTCTTTTTAAGCGACATATTTTTATTTATTATATGTGTTCTTTATAGAAAAGCAATTTAGTAGGTAGTAAATTAAAAAGAGAATTTATTTTCTTTTTTCGTAATCATCAATATACTTTCTATCTAATTCTGGAGAGTCTTTGTATTTAATCCTTAGTTCTATTAACTCCTTTTTTAATTTATTTACTATGGCGGCGTATGCGGGGTCTTCACAAACGTTGTTCATCTCGTTTGGGTCTTTTAGAAGGTCATATAATTCCCATTCATCTACATCATGGTAAAAGTGAATTAGCTTGTATTCTTTTGTTGAAATTCCATAATGACGTTTTACAGCATGTACGGCCGGGTATTCATAGTAGTGATAGTAAACACTATTTCTATGCCATGCTTCTACATTGCCTTTTAACAAAGGAATAAGGCTTTCCCCTTGCATATCACTAGGAATTTCTATTCCGGCGGCTTCTAAGAAAGTCTGTGCAAAATCTAAATTTTGAACCATTTCATTATTGGTCGTTCCCGCTTTTATTTCATTTGGCCAACGAATCATCAATGGTGTTTTAAAAGATTGGTTGTACATAAATCGCTTGTCAAACCATCCGTGTTCCCCTAAATAAAACCCTTGGTCAGATGTGTAGACAATAATAGTATTATCTGATAAGTTATGTTCTTCCAAATAATCCAGTACACGTCCTACATTGTCATCTACAGAAGAAATACATGCTAAATAATCTTGTATATATCGTTGGTATTTCCAGCTCATTTTTTCCTTATCGCTCATAGAGGGCCAATGTGCTTTGAAATGGTCTGAAATTGAATCTAAGATGGATTTATACAAAGGTCTTTGCGTTTCGTTTGTGCGATAGAAATCACCGCTCCTGAAAAGTTTTTCATTTCTGGGGTCTATTATGCCCAATTCAGCAACAGTTTCTGGATATACTTTAGAATCATAGCTAAGGAGCATATGTTTTAATATGTTCATTTCAGCAGTTTTTGCCGCAGTGCCCCTGTTTTTATAATCATCGAACAATGTTTCGGGTTCCGGGAACTTTTGTTTGGAAAATGTTCTGAATTTTTCAGGATTTGGCCACCATGCACGGTGTGGGGCTTTGTGCAGGTACATCATTAAAAAAGGCTTTTCAGGATTTCTTTTTTTATCAAGCCAATCAATGGCCAGATCTGTAATAATGTCGGTTGCGTAGCCTACTTTATTAATGGTATCCCCTTTGGTTGTTATAAAATCTGGATTTATATAGCTTCCCTGTCCAGGAACGATCATAAATTCATCAATGCCTTTAGGGTTGTTTCCAAAATGTAACTTGCCAAACATTGAGGTTTGGTACCCTGCCTTCTGAAATAGTTGTGGAAATGTAACTTGAGTGGTATCAAACGGGGTTAAATTATCTATTTTCCCATTAATATGTGTGTGCTTTCCCGTTAGGATTGTTGCCCTTGATGGTGCACAAATAGAATTGGTTACAGAAGCATTGGTGAACAACATGCCTTCGTTGGCAATTCTATCAATATTTGGAGTGTTAATCAATGTTTTGCTATAAGCACTGATTGCTTGATAGGCATGGTCATCTGACATGATGAACACTATATTTGGTCTTTCTTTTGCCGTTAGGTTTTCTTTGGGTTCCTTTTTTTCAACACTCTTGCAAGCAAAAAACACCAAAATAAAGATTGAAATGACTAATTGAGCTTTTTTTGACATTTTCAATTTTTTAATATTGCACAGCGTGTTGTGCATTGTTTTATTTACCGTACAAATTAAGAATAAAAATTAAGGAAACTGTTACAACGCCTAAGATTACTTGTTCTATTTTTTGGTCCGTCCTGACACCATGCCTTTAAATAAAATACTTTGTGCTCTTTTTCCTATAGATGTTGTTTAACACATTTTTTAGTTCTTTTTGTCAAAGATCAGTATTTTTTCTTTTCTAGGTAGTTCCATAATTCATTACCTAATCTTTCTCCGTATACGGAATTGGTAAAAAGAACATAACCCCAATGCTTATCAATATCCATCAGATACCAACTTGTAAATCCTTCATTGCTTCCACCATGGAAATATGTTGAATTGTATGGTTCATCAGCAGTTATAAACCCCAAGGTATAATAAATACTTATGCCCGTGGAAGATGTTGATATTTTTGAATGATGTTTGAACAACTCCTTAAAACTATCTTGGGACAGTTTTTCTTTGTTCATTACAGCAATCATCCACTTGGAAAAATCTATGGGTTCTGAATGTATTGACGCTGGAGCAACAAATTTTCCTTTATCTTTTTTATACCAATAGTCATTTTTCCAATCTACCCATTGACTTTTTTCATCATAAGGTTCTGCTTTATTTTTTATCGTGTATGGTGTTTGAATAAAGGTTGTATGTTCCATGCCCAATGGTTTTGCAACCTTATCCTGAAAAGCAGTTTCCAATCCATTCCAATCTGTGCCTTCAATATGTTTTAAAACCATTGCTAAGTATTGAAACCCCTCTCCAGAGTATTCATAATCAGTACCGGGCTCAAATTTTATTTTAAGTTTTTTATCTTCTTCGTTTTCTCTCCAATTTGGGAAACCGGACCAATGGCTCAGTACCATTCTACCTGTTATTTTCTTGTACCTTTCATCATGGGCAATATCAGGAAAGGGTAAATATTCATACAATGGCTTGTCCAGATCCAATTTACCTTCTTCAACATATTTCATCACAAAAAATGCAAATACTGATTTTTGACATTGATGCCCCTTCAAAAATAGTTTTGTTGGTAACGGGTAATTTTTTTTCAAGGTTGGCATATCCAAATGTTTGATGGTAGACCACCTCACTGTCGTTTATAACTGCAATTGAAAGCCCTGGAATGTTTAATGTATCCATTTTTGATTCTAGGAAAGCGCTTATAGCATCGGTTGGAACATCAAACTCCTTAAAATTTTTTATTTTGGTTCTGTTTTGAGACTCACAACTTGTAACTGTGATTACTAAACAAAAAAGGAAAAATAATCTATATAGGTTCTAAGTACATGACAAAAAATGAGTTATGTCTATATCCCTTGTTTTAAGGGCATTCAAAAGGCAATTAGCGATGTAATCCAGTCCATATTTGAAC
>Ga0256845_1001059_pt1 | contig 23366 bp, 20 predicted proteins | sample RiftiametaG_FD_189101 | JGI IMG/M metagenome (GOLD analysis project Ga0256845, IMG submission 189101) | Tube worm associated microbial communities from hydrothermal vent at the East Pacific Rise, Pacific Ocean - Riftia | ecosystem: Host-associated > Annelida > Integument > Unclassified ... | reverse complement strand
TTTATGTTTTTCTTTTTGACGTTTGTTAGACTTTCTATTCGCCAAATCAGCTTTGTATATACCATTTCGAGCGTCTGATACCATTTTAACTATAAGACAAGTCATTTATCCTGTTTGTTTTTACACTCTCTTCGTTAAAATAATTTACCGTAACCAGTTATGCTAAATCATTTTTCCTCGATATTGCAAAAAACAATTCACTCTAAATTAGACTCATATTATAGTTAAACTGGTATTATAGGTGATATTGTGAATTGTTTTTCAATATCCCCTCCCCCTAATATCGAATTTTAGTCTTTAATAATCTTTTCCAATTCTCATCTGCCTGAGTCTTTAGCTTTTCTTCATCTTTGTTCCAACTATCAAGTGTATTAATGCCAAGTTTTTTGTAAAAAAGGTATAGTTTTCCATCGAAGATTTTAAAACATGATGGATTAACACTGAATTTTGTCCCATCTTTTCCCATTGCATAGGCACACCAGCCTCCATATTGTGGGCTGTATTTCTCTGGGCTTTGTTTAAATAATTCTTTGTTGTCCTCACTAGAAAAGTGATATACAACCTTTTGGTAAGAGAAAGTGATAGCATTATCCCCTTTGCATGCTTCTCCCTCCGTAAAGTAGGCGACAGGGTCATAGCCTTGTATCGCAACTTTTTTTTTGTTGGTATTGAGTACTTGCTGTGTACAAGCAGTACTTAGCCAAATAATAAGAAGAATAGATATCTTTTTCATTTGAAAATAGGGTTTTTGTAAGTGAATCCTTTGTAAGAGAACTTTCTTCCCCTAACGGCAATAAAGTGTTTTTTGTTATCAATATAAAAATCAATATACTTTTTTGGTGTAAACTTTTTATGAGATGCTTGTGCTTTATTAAATCTACGTATGATTTTACTTTCATCTTTATCTTTTAACCTTTTCCCTTTATAAAAGAGTGCCGTATTAGGGGTCAAAAAATATTTTTTAAAAAGTTTAACGTTCGATAAATTCGTTATTTCTTGCAAAGAAATGGGTTTAACAACTGATTGACTTACTGCATCGTTCAAGAAATTCACTTGCGTTTTTTTAGAAAGTATAATTTCTCCATTATTATTAATAATTGCATTTTCATCAATCAATAAGGCTACTTGTTTGTCACAGATAAGGTAAGCACCCTCTTCAATAATTAGTTTAGCTTCTTTTTCTATAATTAGATGAGTGCTATCGGTTAATCTTAAAATAGCATCTTTATTGATTTCGAACGTGTTACCCGATGCAATCCTTAATATGGTAGAGCGGTTATAACTTCCATTAATTTTGTCATGGATGGCAGGTGTTTGACTCTTAGCTAAAGTAAGGTCGGCATTAAGTTCAAGATTTGCGTATTGCTCATAGGCTGTGTCAGCCTGAAAAATAATTTCTTGAGCTGACCACCTAGTTTTTTGATTAATACCATAACTATTATAAGCGATGCTAATTTTTGATTTACCCTCTTTTATAGATAATACTTTTATACTTAGTCCATTAAGATAAGCGGAGGTCATAAGCCTTTCTCGTTGATTATATTTTCGTAGAGGCAATACCATAGGGTTAGTTGCAATATTTATTATCGAACCTGCTTTAAAAGCCAACCCTTCCCCTGTCCAGCTACAACGTTCTTGGTTATTAAGTGAGAAAATATACATTCCTTCATTTTTTTTGCTACGAGGGTGATTAGCATTAGCATTGTATCTAATGTGCCCGTCTTTGTTATAATCAAACATCACCACATGGTTAAGAGCATAGCCTTCTATTGGGTTAGCGGTAGTTGTATAAAAATCATAAACTGACTGTCCCCACCATTTCTTTTCTTTATACAAACTATCCTTATACCTAAAGTTATGATTTCCTTCTGGGTGCAATACCCGAATGCCATTAGCTCCTGTATTAAAACTATGAATGGAATTACGAGCAGGAGATATGTTTTCTACATACATATAAATTCCTTTTTTGGGATTTGTTAATTCTTTTCCAAAAGCATTTTTGAGGTATCGGTGTCTATCAAAGGTGTTTATTTTTTGATGATTTTCTATCCATAAATGCTGATTACTGTGTGGAATTCGGATTCGGATAGCATCCCCTGTAGTAATATAATCATCTATTTCTACAATTGTATCATGTAGAGGTTTAACGATGTCATATTTGATTTCTGTCCAGCCAAGGTACCACCTCTCCCAAGCATTCACAGTATAGAATACCCTGTCGGTAGCATTTGACATACTCCAAGCAGACGTGCCTCTGAGGTATTGCCCAAGTACTCCATTTGCAATCCCAATATGAGGCGAACTATATAAATTATGTCCAAACTCATGGATGAATAAATCTGACAAACCTTCGGAATTAGTATTAGTACGCACAGACGTATAGCCAGAGCTTACTTTGTAGTTGCCTAAAGGAAAATAACCTCCTTGTATAGCTGCTAACCCTCCCATCCCTTTTCTGCGGTAGAGAAGTATTACATAATCAAGGTTGCCATCAGGTTGAGGGTTAATACTATTATCTATTTTCCATGAGGGATTATTTTTTCTTTGATCGTATTTACTCCAATCATAATTGGGGTATTGTTTATCGATATAAAGAAATATTTCTTTGTTGATATTGCCGTTTGATTGCCTCCCTTTTAGTTTTAAAGGAATAGATTCGGGGAATATATCCGCTGTGAACTTAAATTTCCCCATCGACATATCATTGTACCATTTGCTAAGGTTGTCTTTTGTGCCGATTTGGTTTATTTCAGAAGAGAATAAACTGTTGTTATCAGGTTTTGCAAAGTCTGGTATTTCGTCATATTTCCACTTTCCCCAGTTGGTAGTATCTTCATCGGGGAAATGTACAAATATAATGAGTGCGTGTAAATTCCCTTTGGGGGTATGTACTAATCCATAAGTAGAACTTCTTTCTTGTATTTGAGTAAAAGAGCGGGTAGTGAATAAAAATAGAAACGTTAATAAACTAAGATATTTTATTACTCTCATGATGTTTTAATATGATATTTAAACATAACATTATAACAAAGGGAAGGTATATAACACTATATCTTGACAATGAGCCGATGTTTGGTGTTGCATAGCACAATAACCCAGCCATTGAAAATGAATAGATTAATAATACTATTGCCATAATGTTAAAACTAATTTTTTCTTTTATTATAATATAAATAGTGTGTATATAAATGATTGATAAAATAAGGCTCTGAACACTTTGTAATGAAGAAAGGGTAGAGTAAACATCCCAAGGCATTGGAGACAAAAAACCATAATACCAAGCTTTTGGTAGGTAGAGAATCATCCACCACCAACCTTCACTTAAGTGAGAGAAAGAAATACTGTTGGAAGAAGAGTGACTAATAAGTGGTTGATAGCTACTAAGAATGGCATTATATATTTTATCGAGATGAAGATTAGGGTGTAGAGCAATACTGACTAAAAAAAGAAGTGTAAATAGGGAAATACTTTTAAGGCTAAATCCATATTTCCTAATCAAAAAATCAATTATCAATAATAAGACAAAAGGAATCATAAAGTAATACTTAATCACAAATACAATGTACAGTAATATGATTGCTAGTACATACCTCAGTATAGTTGGTTTTTTTTGTAAAAGGATGGCTATTAATAGTAGTGCAGGAAGAGTGATGGATTCTTTCATAATGCCAGAGCTCCACAAGCCTATCGAAGGAATGAGCATGAAACTAATCAGTATTGCCCATAAATAAATCGAATAGCGTTGTTGAATATGGTAAGCAAATCGGATTGTAATACAAAAACTTAATGTAGAAATGAGCACCCCAGCTAACCAGAAGTTTTGAAAAGAAAAAAGGTATAAAACAGAAATGATTTTCACAAATAATACTGTGCGTGCTTCTCCTGAATAGGATAAATTGGTGTTTATTTGTCCACTATCACTAAACAGGTACTGGACATAATCTTGAGCAGAAGAGAAAAAAGTATTACTTGCAGATAGTGCATTCTTGTGTACCAGTAAGACATCCCCTGTTTCGTAGTAAACAAAGTACATCCACCCAGAAAATAAACCAAATAATATTTTAATGATAAGTAAAATAAAAAAATAAGGAGTATGATGTTTTTTATACGTTTTTGTGATTGAGAATGCCAACCCAAGTATGGATAGAGATGATAATATAATTTTAATCAGCATCACGATTGATAATAGAAACCCCTATATTACAGTGTAAACATTTTTTTTGGTCACAAAAATATTTCTTTAAGCCAATAATAGCCTGTGAGTCATAAGCAGATTTATTTTTGAATTTATAGGCTTCATATCCTCGGGTAATTATATTGTTTTCAGGTTTTATATTTTCTAATAAGTCAAATGCTCGTTGTTTTAATTCTTCTTTATTATGTCTTTGAGAGATGAAAATAAGCAGTGGAACTATATAGTTAATAACGAGATTTTCTCGGGCTGTTTTTCCAATTGATTTTTTTGAAGGATTTGAAGGGACTCCTGTTCTGCTATGTGACTCCCAATATTTACTTACTTGTGTAGAAAATAATTTTAACCATTGTTCTATTGTGAGGTCGGCATCTATAAAATGAAGTACTTCTGGTTGCTTATGTAATAAATTGGCTAATTGTGACAATCTAATTTCTGGAAAACTTTGTGGGCGAACTCTCCCATAAATCCATAAGTTTTTACTAATCGGCTCTAACTGATACTTAGCCGATAAAAACTCATACTCTTTTGCCCAAATATTATCATCTTCCCCTAATAAATTAGCAGTACCTAATAATAATGCTTCAAGGGATAGGATAGAGTTAGAGTGTTTTAAAACCACCTTAATAGGCAAAGCAATAGACAAAGCTGTAAGTGCATCTTTATTAGTCCCAAAACCAAAAGATCGTAATAACCACGACCATGTTAGTTGTAGGTAATCATCGTTAAAATGTTTTACTAATTGATAGACTTCTACTATACGTTGCTCCATTCGATGTATCAAAGCTCGCTCAAGCATATTGTTTATACTAAAGATAGGTAGCTTTTGGATGCCATGGTGGCAAGGAAGTTGCTCTTTTTCGAGTAGGAATCTCTGATAGCTATTGATGAGTGACTTATCTACTAAATTTTTAGCTTCTACAATAAGGGCTTTGTTTTTATCTAAGCTAGGAATTATCTTGTCATCATTCCACACAAAGTGTAAAACAACATTGCCATACTTAGGGTTGTTGTCATGTTTGTGAGCCAACCAATCCGATGATTTAAGGTGACATTCTACGCTTCCGTTGAGTCTAACTCCATCTACCAATATTTCAGCCTCTTGAAAATCTGGTCCATCACTCTCGTTTAGATAACCCGTCTTGAGTACTTGAATGATTTTTCCATTGATAGAGCGTAATGGCATTGTGATTTTTTGATATCGCCATACAAACCATAGAAAATCTTCTTTCATCTTTATAAGTATTTATCTAGCAGTATGTTCATTTTTCGTTGTAATATCTGTGCTTTTATCCCTGCTTTTTCTGCAAAATCGTTGCCTCCAGAAGCATAAATTATCCCTCGTGAAGAATTAATAAGTAAGCCACATTGCGAGTTCATACCATATTTAGAAACGGTATCTAAATCTCCTCCTTGAGAGCCAACTCCGGGTACTAATAAAAAATGATTAGGTACAATATCTCTAATTTCTTTAAAATATTCTGCCTTAGTAGCTCCCACTACATACATCATATTATCATTTGTTCCCCACTCTTTACTTGTATTTAATACTTCTTTGTATAACGGTTCTCCTTTTTCTGTTTTGATTGTTTGAAAATCAAATGCTCCTTGGTTAGAAGTAAGAGCAAGTAATATCACCCATTTGTTTTTAAATTCTAAAAAAGGTTTAACGGAGTCACTACCCATATACGGAGCAACTGTAACAGAATCAAAATCCATTGTTTCAAAAAATGCTCGGGCATATAACGAAGAAGTATTGCCAATATCTCCTCGTTTAGCATCAGCAATAGTAAATATATCTTTAGGGATATAATCTAATGTCTTTTGTAATGATTCCCAACCTTTTGTCCCCATCGCTTCATAAAAAGCAATATTGGGTTTATAAGCAACACAATAATCTTTTGTTGCATCTATAATTTGTTTATTAAATTCAAAAATAGGGTCTTCCTTTTCTAATAAAAAAGGGGGCATTTTTTTTATATCAGTATCAAGTCCTACACATAAGTAGGACCTCTTTTTTTTTATCTGTTCAAAGAGTTCTTTTTGATTCATACAGCTTTATTCTTCACAAAGATCAATTAGGTCATAATTAGGATATCTTGCTTCCGAAAAACTTAATTTCCCAGTTGGTATAACGGCATTTGGCTTTATAGAGTCAATTGTTACTGTGTATCTATTTCCATTTTTCTCAAATATTTCCCATTTTACTAAGGTATAAGTTTTAGCGTCGATGTGTAACCTGATTTTAAAAATAGTATTATATTTTCTCTTTTCGGGGCTTAGGTCTGGCTCAAGATCTATTGTATGGCAAACTTTACCTACAACAGTGCTTTGAGAGGACAACAAGATGTATTTGTAACCTGCTTTGTAGACTTCACTCATTTTAGTAACATCCATACTTTCATCTAATTCCTCAGGACACATTTTATTAATCTCTAAATCTTCTTTTTTAAGTTCATAAAGATAATTACCGTCGTTCAGATAAAAATCTCCAGTTTTAAACTCAATTTTAGATTTATCCCCTCTTAAATAAACGAGTCCCTTCCGAGTTTCATCCATTCCACCAGCTGGACTATGTAAAGAGAACGTAAAATTAGCCTGTAAAGATTTAAAGGTTTTAAACGTAGCACTTGTCTTGTCTAAAATGACTTTTGCTTTAGGGTCTTTCCCGCTAGATTGAGAGAAGGTAAGTGTACTAATAGCTAACGATAGTAATGCGACAACAAATTTCTTATTCATAATTTTTTTATTCTTTTATTCCGTTTAGGTTATCCAATAACTGTTCCAAACTATAATCATCTTGTAATAATACTTCTCTAGCTTTACTTCCAGAGAATGGACCAACTACTCCTGCTGCTTCTAACTGGTCTATAATACTTCCAGCTCGGTTATATCCAATCCTTAGTTTTCGTTGCACTAGGGATGTGCTTCCTTGCTGATGAGCAACTATAATACGTGCCGCTTCTTCAAATAAAGTATCTCTATCGTTGAGATTAATATCTCCTAATGAACTTTCATTTTCTCCTACAAATTCAGGTAATAAATAGGGATGCCCGAAGCTTGGTTGCTCAGATATGTGGTTGACTAATGCTTCTACCTCTGGTGTGTCGATAAACGCACATTGTACCCTTACCATATCAGAGCTTTGCGAGAAGAGCATATCTCCTCTACCAATTAATTGATCTGCTCCTTTTGAGTCTAGTACTACACGAGAGTCTATTGAAGAGGATACTTTAAACGCCACTCTTGCTGGGAAATTGGCACGGATAATACCCGTTACAATTTTAGCATCTGGACGCTGAGTAGCCAAGATAAGATGAATACCAATTGCACGAGCTTTTTGGGCAAGTCTAGCAATAGGAGTTTCTACCTCCTTACCTGCGGTCATTATAAAATCACCATACTCATCAATCACTACTACTATATAAGGCAAAAATCGATGTCCATTATTAGGATTTAATTTTCTTCTGACGAACTTACCGTTATACTCTTTGAGGTTACGACAAGTAGCCATTTTTAATAAATTATACCGATCTTCCATTTCAATACACAAAGAATTTAACGTATTGATTACCTTACTTGTATCGGTTAATATTGCATCTTCACCATCAGGAAGCATAGCGAGATAATGGTTTTCTATTTTTTCATAAATAGAAAGCTCTACAACTTTAGGGTCAACTAATACAAGCTTTAGCTCAGCGGGATGTTTTTTGTATAGCAAGGATGCGAGTATCATATTAATCCCAACTGATTTACCTTGACCAGTAGCTCCTGCTATTAGCATATGTGGCATTTTGGCAAGGTCTACCATAAACACTTCGTTAGAAATTGTTTTCCCAAAAGCAATTGGCAAATCTAAATCACTCTTCATGAATTTTTCTGTAGAGAAAACATTTCGAGCGGGTACAATTTCTTTATGTTGATTAGGTACTTCTATTCCTATTGTTCCTTTTCCTGGGATTGGAGCGATGATTCTGATTCCTAATGCTGCCAAACTCATGGCAATATCATCTTCTAAGTTTTTAATCTTAGATATTTTTACTCCTGCATCAGGCACAATTTCATATAGTGTTACCGTTGGTCCTACTGTTGCTTTTATACTTTGGATTCCAATTTTGTAGTATCCTAAGGTCTCTACAATTTTGTCTTTATTAAGTTCTAATTCTTCTTTAGTTACTTTAGCTCCACCTGTATCTCTTTCTAATAATAGGTCTACTGGAGGCATTTTGTACATAGACAGTTCTAAGGTAGGGTCATAGTTTTCGACAGTCGTTTCATCGCTTTCTTCTTCTACTACACCTTCGTCAATTTCAAAGTCTGCTGCTTTGTTCGCTTCCGCTAATGTTTCTTCTACTGGAGTTTCTATTTCTAAACTTGGTGAAGCAGTTATTGGAGGTTTCTTCTTGAGTTCAGGCACTTCAAACTCTATTGAAGAGGGTGTTTCTTCCTCTGTTTTGGATTGTATCGGAGTAATAATAGGTTCAGAAGAGATCGGTGCTTCTGTTTTTATTATTGGTTCAGCTTCATCAACAATAAACTCTTCTTGTTTTTCATCATTTTCTTGAAGATCATCAACTATTTTTTTCGATTTATTTAACCCAACTAATGATGTAATGTCAAAAAAGTAGATGAAAAAAATTCCTAAGACCAGTAAAAGCAAGAGTATAGTGCCAATTCCCGCAAGTTGATTGACGAACTGTGCAATTGCAAACCCCCATCCTCCACACAAAAAGTCAAGTGAGCTAATTGTATCTGATGTAAGTACGATATAACCTAATAAAATACTTAACCACAAGACTGCAAAAATAGAAAACTTCGTTATCCGCTTGAGTAACGGGATTTCTTTATCAAAAATAATTTGATAGCCATAAGCACCAATGATTGGAGCAAGTAAAATTGTGCCAATCCCAAACCACCTGAATATAAGTAAATAAGCAAGAGAAGCTCCAAAAGAACCAGAAGTATTTTGAGTATTATCACCTAGTTCTGCAAGTGATTGATTTGTATCTTGAAGGCTTTGGTCAGTTTGCCCTGTTACTAGGTACGAAAAGAACGCAATAAGCATCCAAGCAGAAAAAATCATTAAAAACCAACCTAAGGCTAGCCTAAGCCGTGAGTCGTTTAAGAAATCAAAACTACTACCAGAAGATGGTTTCTTTTTTTTAGCGGAAGCTTTCTTCTTTTTTGGTGATTCCTCTTGGGGTGTTATATAAGTGTTTTCTGCCATCTACCTGCCTATTTTTTGATAAGCATTTTATTGATTTTTTTAACTAATTTTGGACCTTCATATACAAAACCTGTATAGACTTGTACAAGAGAAGCACCTGCTTCTATCTTTTCTAAGGCATCTTCTGCTGAGTGGATACCACCAACACCGATAATAGGAAAAGCATGATTTGATTTTGATGCAATATAACGAATTACTTCCGTAGAACGAGCTCTTATAGGCTTGCCACTTAGTCCGCCTGATCCAATACTATCAAGGGTACTGTCCCCTGTTTTTAATTTATCCCTAGAGATAGTTGTATTAGTAGCAATAATCCCTGCAATTTTTGTATCACTTATGATATCGATAATATCGTCTAGTTGCTCTTGAGTCAAGTCTGGAGCAATTTTTAATAAAATAGGTTTTTGTTTCGGCTTGGTCAGGTTTAATTTTTGTAAGCTATTTAATAGGTTGGTAAGAGGTTCTTTTTCTTGTAACTCTCTTAAGTTTGGTGTATTAGGTGAGCTCACGTTGACCACAAAATAGTCTACATATTCGTATAAGGCTTCAAAACATTTTTGATAATCCTCATAAGCCTGTTCGTTAGGAGTTACTTTGTTTTTCCCAATGTTTCCACCAATCAATAGGTTAGTTTTACGACTTTTGAGTCTATCGATGGCATCTTCTACTCCAGCATTGTTAAATCCCATTCGGTTAATAATGGCTTCATCTTCTAATAACCTAAATAAACGAGGAGTATCATTACCTGCTTGTCCTTTAGGAGTTAATGTCCCAATTTCTATAAATCCAAACCCTAAATTTGCTAATTCATCAATTAAAACGGCGTTTTTATCAAATCCAGCAGCAATTCCTACAGGGTTTTTGAATTTTAATCCAAATACTTCTCGCTCTAATGAGGGGTGTTTGACCACATACATTGCCTTTAAGATAGAAGGAACAAATGGAATTTTACAAAGTAGCTTTAATAAGCTAAATGAAATATAGTGTGCTTTTTCGGCTTGAAACCGAAATAAAATGGCTCTGACAAATAATTTATACATTAGAGCAAATGTAACATTTTTTGTGTGATTTTTTTCAAAAATAAAATCTTTTGAAATCAGGTTGTGTTTTGAGTTTTAAAAGAAAATTCTCACTTTGATTCAAAACTGGTATGATATCTAGCCTCGCACGAGCTATATAGGGAATTACTTTTTGTATTTTTTTACGGTATTATTCCTATATTTATTTATCACTTAATTAGTGCAGTTCTATTCCCGAAATTCAATCAACTAATTGATTTTAGAGCACATATATGATAAAAACGCCCGCTTACTATTTATTTTATATGCGGAGTGTTTTTACTGACAATTATCAGTTCATTTGTGTGTCAAGATCAAGGTGATGCATTAGTTCAAAACCTTATTAGACTTGGCGGTCTGCTGTTTACTGGATTTTTCGATTATTTTACCATTCTAAAATTTTATATATCGCTTTTTTGATAATGTCTTTTGGAGGGGGTAATGTTTATTACAACAACTCCTTCTTGATCCCAAATTTTATTCTGAATAATCGTCTTTTTCAGTTCTTTTTCAGAATTTTATTTTGAACAAAATACTTTTACTGTGAGTTTATTTCTTACTTTTGCTTTATAGTACAGATATAAAGACGATTAGGACATGACAAATTTAGTATTATCAGATAATATCACGACAGTAGCACAAGACGACATACAAGAATTACATCAAAAAATTCAATCTTTTTATGACGGTAAAGAAGATGAAGAAAAATTCAGGTCATTTCGCTTATCTAGAGGAGTTTATGGACAACGACAAGAAGGTGTTCAAATGATTCGTATAAAATTGCCTTATGGAAAAATGAATGCTGAGCAGTTTATTCGCATTGCAGATGTGGCTGATAAATATGCAACTAACAAAATGCACTGTACTACTCGTCAAGATATTCAGATACATTATGTCAAAATGGCTGAGTCGCCAATGCTTTGGGCTGAACTAGAAGAAGTTGGGGTAACATTAAAAGAAGCTTGTGGCAATACTGTTCGTAATGTGACGGCATCCGCAATAGCAGGGATAGATCCTCAAGAACCATTTGATGTGTCGCCTTATGCACACGCTTTTTTTGAATATTTTTTGCGTAATCCAATTTGCCAAGAAATGGGTCGTAAGTTTAAAGTCTCTTTTTCTGCTTCCGAAACTGATAGTGCTTATTCATTTATGCATGACTTGGGTTTTGTGGCAACTACCAAAAATGGAGAAAATGGTTTTAAATTATTAGTAGGAGGAGGACTTGGTTCTCAGCCTATGATGGCTTTCCCTGCGTTTGATTTTATTGCTACGGACAAGATCATTCCTTTTGCGGAAGCAGTTATCCGTGTATTTGACAGACATGGAGAGCGTTCTTCTAGAGGAAAAGCACGAATGAAATTCCTCATTAAAAAAATAGGGGTAGATGAGTTTATGAATTTGGTGAACGAACAGTTATCGGCAAATATTTTTGCGGATACACATCCAATTGACGGGGCTGTGAACTTACCAACCATTCCTACACAAATATTTGATGTTACAAAACCTGCTAATGAGTCTTTATATAAAGAGTGGAGAGCAACAAATGCCTTTGAGCAAAAACAAAAAAAATATTTTGGTGTTTACATCAAACTCACATTAGGGAATTTATACAATGACCAAGCTCGTGCTTTAGCTAAGCTTATTCAAGATGGTTATGCAGCAGATGATATTCGCGTTACGGTTAACCAAGGCTTTTTATTGAGATATGTAAAAGAAGAAAATCTTGTAGCTTTATTTAATGAGCTATATAAGTTAGAATTAGCTAACCCAGGGTTTGATAGCACTGCTGACATTACAGCTTGCCCAGGGACTGATACTTGTAACTTAGGGATTGCAAGTAGTTATGGGATCTCTAAAGAACTAGAGCAAGTTATCAATACTGATTATAGAAAACTTATTTATAACAATGATATTAAAATTAAAATTTCGGGTTGCATGAATGCTTGTGGGCAACATACTATCGCAAATATTGGTTTTCAAGGAATGTCTATCAAAAAAGGGGCAATTGTAATGCCTGCTTTACAAATCTTGCTAGGTGGTGGATTTGATAAAGACGGTCAACCAACTATTGCAGATAAGGTGGTGAAAGTACCATCCAAAAGAGCAATAGAAGCTTTTAGAGGTCTTATTGAAGATTATACAACTAATAAGGAAGAGGGAGAGTTTTACAATAACTACTATCGCCGACAAATAGTAAAAGACAAATTATATTTTTTCTCATTATTAAAACCCTTTACAGTATTTCCAGACGAAATTCCGAATGATTTCTTGACAGATTGGGGAGATGAAGAACAATATGTAAAAGCGGTAGGAATTGGTGAATGTGCCGGTGTGGTACTCGATTTGGTCGGGACTTTGTTACAAGATGCTCATGAAAAATTAGAGAAAGCAACATATACACTAAGTAAAGGGAATTGGCAAGACGCTAGTTATCATGCTTACTCAGCTTGTATAGCGGGGGCTAAAGCTTTGTTAATTGGAGAAGATGTTAAGTGTAATACCCATATTAGTATCATTAATGATTTTGATACTCATTTTACCCAAAAAGGTTTGGCCTCTTTTGATGGCAAAACATTTTCTGATTTTGTATTACAATTAAATCAAGTAGATGTTTCGGCTTTTTTTGGACAATTGTATTATGAAGAAGCTAGCTCGTTTATGAAGCAACTAGATGTAATTCGTACAGAGCAAATTAAAAGAATGGAAATAACTAGCGAGGCTTAGGAGTGTCAGTAACTTTTATAAAACTTCTTCTTCCATCTCAAAAACAGGGAATTCTAAATCTGTATCAATATAATGATCGAATTTAATGAGCTCAAGAGTGTCGTTGTAAAAGACAAATTCCCATTGATCATACATATCAGCATCTGCTCCTTGGCGTAATATTACTTTGTGTTCATCTGTAAAAATAAAGGGATTGTTCTCATGTTGCTTAAGACCAATGAATTTTTCATTAAACTCACTTCGTGTAATTCCTATATGAATGTCTCTAATAAGGGAGAGTTGTTTATCGTAAATAGTAGCATCTATGTGCTCATGGTTAAGCACATGAAACAATGAAGCTTTATAATTAATACTACGTAAAGTGTCTTCTCCATAGATTGCGTCCTTTTCTTGCCAAACATCACTTTCATTACCTGAACCCATGACCGTAAAAGGAGCACTTAAAAAATCATTGACTGAAATCAGATTAGTGGATGTCCCTGTATTGGTGTCTACCATGTCCATCGGGTCAAGTAGTGCTTGAGGGGGTATTTCTGTTTCTGTATTGACTTGGTTACATGATACAAATGAAACACTTACTGCAGTGATGATAAAAATAGAATAGATTACGTTTTTCATAAAATGCTAAGCTTTAAGCCATTGAACCCAATATTGGTCTAGGGTGTTTATTTTTTTCTTGTTTTTGAATATACCAAAGACGGAGCTTCCGCTTCCGCTCATAGAAGCATATACGCATCCTGCTTCATAAAGTTGGTTTTTAATGTCAGAAATAATTGGATGATTGGATAAAATTGACTCTTCAAAATCATTTTTCAGAAAACCTTTCCATAAGTTAGGCTGAGAGATTTTTATTTTTTCTTCTAAATTAAATGATATTTTTTCGGGACTTAATCCTTGATACGCCTCTTTAGTAGAAATGTGAATATTAGGGTTTACTATTAGAACATGGTATTCTGACAGGTTTAGTTGTATGTCTTTAAATTGATCACCTTTTCCGTAGCAGTACTTTACTTTGTTTTGAATAAAGAAAGCACAGTCGCTCCCTAATGTTCTTGCGTATTCTTCAAGGCTTTTTTCTTCTATATTAAGCTCGAATAATTGATTGATTGCCCTGAGCATATAAGCTGCGTCACTACTACCACCGCCTAAACCCGCTCCAATAGGAATTTGTTTGTGTAAATGAATTGTTACTGGAGGTATGTCATAATCTTGTGCCAATAGCCGATATGCTTTTATACATAAATTATCTGACTCGCTACCTGGAATTTGTATACCAGTGCTTTCAAATGAAAGTTTATCAGAAGGATTTACTTCCAAAATGTCGTGTATACGCACAGGGTAAAAGATAGAGGCTAAATTATGAAATCCATCGTCTCTTTTGTCAGTAATATATAAACCAAGGTTTATCTTGGCATTAGGGTACAGTATCATGTAGAAGTTCTTATATTTGTACCAAAGTAGGCAGCTAATTTTTAAAAACCAATTTAGCAATTATGATTTTATATGGAGCAGGCAGGCATGCGAGGGTAGTGATAGATTGTTTACTAGATGCTAGGGTGGAGATAGGTGGATTTTTTGATGATAATTTAGACTTGGTGTCCTTGAATGGATTTGATGTTTTGGGTAAGTATGACCCGACTCTTAATCCTCAAAACAAATTAGTAATTACAATATGTGATAATAAAGTGAGACAAACACTTAGTAATCTTATTGAGCACCCTTTTGGTGTTATCAAACACCCTAGTACTGTTGTTTCAAAATATGCCCGTATAGAAAAAGGAACTACTTTGCTACATGGTGTTATTGTCCAAACAGGGACGAAAATAGGAAAGCACTGTATTGTTAATACTGGTGCAAGTATCGATCACGATTGTGTTATTGGTGATTATTGCCACATATCACCTCGTGTGACACTATGTGATAGTGTTGTGCTAAATGAAGGTGTTCAGATTGGTGCGGGTGCTATTATATTGCCTCATGTTACTATTGGGAAATGGTGTGTGATAGGTGCCGGCTCTGTTATTACAGAGGATTTACCCGATTATTCAGAAGTGATTGCTACACCAAATAAATTGCTAAAGAAAGTGTAAATAAATTTTTGACACAAAAAAACCTGTTGCTTTTAGGGTAACAGGTTTTTTTATGTCAAAATAAATTGTGTTGATTATTTTTTTAGTAAGTCACGAATTTCTCCTAACAATACTTCTTCTTTAGTTGGTGTTGCAGGTGCTTTTGGTGCTTCGGATTCTTTTTTCTCCATACCTTCTTTTAGTTTGTTATACCCTTTTACTACCATAAACACTACAAAAGCAACAATTATAAATGTAAGAATATGATTAAAAAAGGTGCCATAGTTAATTGCTACTTCACTTATCGCATCACCAGCTCCTCCAGCAGTTTCTGCTACTGCATCTTGAATCACTAATTTTAAATCATTAAAATCAACACCACCGAGTATTTTTCCTACTGGAGGCATAATGATATCACTTACTAATGATTTGATAATTGCACCAAAGTAAGTACCCATAATCATACCTACTGCCAATTCCATTACATTACCTTTGCTGATGAATTTTTTGAATTCGTTCATTTTGTTTATTTTTTTTGGTTAAAATTAAGTTAATCCGAAAAGTAAAGGGTTTTGTTTTAATTACAAAATTATGTGTATAAACTCCTGTTTGTCAGTGGTCAGTGGTTTGTTTTTTGGCTGTAGACATAGTGTACTCAGCATTAAGTCCTTTTACAATTTGGTCTGTAATGTTAAGGCTGTCACTAGCGTATAATACATTAGACATACTTCCAGTTGTGATAATATATGAGTAATGAAACTCTGAGCTGTATTTTTTGAGGTAAGTAGAAATATTTTCTCCTAGTTTTTCAGTGAGCTTACGTTCACGGGCTATTAATTTCTCTGACAGCTGTTGTTTTCTAGTCATTAATCTTTGCTCTTTGTCTTGTAGTAGTTTTCCCGCTGCTTCGTATTCTGCTTGTGTTTTTATCATACCAGATTGAGCTTTATCTTGTAAATCTTGTAAGTCACTCATTAGTTTTTTTTCAGAAGCCATTAGTTCTCTTTCCGATTTTTTATACTCTAGGTCTAGTTTTTTAGTGATCTCTGCTACCAGTTTATACTTAGCCATTAGTACATCACGATTTACGTAGGCTATTGGTAAGTTAGATTCATCAATAATAAGGTTTGGTAACTCTGGCTTAGTAGTAAGTCTCAAACTATCTTGTTTTGTATTTTCAGTAATATTCGCGTTAAGCGTATCATACTTGTTTTGTAAAGTTGATAATGAAAAAAACAAATATGCTGATAACGCTAAAGCTATTCCTCCTACTATAATTCCTATTTTGTTCATGGTATCTCTTATTATTATTCGGCTAATGTAACACTTTCTTAAGGAGATTTCATTTTCATGTATGGAGTATTTTGGCTAGCTTGCTTCTTGTATGAAAAAAGTAAGATGAGTCTGAGTCAATTTTTATATCAAAACCGTATTTTTTTAGCGATTTCAGGAACTTATGTTTTATTAGCTTCGGCAATCATTTACTTAACCAAACAGGGTGATGCTGTACTATGGTTTGATGCACATCATACGTTTGTAAGTGATTTGTTTTTTAAAATGACGACCTATATTGGTGACGGAATTTTTATTGTTTTATTTCTAATAGGCTTGGCTTTCCGAAACTATCGGCACGTAATTTTTATAGGAATTAGTTTGGGCATAAATGCCTTAGTTGTTCAACAGGTAAAACACTATCTTAATTTTCCTCGTCCTCGTAAGTACTTCTGGCCTCGTGAGGATTTTCATTTCATTTTACCACCAGACGATGTTCATGGTGATTTTTCTTTTCCTTCAGGGCATTCTAATGGTGCTTTTACATTATTGTTTTGTTTGGTGATTATATCATATAAGAGTAAAAAAACTCAAATCATATTGGGCTTACTAGCGATTAGTGCTTCAATATCTAGGCTTGTACTGTTTCAGCATTTTTTACGAGACACAGTAGTTGGTGCTAGTATTGCAATCGTTCTTACTACCGTGTTATATTTTATATTTAAACAAATACCGTTTTTCAAAAAAGAATTAGAATAATGAAAATTGGAATCATAAAAGAAGGAAAAATACCTGTTGACCACCGAGTTCCTTTAAACCCAGAACAATGTAAAGAGTTGCAAAATCAGTACAATGTTGAACTTGTTGTACAGCCTAGCGATATTCGTTGCTATACAAATGAAGAATACAAAGAGGCGGGCATTACTTTACAAGAAGATTTGTCTGACTGTGAAGTGCTAATGGGAGTAAAAGAAGTGCCTCTTGCCGAACTAATTCCAAACAAAACATATTTCTTTTTTTCGCACACAGCGAAACAACAACCGTATAACAAAAAGCTTTTACAAACAATATTAGCTAAAAAAATAAAAATTGTAGATTATGAGTATTTAAAAATACTTGGCGGTCAACGTGTAGTCGCTTTTGGTAGGTGGGCAGGTATAGTAGGGGCTTACAATGCTTTGAGAACTTATGGACTCAAATACAAGACCTATGATTTAAAACCAGCCCACGACTGTTTTGATGTTCAAGAGCTTAGGGAAGAGTTAAGTAATGTCAAATTAGAACCTATTAAAATTGCTCTTACTGGAAGCGGAAGGGTATCGCAAGGCGCAATGGAAATACTTGACAAAGCAAAAATCAGAAAAGTAAGTGTAGAAGAATATCTAAACCAATCTTTTGATGAACCTATATATTGTCAGCTAAAAATACCAGATTATAATAAACATGGATTAGGGGAATTATTTGTTCGGCAAGATTTTTATAAAAATCCATCTGATTACCAATCAAATTTTAGAAAGTTTACATCCCAAACTGATGTTTTGATTGCGGGTGCTTATTGGGATCCAAAAGCTCCTGTTTTGTTCCGAAAAGAAGAAGTAAAAAATACTGATTTTAAAATTAAAGTCATTGCTGATATTACTTGTGACATAGAAGGGTCTATTCCTACTACGGTACGTCCAAGTACGATTGAGGACCCTATTTATGATTATGACATTACACAATTAGTGGAGGTGAAGGCATTGACGGACATCAATAATATAACAGTAATGGCGGTAGATAATTTACCTTGTGAATTACCTAGAGATGCCTCTGATAGTTTTGGAAGTCAGTTGTTAGAAAACGTAATGCCAAATTTATTGGGGGATGATGCTAGTGAAATGATTCATCGATCAGCTATTACTACTTTGCAAGGAAGACTTAATGAGCCTTATACTTATTTGTCAGATTATATTGCTTAGTTACCAATGGAATATATTACCAAAGGTTGAAGAAAAGAAGCTTGTAGACTTTGCCACACAGCTTAATATTAGCCCTGTGCTTGCTCAAGTTTTATTGCAACGAGGAGTTGATACTTTTGAAAAGGCAAAAAGTTATTTCCGCCCTAGTTTAGAAATGCTTCATGATCCATTTTTAATGAAAGGGATGGATGATGCAGTGAATAGAATTAGCCAAGCACTAGGTGAGGGTGAGAAAGTACTTATCTACGGAGATTATGATGTAGATGGGACTACATCCGTAGCTTTAGTTTATGGATTTTTACAACAATTTCATGGGCAATGCTTTTATTATATCCCTGACCGATATAAAGAAGGTTATGGAGTGTCTCAGCTAGGCATTGATTATGCAGAAGAAGAGGGGGTTACACTAATTATTAGTTTAGATTGTGGCATTAAGGCTGTTGATATGGTCGCTTACGCTAAACAAAAAAGTATTGATTTTATTATTTGTGATCACCACTTACCAAGTGAGCAATTACCTGATGCCTTTGCGATTTTGGATCCTAAACAGCTTGATTGTAAATATCCATATAAAGAATTGTGTGGAGTGGGAGTAGGCTTTAAGTTTATGCAAGCATTATGTATACAACAGGATATCCCTTTAGAGAGCTTGTATAAATTTCTTGATTTAGTAGCCATTGGCACCAGTGCCGATATCGTACCCATCACTGATGAAAATAGGATACTTGTACATTATGGCTTACAACAAATTAACCAATCACCTAGCTTAGGTGTGGAAGCCCTAATGAAAATTGTAGGATTTATAGACAGGCGATTGTCCGTGTCTAATTTGGTGTTTGGTATTGCACCTAAAATCAATGCCGCTGGGAGAATTGGGCATGGTGGTGAAGCCGTAGCTTTATTATTAGAAAAAACAAAAGAGGGTGCAGAAGAAAAAGCTTTCCTGATTAATAAGAGTAATGAAAATCGCCGTATCCTGGATGCGTCAATTACCCAAGAAGCACTTGCAGAAATTAGTTTATCATATCCAGACAGAAAGTCTACTGTGCTTTACAACTCTAGTTGGCACAAAGGGGTAATTGGGATTGTAGCCTCTCGCTGTATTGAGTTATATTATCGCCCTACAGTTATCCTTACCAAATCGGGTGACGTGGCAGCTGGGTCAGTTAGGTCTGTAAAGGGATATAATGTTTATGAAGCAATAGAGCAATGCGGAGATTTATTAGAACAATTTGGTGGGCACGCCTATGCCGCAGGGCTTACCATTGCTTTTGATAAAATTGATGAGTTTAGAAAAAGATTTGAAAAGATTATTTCTGATACAATTACAGATGAGTTGCTACAGCCTTCTATTCAGATTGATGCAGAATTATCTTTAGAGAGTATTACTTCTAGTTTTTATAACATACTTTACCAAATGGATCCTTTTGGTCCTGAGAACATGACTCCTATTTTTATCTCTAGGGCAGTAAAAACGAAAGACGTGAAGCTCTTGAAGGATGTGCACCTTAAAATAAAGGTCACTCAAGACGGTAAAACCTATATTGATGTAATCGGTTTTGGTTTAGGGGAATATTATGATGAAATCCTGAAAGCTAAGCATATCGATATTTGTTATACTATTGAGGAAAATGTATTTCGAGGTAAAACCAGTATTCAATTGATGCTAAAAGATGTGAGGATTTAAAATTTACCTAGAAAAAATACTTGTAAACAAAAAAAGAACCCTCAAAGAGAGTTCTTTTTTATGTGTTAATTAGGATATGAATATGTGTGTTATCTTACGGTAGATACTGTTTAGTCAAAAAAGGTAACCCTAGTGACAGCTAAACTTAGCTATTCACCCAAAATGATTTGATAATATGCCCTATTTGTTTTAATTATGAGTTTTTTGTTTAAATATTTTTTTAATTTAATCTTAGTATATTCATCCTCTTGTTTTATTCTTTTATAAATAAAGGATTTTAAAAAGGTATCATTTTCATCTAAAATAGTAATAAGTTGAATTTTTTCTTTAGGTAGGTTTGATAAAATGATTTCATTGTCTTCAATAGATATTTTGATTTGATGAGGGATACAATTTTGGTTGAGTGAGTTGATATAGGCTTCATTAAGTAATGATTTTTTGCCTCTTATGTCCATAGTGATTTCCCAAATCATAATTCCGCTACAACTCTCATTGATGGCGAGTTCGGTTTTCTTTTTAATCATAGGTTGCCCATCATACCAAAGTTTCCCTATTTGGTCTTTTTGATAAGCATCGTTTTGCATACCTACAATTTCTCTATATAGTGGTGAGGTGACTCCTGCCTCAAATGATCGTCCGTAAAAAGGTAAGCCCAGTACGATTCGTTCACTGTTTACATTTCTTTTTTTATAATATTGGATGTCTTTTATGGCTTTGTCATAGGGGGCATGTGGGCCAAGCTTATTGGGAGCCCAAGCACCTGTGGCGTCATACGACATGATATAAAGATAGTCTACATAAGCGAGGGCAGTATCCGAAAGCATATCTGCCCATTGACCAGCACCACTCCATGCGGCGGTTACTTCCCAATCTCTTTTGTGGCAAGTGTCCGATAATTCTTTCATAAATACTCCTAAGTACTCATTGATACAATCTCCTTCAATGTCGATATCAATTCCATCAAGGTTATTGTCGTCAATGTATTCCACAAGGTTGGCAATAAACTGAGGTCTGTTTTCGTCATTCATGAGTTTTCGGTAGCGGTTAATCATAGTGAGATCTCCCCAGAATCCTCCGCCAGCTAGGGATACTGCTGTTTTGACTCCGTATTTTTTCGCTTTCCCTACTGCGGTGCTTATAGGGATTTCTCCTTCTGTAAAATTGCCCCCACCTAGGTAAGGTCCAAAGATAAGATTGCCGTTTTCGTCAGGATTAATAAAAGCTATTTCGAGGTGAGTAATCATTGATAACTCATGGTCAGAAAGTAAGGGGATATTTCGTTGCATGACATAACCTACTATTCTGAATTTTTCTTGTGCTTGGCTAATTTGCATAGCACATATCATTATTATTGCGATTAAATATCTCATCTTTTCATGTTTTTTCTTCCCACAATACTACAAATTGGGCAATTTAATACTTGATGTCCTCTTGATGGGCAAAATTCCCTCCCAAAATAAATGATTTGCAAATGTAAATCATTCCATTTATCACGTGAGAATAGTCTTTTGGCATCTTTTTCTGTTTTCTCTACATTTTTATCACTAGACAATCCCCAGCGATACATTAGGCGTTGAATATGCGTATCAACAGGGAATGAAGGTATACCAAATGACTGTGCCATGACTACGGAGGCTGTTTTATGCCCTACTCCAGGCAATTCTTCCAGTAATTCAAAAGAAGCTGGGACTTCTCCTTTGTGTTTGTCAATTAAGATTTGAGAAAGTCCATGAATGGCTTTTGATTTGCGTGGAGAAAGTCCACAAGGTCTAATGATGTCTCTAATCTCATCTATTGACAATTGTACCATATCATAAGGATTGTCTGCCCTAATAAATAAATGTGGTGTAATGAGGTTTACCCGTTTATCTGTACATTGAGCAGATAATAATACAGCAATCAACAAGGTGTAATTGTCTTTGTGGTCAAGCGGGATGGGAGGGTTCGCATACCTCGTTTCCAGCTCATTGATAATGAATTCTACTTTTTCACTCTTATTCATAAGGATAATATGGTATATCTATCGTAAATTAGCAAGATAAACAATAAGCATTTGTCCTACCGCATCATATATATCAGTATTTATCTTTTTTCTCTTTTGCCTTTTTGGGTGTTGTACAGAATATCTGATTTGTGTTATTTATTGGTGTATAAAGTTTTTAAATACAGAGTTCAAGTAGTACAGGAGAACTTAAAAAATGCTTTTCCTGATAAATCAGTTGATGAACTAAAGGTAATTAAAAGAAAATATTACTTACACTTATGCGATTTGTTGGTGGAAAGCTTAAAACTATTGAGTGTGTCGGAAAAAGCTTTGGGCAAACGAATTACTCTTGTTAATAAAGAAGATGCAAATGCTTATGAAGGACAAAAAAAACAGTCTATATTTTTGTTAGGGCATTTGGGTAATTGGGAATGGGCGATTCCTACTTGTGCCACAAAAATAAACCTTCCGCTTAATGTCGTTTATCATCCTCTTAGCAATAAAGGATTTGATAAGGTAATGCAAAAAATCAGGACAAGATTTGGTGCTACGACTACTCCGATGGCACAAACGGCTCGTGCCTTTATCAAATCAAGTAATACAGATACCGCAACGGCATTGGTTGCTGACCAAACTCCGTCTAACCGTAATAATACTTGGCTTAATTTTCTAAATCAAGACACCTTGGTTTTTCATGGGCCAGAAAAATTGGCTCGTAAATTCGGTACTCCAGTTTTTTATATTGGTATTTCTAAATCAAAAAGAGGGCATTATACCATTAGTCCTGAGCTATTGACAAAAGACGCTTCACAACTAGAGGAGGGAGAGTTAACTAAAATGTTTTTTGAAGCATTAGAAAAAGATATTCAGCAGTCACCAAGTATTTGGCTATGGTCACACCGCAGATGGAAGCATAAACGATAAGATATATGAAATATATTATAGAAAAATTTTACACAGCATTTGGGGATTTAGATGCGGATAAAATGATTGAATGTTATCATCCAGAGGTCATTTTTGAATGATCCAGCATTTGGGGTTCTGAAATAAGAGCGAGCAAAAGAAATGTGGAAAATGTTATACCATTTTAACTATAAGACAAGTCATTTATCCTGTTTGTTTTTACACTCTCTTCGTTAAAATAATTTACCGTAACCAGTTATGCTAAATCATTTTTCCTCGATTTTGCCAA